>OJOM01000044.1_pt1 | contig 95199 bp, 97 predicted proteins | sample 1598231 | NCBI WGS metagenome assembly OJOM01 (sample SAMN03922465, study PRJEB24848) | human gut metagenome | isolation source: stool sample | host: Homo sapiens | place: Germany | collected 2010-11 | reverse complement strand
CAGATACCTGGCTTCCCACAGAATTAATAAAAGCCGGTGAATAACTATTATCCGTCGTCAAAGAGCTATCATCCACAATAAAATCATGACCGGCATTTATGGTCACTTTACTCCCTTTAAGACTGACCATACCACCACCATTTTTTACAGCCAAATTATTACGGGTACTATCTTCCGCCAGTGTTTTTAAAGTAATATCGTTATTGGCTTGCAGCTTGAATTCACTGTCTTCTTGTGCATAGACATGACGAGCCCACATAACTTCATTATAAAAATTCTTTGCATCATAGATATTCACAATGGCATTCGGCCATAAATAAGAACCGAATCCTCTATCCACAAAAGAAAGATTGTAGTCTTTCATGTCAATATTCAGTTTATGGCTTAATGCACGAATAGTCAGATAGCCACTTGTCAAATGTGCCTGTGTACTATCAATAGAGTCCTGCATCAGCTGATGAAACGTAACATCTGCGCCAGCTGTTAAAGTACGATCCGAATCATTGACGATGCCGGAATCATACATAACCCAATAATGACCGTTAGAATTATTGTATGTCCCCGGTGCCATCAACTGGTCGCCCCACTGCCATACAATGGAAGCGGATACCGGCATGGAAACTACTGAAAGGTTCAATGCTGCCAGTGTTACAGCACGCAGAAGTTTATATCTCGTCATATTTCTTGTCTCCTCATCACCTAATCATTTTAAAACAGAAGCCAAAATTAAAACAGAAGCCAAAACTCAATTGTATTATTTGCCGTCACGGTATGATCGTTACACATGACAACGTTATTGAATGCATTGGTAACGGTATTTTTTTAATCCATATACATAATTCAACTTTGCAATATTACCATCTGTACCTGTCATAGTATTATTGACACCGGTAATCTGTGTTTTCTGGGTATAATCAGCTTTGTTTCCGCCGCCAACAGTCACATCAGCCTCTGCTACATTTACACCACTACACAACAAAACTACACAAAGCGCCGCCATGCTTCTATGGCTGTTTACGATGCCTCTACTATGTTTTGTGCGATTTTTGGCGATCTCAGAGACGACAACATACGCATGTTTAACCTGGCTCCAAAGAACACGATACACCTTATTCATGACAATCTTCCTTTCTCCTACAGGAATTATAAAATTTTCTATGAACTTTATTATCCCCCCCGCATTTTCTTGTCAATAGGTTCGTACCAACTTTTTATAAAAAATTTTATCTTTTTTCAGTACTCTATCCCATTTTTAAATGTTACCCGGATATCATCTTTGCTGTATACCGTGATGAAATCCACCAGACTGCTCCACAGCCGGGCATCGAACTCCTTGATGAGTTCCTGATTCCGAAGTTCTTTGATGAAGCTGTCCATCTGTAGGCTCCGTGCTTTGCGATACTGAATGGTATCACAAGTCTTGTCGTATCTCTTCTTCGCTGCTTCATACCGGCTGACCAATTCATTGTAGTTCCGGTCGTAATCATCCTGGTTCTGTGCTAACCGGGCGTTTTCAGCAATAAGCTGTTTCACCCTATCGGCCAGCAGGTTCAAGTCTGTACTGAGCTTGTCCCGTTCCTCTTCCAGGGCTTCTGTGTCTGTGAGCCGTTCCTTCAGCAGGGTGATGCTGTCAAGTATGTCCGCTTTGTTTTCGATGAGCCGGTTGGCAGCCCGGACAAAGACTTCCTTAACATCATTTTCTGTTAGATGCGGCGTCTGGCAGTAACTCTTGAACTTGCCGTTGCATCGGTAGATGGTCCTGCGATACTTGTCGGTCGAATGCCATACCTTGGCCCCGTACCAGCCGCCGCACTGGCCGCACTTGATTTTGCTGGAGAAGATGGACACGCCGCTATAGCGGCTCCTGCCTCCACGCCGCCGCTTGATTTCTTCCTGTACCCAGTCGAAGACCTGCGGGCTGATGATGGCTTCGTGGTTATGTTCCACATAATACTGCAGCACTTCCCCTTCATTCTTCTTGCTTTCCTTTGTAAGAAAATTCACTGTAAATTTCTTTTGAAGCAACGCATCTCCTTTATATTTTTCATTCATAAGAATACTTCGTATCGTATTAGCTCTCCAGATTTTGCAGCCAGCTGGAGTGGGAATCTTTTGTTCTGTCAGTTCTTTTGCAATAGAATGGAAAGTATATCCACTAAGATATAGACGATAAATCAGCTTTACGATTTTTGCCTGCTCTTTATTCACTACCAGATTGCCATTCGGCCCCTTGTCATAACCGAGGAAATGGCTGAACGCCAGACTGACTTTTCCATCAGCAAACCGTTTCCGGTGTCCCCACGTCACATTCTCAGAGATGCTGCGACTCTCTTCCTGTGCCAGAGAACTCATAATCGTAATGAGGAGTTCCCCTTTGGCATCCAGTGTCCAGATATTTTCCTTTTCAAAATAGATTTCAATACCTTTATCTTTCAGCTTTCTCACGGTGGTCAGACTGTCCACCGTGTTCCTAGCAAAACGGCTGACAGATTTCGTGATGATAAGATCAATTTTTCCTGCCAGTGCATCCGCTATCATTCGTTTAAACCCTTCCCGATGTTTTGTATTGGTACCTGAGATCCCTTCATCCGTATATATTCCGGCAAACTTCCAATCGCTGCGACCTTTTATATAATGGGTATAATACTCCACCTGGGCTTCATAACTGGTAAGCTGTTCATCCCGATCGGTTGAAACACGTGCATATCCTGCCACTTTTCTCTTTTTCTGGTTATGAAAGGACTTCTCTGTGTAATTCTGTAGTGTAGCAGGTATAACCTGTACTTTTTTCATGGCAGCTTCACCTCCTTCGTATGACCATCGCTAAATAGAAAAAGCAATGTTTCGTTATCCTGTACTTTAATACGCTGCACCTGTGTTCTAAATGCTGTATCATCAAATTCCAATTTTCCCATTGTTTCTGCTGCCATACGCTGCAGCCATTCTTCCTTGATGCTTCTTACATGAATACATCTGTTCTCTCCCCGGCAGCGCCAATAAGCGACTTGTCTATTCTTACGTTTCTCTAGACAACGGATAAATTTTGTCTGGCACGCAGGACATACAATGCGTTCCGAAAAAGCGGTATAACGGCCGGACGTATCACGCTGATGATACGTTTCCATCCATTGCCTCTGCTTTTTCTTCTGCTCATCCGTCCACATATCCTTTAAGGCTGTCGATTTCCATTCCTGTGTGATAACGTTTCCATCTTTGAAATGAAATACCAGCGTGTGATAAGAAGGAACAACAATCTTCTTTACCCGCTGAACAAACAGTTCTTCATCAAATTCATCTGTACCCAGAACGGCTGCGCATGCTTTTTTCAAAGCGGGCTGCGGGATGGAGCCATAGGCCCCGCAGTTTGTCCCCTTGCCCTTATGCGAATCACAGGTCCAGTATTCCCGTATCCTTCCCTTGTATTTCCGAACAACATGGACATAGCTTTTCCCGCAGATGCCACATTTGATGATCCCCGTAAAGCAAGAGGTGTTCAAAAAATCCCTGGCATATCCGCCCCGCTGCATTCCCATTTCCTTGCGATTCTTTAATTCCTGCTGAACCCGTTCAAACATATCAGAAGAAATTATGGCTTCATGATGCCATTCCACTACATACCTATTCCTTTCTCCATGATTAACGGCCTGGCGTTTGGTAATAGGGTCCGTCACAAAGGTTTTCTGAATCTCAAGAACGCCCGTATAAATCCGATTCGTAAGAATCTGCCTGATACTGGCATCTTTGAAATAGTTCCCATACATGGTGCGAATCTCCCGCCGCTTTAGTTCCCGTAATATATCTTTTCTGGTTCTGCCCTGCAGATAGGCATCAAAAATTTCTCTGATAATCGCGGCTTCTTCTGGTTGGATGACCAGATTATCTTTCTCCCAGCAATAGCCGTAAACGAAGAACTTTGCATGAGGAATCCCCTGTTCAAACTTTTTACGAAACCGCCACTTGATATTATCACTGATGGATCGGCTTTCTTCCTGGGCAAAAGAGGCAAGGATGGTCAGCATCAACTCTCCATCTCCGCTCATGGTATGGATATTTTCTTTCTCAAACCAGACTTCAATACCCAGTTCTTTCAGGTGACGTACCGTCTGCAGAAGGTCAACCGTGTTTCGGGCAAACCGCTGGATGGATTTGGTCAGGATGATGTCTATCTTCCCGGCTTCGGCATCTTCCAGCATCCGCCGGAATTCCTGCCTCTTCTTTATCCCCGTCCCAGAGATGCCGTAGTCTGCATAGACCCCGGCGTATTCCCAATTCGGATTTTTCTGTATCAGCTTGCTATAATAACTGACCTGTGCCGAAAGGGAATAGTGCATCCGCTCCGATTCCATGGAGACACGGGCATAGGCTGCAACTTTCTTTCGTTGTTTCAGTCCGGATATTTTTTGTTCGATTTTACGGATAGTCCGCATAGAATCAGCTCCTTTCAACACTATATATCCCTCTTTTTTAACCAATTAGCAAGTATATAAATCGCCAGAAAAGGGCTGATATTTATGGAGCATCTCCTGCTCGAAAGTCTGGTACTCCTTCTCGGTGATAAGCTTTTCCGCCAGTATCACTCTCGCCAGATACATCGTCACCTGGAAGGTCGCTTCATTACGAAATAACCTTTTATCCATGGCGACCATCTCTGAAGCGATACTCGACATAGCAGGCATGGGAGCAGAACTTCCGATGGCTGTTGCCATAGACACTGAACTTTTTGCCGCAATTTAGGCAAGTGAATGTATAGACCGACTTCCGCTTCACCAGCTCGGGATGAGCGTTCCACCATTTGTTACGACAGGCATCGCAGCAGAACCGTTTCCGCTTGCGCCCTATATTCTGTTCAATGGGCTTTCTACATTGCTCACAGACTGATGTTGTCTTCTTGGTAACCAGGTTGTGCCGTCTGCAGAAAGATTTCACTGTATTGATAGAAATACCGAGTATCACTGCTATCTTCCCATACCCTGCTCCGTCTCGGCGCATAGTAGTAATCTGTTGTTTCTGTTCATCCGTCATAATGAACACCTCCTGAAAATTGGCTCTCAGGAGTAATAGGACAAAAGAAATGATTTCAAGTACCCTAGAAAACAATTTTCAGTTTTTCCCAACTTGATTGGAAAACAGACTTAACACACCGCCCCTTTCGTAATACAATGTATTACGAAAGGGGCGGTGATAGTATGACTATTTCATTACGATTAAATAAAGCGGATTCTATACTTTTTAAAAAGTATGCTGAACTCAATGGGATCACTGTATCAGAATTAGTGAGACGTTCTGTTATAGAACGAATTGAGGATGAGTATGATTTAAAAGCTTACAAAGAAGCCTTAGCAGAATTTGAAGCCGACCCCGTAGTCTATTCACTTAACGAGGTGGAAAAAGAGTTAGGTCTGAAATGAATTACAGTGTTGTTTTTTCCAAAAGAGCGTTAAAACAATTAAAAAAATTAGATAAATATACAGCATTCCTGATTACAAGTTGGTTGAGGAAAAACATAAATGGGTGTTCAGATTCTAGACAACATGACAAAGGATTAACCGCAAACAGAAGCGGGCAGTGGAGATATCGAGTAGGTGATTACCGAATCATTGTAGAAATAGAAGACACCAAGGTGATTGTTTTGGTTCTTGAAATTGGGCATAGAAAGAATATTTATCTGGATAAATAGAAATAAGCCGGTAAGGAACATCCGCTCCGATGTCCCATACCGGCATTTCTCATGCAATCTTCTGTTTTACGTCAGTCACAATGGCTTTTACCGCCTGCTGCATCAAGGTGATGTAGAGACGATTGCGAATCTTCACCCACCAGCTGGTGGTGGTCTGGATTTCTGCTTCCAACGGATCTGTGAGGTTCTTCATCTGCGCTTCCACTAGTTTTTGGACATCATCCAGGTCAATGGACTTGATGGCCGCTTCGGCTTCGCTTCTGGCAAAGTCTACGACGGCATTGGCGACGGCTTTCTTGATTTCTTCACGGTTCATAGTCATTTACCTCCCAAGATCAGTTGTTCATAATCAGTGACACCCCGGGCTACTGCTCTGGCCAAGGCATCCTGGTCATGGGCAAGGATATTTTCATCGCGGGGATTGGTAATGAAGGCCAGCTCGATCAGGACCGCTGGCATGTCTGTATTTGTGAGGACATACAGTCCGTTGACGCCGGGCGTAGCGATTTTTACGCCACGGTCGGTGGTTCCAAGGGCATCGACCAGCTCGCGCTGGATGCAGTTGGCCAGCATGCCGCCACGGTAACTGCCGGCGCAGGCCCAAGTTTCTGTGCCGTTGGCTTCTTCGGCTTCGGCGGCATTACAATGGATGGATACGAAGATGTTGGCATCACTGGTATTGGCAGCTTCGCAGATCTCCTCCAGGCTGTCGGACTGAAGCAGTTCTGTTTCTACTCCTGCAGCATTTAGATAGCTTGCAGCGGATTTACCAACGGCCAATGCTACATCACTCTCGCGTAGGCCCGTTTCTTCATTGACGGCACCTGGGTCGGGATGCCCGTTCGGCGCATGGCCGGGGTTCAGGAATACTTTCATTGCTTTTCTTCTCCTTTCTGATGAACAGCGGTTTTCACGGTCCCGCCGATGTAACCGAGCAAGCCAGAAGCGATGGACATGGCCAGCTCGTTGAGGGCATAAAAAATCGCCAAGATCAGTGCCATGACCAGCCCGATGACGACTATGCAATCAGGGATATTCACTTTTTCAAACATACTTACGCTACCACCTTAATCTGTAGTGTCACTTCTGCATTCGATTCCGAACGCTCTTTTAAATAAGTGTATAAAGTATCAGAAATTTTCCCAGACATTGTTGCCCCTAAATCTGTGTCTATATTATATGTCAAGTCTATGATTTCCTTGATCCCCGTTCCCGTTGTGACTTCAGCCTTACAGGCAGCATAGCGCTGTTCTTCTTTTACCAGGAATATCATCCCTTTATTATCCGCATCCTCGGCAACAACAATCCCTTCTATCTTAGGACTGTCTGGACTCTGCGCTAAGGTCATCAGCAGACTTCCTAAAAGGAACTGTGAGCCTTGTCCTTGCAGTGTAAGGTTCACAGTCGTAAAGGGACTGGTGGGAATCAAAACTGCATCCGTGGCACTGACAATCATGCCATCACTAATCGGCATAGACGCAGAAGCATATTGATGATTCGAACTGACAGTGCCCTGTTCTTTACCATTAACTGTGATTTTCCCGACGTAATAATCATTGTCTGCTTTTAGGGTAATATCGAGCATATTTTGATATTCTGTAGCATACACGGCATTTCTATCCGTATCATATTGCAGCGATAACTCTGGATGATTGCAGGTAATCGTAATTTTTTGATGGTCCTTTTGCACCAGGGTTATTTTCTTCCGGGTATCCACACCAACAGATACGTTCGCTGTCCCTTCCACCAGTTCCCCATCGGCCGTATAGAACTTTTTTCCCCGAGCAACATCTCCAATTTCAGCTGTCGTATCGGACACTTCGCAAAACCTTGCTTTGCCTCCCGCTGTAAGGGGTAATAATATGGATGGAACTTCCGTGTAATTAGCTCCCGCAATCTTAACATCCACCTTCATGGCTCAGTCCTCCTATTCAATGGTCAGCACTTTGGTCAGACTATCCTGGGATACTGCTACAGAGGTCAAGGAACCTGTCACTTTCGCTCCGTTAATATAGGCAGTTTTACCCGACACAATAGTACTCGCAGCTGCGGTAGCATCTGCCGTATCCACCACACTAGCCTTGCCAGCTACTCCCAGAATCGTCACACCTGCCTTGATGTTATCCGCGACCAGCTTGGCTTGTTCCTCGTTCATGATGGTAACTGCGCCTTTGCCATTATGGTAGCCTGCCGGGATAGTATACGAACCGTCCACCTTGCCAATACTGCCACTGACAGCCCCATTATCTGGCATAGAGCCTGTCACTGAACCGGTTCCCAAGAATGCAGTTTTCCCATTCAGGATATCCGCAGATACTGCAGTCGCCCCCGTTGTATCATAAAATGTGGCGGCTCCCTCTCCTTCTGCTAGTGGAATCGAAACTTGAGGGACTTCTGCATACACTACGGAATTGATTTTTACATTTTTCGCCATGATGTTATTCTCCTTTACTCAACCTTTAACTCATATCCATTGAAGCTAATTCTGCCATAGTTCGACGGAATGGCAGCTACCGTAACCCGCTGCAAGGCATCGTAACCTGCATCTGGTCGGATGATTTGTTTCTCTTTATTAGGAATGACCACTTTCTTTTGATAATTTCTGGAAGGTACCACCGGCATGGATAGAATCCCTTGCAGAGTATTTATTCCCTTTATAGTGCCTTTATACTTATCCATGGGTTGTTACCTCTCCCGTTATAATAAACGGACTGGGTGGAATGATTGTGTCTGTATACCCAGAGTCCAGCACCAATTCCACATCATACCAATAGGTTCCAAATGGAAGCTGTGCTGTATCTTCTGGTATCAGGATCAGAACACAGTCATTTTCTCGGCACAGAATACCACTATCCAGATGCTTTTCTATCACTGTCTTTTCATCTGAAAGCTCTCGCTTAACGGTAAAAGTAAGCTGATCATCCGGACCTGGGATAAAGATGGCACCTGTCACCCGGTCCCGAATAATCAGCGTGATTTCAGCAGAATCCCCTCTTGTCAAAAAGAGCCGGTTTCGAATGACCGAAAAACCCATTCTATCACCTCCTACTCATTCTGCCGTTGCTCAATCACATCCAAGCGATGCTGCACGTGCCCCGTAGCTTCTTCCACCCGGGACAACCGCTCTGCCATCTGCTGCCGTTTGGCTTCCGTATCCGACAGCTGGCGGCGCAGTTCTGCGATGCAGTCCCTAAGGCTCCGCACCGATTCATTCAGCGGCTTAATGACGCTGAAGTTGAAGATGACGCCGCAGAGCATCAGAACAGATACCAGAGACGCGGCCATCTGTAACCATTCAGCCATATTCCTCACCCCCTATCCTGTCCGCTGGAACATATACACGACAATGGACGGCTGCATATTGTTGTGTGGCTGGCCGCCGCCCGTCCGGGAAAGGCTGTGGGAATGATTTCCATCCCAGGACGTATGCCCGTCTACCTGATTGCCATGCCAGCAGCCGTCGCCATAGCCTACCGCCACAGGTGCGTCATTGCCTTCGCAGGCATCCCACTGGAAGTTGCGCGGCAATGCCCCGCAGGACCAATGACGATGATTTCCGCTGTCTCCGACTGTATGGCCATGAGCCGGAGTTTCTGGAATCGTAAGATTGTGCTTTTCTTCCCCCAGTTTGTCTCCGGCCTTGTACATGGTCCCGCTGTCTGCTGCCCCGGCCCCGATCAGGCACCGCCCCATGGCGAAGGCTACCCAAGTCGTACCCGGCCAATACGTTGCGGGATTCTTCCCGTCCGTAGAAATGTAGATAGCATTGACAGGGAACGGACAAGCCTGGATCTTTGCCACAGCCTCTTCGTCCATATCCGCATAAGTGACCTTGCCCCAGCTGCCGTTGCTGTGCAGGACGGTATTCAGCTTCCCCACAGACGGTGACGGGACCATGCCGCTCTGGCCTGCTGTCTTCTCACCGCAGCCGCTGAAATCCGGCAGGGTGATGTCCCTCGTGCCATCAAACAGCACCCGGTGAATCTTCCGTCCCGTCTGCAGCTTCGACGCACTGGCCGCATTGCCGCTGATGCCGCTGGCATGGGCCTTGGCATCGGTCAGATGGGCGTTGATGTCAGCTGCCGTCGCGGAAATCCGCTCATAGAGCCGGGCATCATTGCTGACCAGCTGGGACACGGTCTTGTTCTGCTGATTGAAGACGACCGGGTCTTCTGAAAGATACTGAGGGAAAAGCACATCATAATCCAGCGTATTCTCCACAGCTTCTGTGGGACGGACTTCCTGTCCAGCCCGGTCCGGGAAATCCGCCGACCACTTCTCCTTGATATACTCAGCCACTTGCCGTCACTCCTTTCCCGGATACAATCGTCGCTGTCGAGAACGTCGCCTCGCCATCCCAGTGGATCTTCCCATTCCAGGAATAGCCCAGATAGATAGCATAGCCCAGATGGGCCGGCTTGTAGATGTCGAGCTGGTCAATCAGTTTCTGTAGCGTTTCTGTATCCTCGTCATTCATAATGCAATACACCTTGAAATAATATTCTTCGTTCACTTCCTCGATATGCCCGACGCTGTACAAATTGATGATGGAGTTCATGAAATCCACCGTGGACACATCCACATGCTGCAACTTGAACAGAATCCGCTGTCTGCGGAATTCGTCGGTATCCCCGTCACCAGGCTTGATACCAAGGAACGATTCATAGAGCGGCAGCGCCCAGGTGGCCGTGTTCACGAAGAAGTTGTCCGCCAGGTCCTGCAAAGCCAGACGCAGGCGGTTATGCTCCGTGCTGCAGGTATCCGCTGTCTTTTTGAACATCGGATCTTTCCCCAGGAACCTCGGCAGGTAGTCCAGCACATCAATGGAGTGCTGCCTCATCCACTCATTCGCTGACAAGGTTCAGCACCACCTTTCCGACTACCGGGATCTGCTCATTGGTCAGGCGGATGTTTTCCGCCTTGCCGCTGAGTTTCAGATTCCGGTAGTCCGTGATGCCGTTCACCCCCAGGATGAGCCGGCCAATCTGGGCCAGGCTGACGTAAGACAGGCTGAAGCCCGTATTCTTGAAATAGGCAGACACGGCAGCCGTCACCGCATCTGCATTGACGGTGCCATACACTTCTGCCGCAATATCCACGGATACGGGTGCCGGAGATACCACCGTTACGGTTGCTCCGATGGGCCGCTGGGATTCGATGTACCGGGCCACTTTCTGAATCAGCTCACTGGAAGCCGATTCATTCTCTGCCGTCACGATGATGACTTTCACCGTACCGTTCCCATTCCAGAGCGGGATGACCTTGCAGTTGCCCACCCCGTCCACGGACATGGCCCAGGAGCGGTAATGATTGGCGTTGCCGGACGTGATGGGCTGGCGGACCCGGAACAGGAGCCGTGCCAGGAGGGCCGCATCGGATTCTTCATCGGCTCCGTCCGTGCATTTCTCCGGGTTGGTCACGCTGTACACATTGGGGATGGAATACGGGATTTCCGTAATCGTCCCCGGTGCCACATTCCCTTTCACCCCTGTATCTGCGGCCTGGACAGCAATGTCTGCTTCCGTTCCATCCGCCGGGATCGTAGCAGATTCTGTCGTATAGAACCGCAGCCCGTCTTGGGTCTGGAACAGGCTGCCGCGTATGATGTAGGCCCCGGGCTGCCCGGTGACCGTCACCTTGCCATTGGCCTTCACCGCCTGTTTCCGCTGGATGCCGAATTCCTCGGCCCGGAGCGTCAGATAATCGCCCCAGGCAGTCTCGGCAAACGCCGCATCCCGGAGCATGGCCATCTCGGCATAGCAGTTCTCGAATTCCACGGCATTGGTATCAATCATATCCCGGGCAAACGAACCCTCGATGGCCGTCTTGTCCGTATCGGTCAGCGTGTGCAGGGTCTGCACCATGCGGCTCTCGATCTGGTCTTTTGTCTGGGCATCGAACAAATCGCTCATGCAAGGCTCCTTTCTGCGGCAACCGTGATGCTCTCGTCGCTGTAAATGGATGTCACATCCACCAGAATGAACAAATCGTCTTTCTCCCGCTTTTCCACATCCACCCGGTTGATCCGGGCAATATAGGGATTGACGGCCAGCCCTTCCCGGATGTTCTGGCAAATCTGGTCTGCCGTATAGACGCTGTTGGGCATCGTTCCCTGATAGGGTTCAATGGTAATGCCGTATTCATCATGGTAGGCCAGGTGCCGGTACCGTTCCGTCATCAGGGCTTTATAGATCCACACTTTGATGGCTTCGTCTTCCGTCACAGTGATGTTGTTCCCGTTCTCGTCATAGCGAAACTGGTGCTTCTCGAAGTCATAGCCGTATTCCGAGAGGAGCGGCAGTGTTTCTCTGGCACTGGCATCCGCGCCGGATGCCAAGGCCACAAAAGGATCAGCCATATCCGTCCAACCTCACAATCTCATCTAAAATCACATACTGCTGGATCTTCCCATTCACCAGCATGGGCATGATGGCGACTTTCATGCCCGGCTTCAAGGTATCTGTGGTAATCACTGAATCGGTGTAGTCGTTATGGATATCGTGGTTATGCGACTGGTAGGCCGCATCCCCGCTGCCGCCTGCCCGGTTCTGCGTAGCCGATACCAGATGGCCCCGGGCTGTCCTGCCATAGCCTGCCAGGAGGTAATGGGAAATCCACAGCTCCTCTTTGGTCAGGACGATGCCATTGTATTTCACCTGGATGTCCGGCGGGGATTGGAGTATCTCGCCAATCTGGATGGACGGGCTGTTGCTGCTCCTCGATACCTGCTCCATGAGGTTCAGCAGGCTGATATATGGATTTTTCTGCATTTCCCGTCACCCCCTTGACGTCTTGATGATGGTCGCCGGATAATAGTCGCTCCCCATGTCGATGCTCCCTTCGTAATGATGGAAACAGCCGTACACATTGGAGCTGTTGCCCCAGCATCCGCCGTTGCCGTCATAGACCACGACATGCCAGTTCGGGTCCGGCTTGCTGTAGCGGTTGTACATGATGATGTCGCCTTTCTCCAGCTGTGCCAGGTCGTAGGAAATCGCCAGTCCCCGGGCTTCGGCATCGGCCCGGAGCTGGTCGCAGCCTTTGACGTTATTGTTGTATTCCTGCGCAGCAAAGGGCGAATAACCGGCCGCGGCAACCGTCGCCCGGTCCACGCAGCCATTGGAGCCATAAGGCGAAACGGTGCCATCGAAATTCTCCATGCACGAATCCACCACATCGCCTCCGGCAGCATTCCCGCTCATGGGCGCCCCGCTCTTGCTGCCCGAAGCGGCTGCTGCAGGCGGCACATAATCCGGATTGGCGTTGTACGATGCACTGTCCAGTTCCTGCTTCTGTTCATCCAGCAGCTTGTTGAAGACCAGATGCAGATCCATGGTGTGCCTGTTCCCTTCAATCCGATGGCTGTCCGATTTGATGAAGAACCGCCCTTTGAGCTGTTCTTCCTGGATGTCCACGGAAAAGCCGGCGATACACTGGATATGGCCGAGCGCCTTGACAGCCATGTCATGGGCGACGGTCTTCAGCATGGCCCGGGCCTGCGAGGCATCGTCCTGCTGGGGGTCGGCCTTGCAGATGGCCTGGATGGTGCCGAAGCGTTCGATGTCGGTGCCATTCGTTATCTCGCCTTTCGTCTGGCCCGCACTGTCTACGACCACCACTTTCGATACCATATCTTCCACCGATTCCGACACGGATGCCCCGGTGAGATTCGTTTCATCGCTGATGAGAAAATCCTCTACCACCTGATCATTAGTGCAGACCACATTCAGCTTCCCGTCCGTCATGTAGATGTGATACCCCTTGCCGTCCTGTGCCGACTGGTAAGACAGCGCCTGCTTGATGGCATCGGTCGCTGAGATGTCATCGGCGATGAAACTGCACACCACGGAAAGGTCCGGCATCGTCCCAGCTTCAATATTAAAGTCGTGGATGGTCTGCCGGATGGCATCGGCCACAGTCACATTGGCGTATTTCCGGGTAATGCGGGATTTGGCCAGATAGATGATATTGTCAAAGGCCACAAAGCGCATGGAGTAGGACTCGCTGTCCCGGCTCCGGGAAAAGATGCGCCCCTGGAAAATGGGGAACATCTCCTGCGTGACCTCATCGGTATAGGAAAAACACACTTCATCGCCCAGCTCCAGAACGGCATTCGTCCAGTTCTTGTCTTTCGTGGTATAGGCGATGTCAAATTCCAGTTTTCTCCCGGCCTGCTCCACATCGCCCGACCAGGTATAGGAAAGGACGTAAGCAGACAAGTCCGTGTTCTGCGGCTTGTCTGCTTGCTGGTTTTCCGTATCTGCCTTATTTATCTTTGCCAACTGGAACATTTTCATCATTCCTTTTCAGGTTCATGGTCGTCAGCCGGATGATGTCACCCGTTTTCAGGCCGCCGTTTCGGATGATGCTGCGGTAGACCTGGAACTTGGAGAACTGCTCCTTATTGAGCGTGACCGATTTTCCGACAGCCCGGCCCACGACGTTGCCAATGCTGTCGCCTGGATAATAGGTGATGTTCTTCTTCATCTTCTGCCAGAACGACTCAGGGCGTTTCTTCAGCCCCGTTGCCGGGTCCGTTTTCCCTGTTTCCGCCGCTGTGACATAGCGGTATTCCGTCAGCGCCAGTTCATAATACACATCGCCGCTGCCGTCCTTTTCCCCGAACTTGAAGGAGCTGATCAGGCAGGGCATGGAAATAGGCGTGTCCGATACCGTGAGCTGGCAGACTTCGCCGCCTGTACGCATGGCTTCCAGTTCGGCGATATAGGTATAAGGCGACATCGTCATCATGGCAAAGGGATAATCCTGGGCGGGGAAAAATCCCGCCAGCGTCAGGGACTTCAGCCCGGTCCTGCCTTTCATGAGATACTCCCCGTAGTTGTTGATATTCACCGTGCCATGGTTCGTATTGACAGAAACCATCAGTTCCGAAGGCAGCACGGGAAAGGTCACGACAGAGCTGCCCGCAGTCAGGGAAATCGTCAGATTCTGTGACGCCTGCCCGATGGCATTCAGGATGGATTCTAAGAATGAGGCCATCAGATGGTCGCTCCTTTCATGCGGTTCATGCCGTACAGCCGAATCTTTTCCACCAGCTTGTCGGCTACAGCATCGATGTCCTGCTCGCTGCGGACGTTCATCGTATCGATGCGGATGGTAATAGAGCGGCTGCCTGCGTTCATGGCCTGCCGGATGCTTTCATCATGAGGGACCACGGTACTGCCGTTTGGCAGGTGGACCAGCTCGCCCCGGCGGTCTTCGTTGATGACAGCAAAGCCGCCGCCAAAGTTCTCGACGCCTCCGGCAAAGTGGCTGATGGGTTCAATATTGAATCCCACATGAGTCGGCGCCCCGCCCGTCAGAGACGGGATGTCGATGGACAGGCCGTTGATGCTGGCAATGAGTCCGTTCACCTGGTCAATGACCCAGTTCACGCCGCTCCGGAAAGTATCCTTGATGCTTTCCCAGATGCTGGAAGCCGTCTCGCTGATGCCGTTCATGGCCCCGTCCCAGGCCGAAGCAATCCATTGCATCCCGGCATCCACGGCATCCGACACCGCCCGGACGGCCTGTTCGATATACTGCGAAACCGTATCCCAGTTGCTCCAGAGGAGATACAGCCCTGCGATGACGGCAGCGATGACAATCAGGATGGGATTGGCCATCGCTGCTGCGCCGACTGCCCGGATGACCGTAATCATCATCCTGCCCACGGTCAGGAAGGTACTGCCCATGCCTTTGGCAACAATGGCGATGCCTCTCGCCACCGTGACGAGTCCTTTGAACTGGACAGCCAGGTATTTCGATACGCTCCCGGCCTTGCTGATGCCCGCGGCGATGGAGCTGAACGTCCCGAAGGCCCGTCCGCCTATCGTCAGCACCCGGCCCAGGGTGGAACCGAAGAGCTGGAAGGTCACGATGCCGAAAGCCACCTGGCCGATCAGGGCCTTCTGCTCCGGCGTCAGCGACCGGAACCAGGCCGCCAGCTCCTTCACCCGCAGGGACATGGCCTTGAAATAAGGGGTAAAGGAAACAGCCAGGTCCATCCCGGCATTCTTCAGCTGGTTCATGGCAATCTGCATCTGTTCGGACGGGGTCAGCATCTTCTCATAGGCTTCCCGGGTCATGCCGGCAGACTGGGCCATCTGGTCCATGACCTTGTCGAAATCCCCGGCGCCCTTGCCCGTCAGGACCAGGATGCTGTTCAATCCTTCTACGGAACCAAAGAGCTGGGCCATCTGTTCGGCATCGCCACCTGTAGCCCGCTTCACTTCATCCAGGAACTTCACCCAGCCCACGCTCTGCAAATGAGCCGCGTTGAACTCAAGGCCCAGGGACTGAGCCAGTTTCACCGCTTCAGAAGACGGCTTCAGGATGTTGCTGTAGGCCGCCTTGAGTCCCGTAATGGCTTCGCTGGTCCGGATGCCGTTCTTGGTCAGGACAGCGATGGAACCGAACAGTTCCTGGGTGCTGACATTGAGCTGTGCCGCAATGGGGATGACGTTGCCCATGGACTGGGCCATCTCGCCGAACGATGTCTTGCCGAAGTTCTGTGCCAGGAGCATCTGGTCGGTCACTGCCGCAGCCTCTTCTGCCGATTTCCCATAGGCATTGAGGACGGTCGTGACACCGTTTACGGCAGTCGTCGTATCCGTGAACCCGGCCTTGGCGGCAATGGTCATATCCCGGACGAAACCTACAGCGTGGCCGGCATCGACGCCCGCTGAGATGGCCTGGTAGACTGATTCGGAAAGGTCGGCAACGCCCGCCCCGGTTTCATCGCTGACAGCACGGATTTCATCACTGACCTTCTGCATGGAAACGACCGTCGTATCCACCAGGGTCGAAATCTTGGCGATGCCATTGGCAAAATCGCTGTGCAGCTTGAAGCCTGCCGTCGCAGCCGCCAGGATGGGTGCCGACAGCAGGGCCATCTTGTCTGACAGACCGGAAATCTTGCTTCCCGTCTGCTCGATGCTCTTCGCCGTCCGTTTCTGGATGCGTTCATGCTCCGTCAGCTTGTCCGACAGGCCGCTGACCGATTGTTTTGCCGCCGCCATCTGGGTCTTCATGGTTCCCAGGCTGGCATTGACGCTCCGCATCGTCGGCGTGAACAAATCCCGCAAACGGATAGCAGCATCGATGACGTTATTGGCCAATAGGTATCACCTCTCAATGTTGTTACAGCTATAAAAATATAGTAAGATAAAAGAAATCTATCTTTACGGAGGAATTCCAATGCGCTATTTCAATGAAACAGAAAAAAGATTAGCTGAACGATATCACCATATGGAGCTTGGAACTTGCAAAATCTGTGAAGAATGTCATAAGAGAGAGCGTTTATCCTTGCCGATTGGCTGTTGGTGCGTAGGTTCCGATTTTAATAAAACTTCCAAGAGAATTCTATTTGTCGGTAAAAATGCCAGAAACAATCCCGGCACGATTGAAGACGGCTTCCGCAATCCCTTTCAATATACCCGTGAATCTCTGTGGAACAAAAGCTGGCCATACTGGAGCTATACTCGTGCTATCACTCTGAGAATATTCGGTGACGATTCCATAGAACACATCGCATTTACCAATATTGTCAAATGCAACAATTCCGGAGGAAAGGATACTACCTCAGATTTTGTAAAATCCAACTGTATCCTAAACCTAAAAGTCCTTCAGCAGGAATTAAAGGTAATACATCCTACTCATGTCATTTTTTATACATCTTGGTATTATGACGATTACATCCCTAACGTCTTTGACCGTTATAATATTCATTACAACGGTTTTAAAGATATTGGGAAAAGAAAAATGCCCTGGCAGGAAGCCATTTCCACGCTGGGCAATCAAACCTTTCATGTACTACGTGTCGGCCACCCACAATGCAAGAAAAAAAGCGACTTCGTCTATGAAATATCTAAGTGGATTGAGCCTACCTTATGACTTTATGCCAGATAGCCGTATTTTCAGCAGTTAATCCGATAATGCTGAAGATACTTTTTTATTGCGTTCTTCCATCTCATACCGAACAAAAGCGTACAACACCTGCCGTTCACCATATCCCAGTTTCATGACCGCTGACGGCAGCAGGTGATGCTCCCGGAACAGGAGATACATCGCCTGCACTTCGCCATCGGTCCGGATCAGTTTTTTACGGCTTTGTCCGCCTTTTCCTGGGTCGTATAACCGTTGAGTTCCGTAATCTGTGCCGTGAGGTCGGCGATTTCGCCTGCCAGGAAGATCTTGCGGATGATGTCGCCAGGGAGTACGGCCCCGAATTTTTCCAGCAGGTCCTTGTTCTTGAGGTCCGGGTCGGCAATCCCTGCCAGGAGCGTCTGGGTCTGCATCTGATAAATATCGATGTTATCGGCACTGCCGTTGGTGAAGTCCACGGCCATTTTCTGGATATCCGCATAGCGTTCCGGATCGATGGCCCGGAGCGTGATGACAAAATCGAACCCGAACAGCTTCGAGAGCCGTTCCATCTTCACTTTCTTCTCAGGCCGTTCGGCCAGCTTGTTCACTACATCGGCTTTCAGCAGCCGGTCTACCATATTCATGTGCTTGTTCTCCTTATGCTAAATCCAAGAGGTCCCAGTCCGAGAAGGTGAAGCTGTAGCTTTCCTCGCCCATCTTGTCCACTTCCCAGTCCGCTAAAATCAGGCTGTCAAAGGTCGCATCCTTGATGACGATGCGCTCGCTGCCGATGGCATCCTTGTCATCCAGGACGGAGACGATGGTCACGACAGTCTGCCTGCCCGCCTTGATGTTGTCGTTCATCTTCCGGATCATGTAGCTCGACACCTTATGCAGCTTCAGCTGGCCTTTGCAGTCGTATCCTGTGACCTTGTAGCCCTTACCCACATGACGGAGCATCTTCACTTCTTCCTTGGTCAGCGTGACCTCGGCCTTGAATGCCGTTGCTTCGGCCATGAGGTCGCCGTCGATATACAGGTCAGCATACTTGCCGTTCATGACCCGTTTGGCTTCCATACTGTTCATCCGGCTTCACCTCCTCAGATATTGATGGTAATCGTGACATCTTCCATGGCATCCAGCAGCGATGCCTTGACGGCGATGAACACATTGCTGCCGATATTGGCCAGCTTGATGTCCATATCGGACATGTCCGCCAGTTCCGCCTTGGTGTATTTGCCGTTGGATTCCAGCCATATCTTCGTGGATTCCACATCGATATACGCTGTGTTCTGGTCCTGTTCCAGCAGCCCCTCCTGGGCCAGCTGGTCAAGATACCCCTGGATGGCCGTCACCAGAAGGCAGCGGTTCGCATAGCTGTTGGCGTACTTCCCGAGGTAATGGTCCTGGGCCGTCGTGCGGATGTCGTCGTGCATCATATCCATCAGGTCCACGAGCTTGATTTTCTGGAAACTCGTCCCCTTGTCCTGGACGGTGGTCACCAGGGAGTTGATGCCCCGGGCCAGTTTCACCTTTTCACCGTCAAAGAAGAAGAACAGCTTTCCTGCCCCGGCCATGGTGTCCATTTCCTCTTTCGTCCAGACATCACAGCCGATGACTTCCGGCAACGGCGCGTAGGTACAGGAAATCGTCATGGGCGTCCCGGCAATGATGCCGGCAATGCGGCTGCAGTACTGGGCTGTCGTGTACGTCTTCGCTTTGGTCTGAATGGTCTTGTTGACGAAGTTGATGACGCCTTCCGTATCTGCCGTACAGTCCGGCAGCACGGCCTTGATCATCTTGTCCTTATTGGTACGCATCCCCTTGACCCAGGTGGCAATCGTATCGATGTGCGACGTTCCGATATCCGGGATGACCAGATAGTCGAAGCGCTTGTTCTCGATAACCTTCAGGATATCCGTATAGTCCTCGGCTTCACTGCTGATGATTTCGGCAATGACTTTCTTCGGGCTGTTCACATAGCCCCGGAGCACCAGTTCCAGCTGCTCCCGGTTGCTGTCGGACAGTTCCTTGGGGATGTCATCTGCCGTGTACAGATTCACTTCTGTCATCGAAGGAAGGGTCTCTTCCTTCAGGATCATGAGGACAATGCCGCGTTCGCTGCGCTCGATGGCGCTGATGCCTTTTTCCTTGAACACGACATTAATGGATGGCATTTTCATGTTTCGTTGTCTCCTTTCCCTGATACCGCTGATGCAGCACCTTCATCCGTTCGGCTGCTTCCGTTTCATCGGCGGAATCATAGTACTGGACGGTCAGCGTCAGCCGGCCGCCATCGTTGTCCGTCCCGATGAGTTCCCCGCTCATCGAGCGGACAGCAAAAAACCTGTCCTGGACGGCAATCCCGTCACGGAACAGGTCTTCTGCAGCAGCCAGTACCTCATAAATGGCGGTACTGGCTGTCTGCTTCTGCGGTATATAGGTGATGTACATATCCGTATCCCGGTACACTTCCTTACTGCCCTGGGGTGAAGTCACCGTCATCGTCTTGAGGAAAAATGCCGGCGGACGGAACCCTTCCTTCACTTCCTGCAGGTACACGGGATACGGGAACCGTTCCTTCAGCTTCTGCTGTACGGCCTGCAGGATGTCGATGTCATGGATCATGTGCCGCCTACTTTCTTCAGGAGCTTCTTCGCCAGTTTCTCCAAGCCCGGCTGCAATTCACGGGCTTCGAAGGCTTTAACGGATTTCTCCGTATAATGCTGGCCTTCATAATAGCCAACCGTCCGGCCGCCCGGCGTTTTCTTGACATGCCCGTTATTGAGCAGGTGATGGACCGGGTGCTTATTCGTCAGCTCATAAATCAGCTCCGAACCGTTATAGCCTGTCACCTTATGCTTCCAGCCCTTCTTCAGCTTGCCCGTGCTGCCTTCCGGCGTGTTCTTCACGCACTCCTTTTTTAGCTTGTTGCCAATCGTAACCAGCCCCTTTTCGGCAGTGCCGGGAAACTCTTCAATGGCAGAAAGCAATTTTCCCGAAAGGTCATCCAATCCTTTGACTTCAAAATCACTTCCGCTCATTGTCCGTCCCCCTCACTTCTTCTGTGCAGTACAGTTCCAGGGCTTCGTGACGCATGTACGGGTCCACGATGGTATCGATGTCGTACAGGTGGTCCTGGTACTTCACCTTCATATCGTGGGTGACGCCCGGACGCCAGCGGATGGTGATCTTGCTGTACTCCGTGTCCGCCCTGCGTTCCATCTCATAGAACACTTTGCCCCGGGCAGGCTCGATGGATGCCCAGCAGCGGTACACCACGACGTCGGTCTGGGTGTCGAAGCCGTATCCGTCCGTTGCCGCCTGCTTCCCCAGGATTTCAATCCGTTTATTCAAAAGCCCGGTCTTCATGGGCATCCCCCTTTCAAAAACAGCTCCGCCGCACCCCGAACAGCAGCCACCGCAGCCGCTTCAGCAGGCCGGAATAATCGGCTTCTTCCCGATGCTCGTACAAAAAGGCGGCGGCATAGAGGATGGCTTCATGGAACACGACGGGATTCTCTTCGGCATCCGCTTCCTCGCAGCAGGCCAGATCCAGGCACAGCGCCTGGGCCGTTTCCAGGGATGACAGGATGACATCATCATTCGATGTGTCATCCTCATCAATCCGCAGATATTCCCGGGCTTCTTCCAGGCTGACCAGCATGGCTTAGGCCTTCGCTTTCACTTCGAGTGCCTTGACCGCTTCCTGAAGCATCAGCATACCATCGACGCGCTGGCTGGCGAGGAAGCCAATCTGCCCGTTGGCTGCATACAGTTCGTTGAGGCGCTTAAAGGAGCGAGATTCCCTGTCGGCAATCCAGTAATAGCTGAAGTCGCCAAAGAGAATCGGGCGATTGCCAGCTGCCAGTTCCGGTGCAAAGGATGTGCTGTAGCAGGGACGGTTCAGGATGGTATCCGGAGTCCCCGCCGTGACAGACGGCTGCCAGATGTAGTTGCCATTGTTGTCCTTGACTTTACGCAATGCTTTGATAGTGGAATCGTTCAGGAGCCATACAGCCTTGCGGCGGTACGGGATGCGCAGGGAATGATACAGGTCGATGACGTCATCAAAGGTAATGGCTGTGCCATTAGCCGTCACGCCCAGCTCCGCAGACGGGAACACGCCGGACGGCTTGTTCTTCCCGTCGCCTGTGAGGAAGGCTTCTTCTTCCTTCGTGCCGATACGGCGGGCAAATTCGCCGGCAATATAGCTTTCCAGGTCGAAGACGCTGTCATTCAGGAGTTCTTCCGACACACGGATAGCCGTCCCCAGCTTGTACGCCCCGATGGACTGCTGGCCGAAGGTATCCTGGCTGTCCGGGTAAAGGCCGTTCTCTTCCATCCAGGCCGCTTCCCCATGTCCCGTCACGACGGGAATCTTGCGGTCGCCGCTGGTATGGATGACCGTCGCCAGACTGCGGAAAAAGTTCTCTTCCTGGAGCTTGTCGATGAGCTGATGCTCGAATTCATCCGGCACCAGGTAACCGCCATCTGCATCCGTGCCAATGCTCAGGGCGTTCTGCACATCGATGAAGTTCTTATGGCGGATGCTGTCCCAGAAGGCTTTCTGGTAGGCCATGGATGCACGGCCTTTCTTTTCCGGGGCCTGGTTCCCGGCACCGGGCTGTTCCGTGATGGGAGAAGATGTCGGCTGGGCCAGCTGGGCATCGAGTTGCTGCTGGCGTTCCAGACGGTCGATTTCCTTGCCCAGATTCACTACATCTTCTTCCATCTTGTCGTACCGGGCCGCATCTTCTGCCGATACCATACCGTTCTCATCGCGGGCCGTATCCAGGAAGGCTTTCGCCGCATCCCAGAGGTTCTTGCGCTTCTCGCGCAGTGCTAAAATCGTATCCATTATTCTTTGTCCTCCTGTCAATGAATGAGCCGTGCCAGCCGCTTTTCCAAGGAAGCGGCTGGCACTTTCTGTAAGGGTTTCTTCGGTTTCAGTTTCTGTACAAAGGAATTCGTCACCGTGACCGGGCTGTACAGCATGGCAGATGGTTCTGGTTCTTCCCCGTTCTTGTCGAACAGGATTTCATCGGCAAAGCCCAGTTCCACAGCCTTGCGGGCATTGAGCCAGGTCTCGTCATCCATCATATGGGCAATCTTCGTGCGGGCCAGGCCGCTCTTGATTTCATAGGCATTGATGATGCTCTCCTTGACCTCGCTCAGCATGCCGATGGTCTTTTCCATCTCAGCCTTGTCCCCGTAAGCCATGGTGGCCGGATTGTGGATCATCAGGATGGCCACCGGCGACATGCAGACCTTCGTCCCGGCCATGGCAATGACCGAGGCCGCTGAAGCAGCCAGGCCGTCAATCTTGACGGTGACGTTCCCGGGATAGTCCATGAGCATGTTATAGATCTGGGCAGCGGCAAAACAGTCACCGCCCGGGCTGTTGATCCAAAGGGTGATATCGCCGCTGCCCGCATTCAGTTCATCCTTGAATGCCTTCGGGGTTACTTCATCGCCCCACCAGGTCTCGTCCGAAATCTGTCCGTCCAGGTACAGCGTCCGTTCGCTGCCGAAGGCATCAAGGGCCGCATTGGTCACCCACTTCCAAAATTTATGTTTCATTCGTTTCTCCCTTCTGTGCAAAGGCCCCGGCGTCCTTGAGCTTGGTCATGCTGCCGTTCACCAGGTACAGGTTGCCGCCTTCCTCATCCGGCACAGGGTTCATGTCTTCCATCTCCCGGATATCGTTGGCGGACAGCCAGCCGTTCTGCCGACCGATGCTGTACCCGGTCATGCGGCTCTCGTAGTCGCCGCGCAAAAGGCCGTTCACGTTGAACTTCAGGAAATACTGCTTCTTTTCTTCCGGCAGGAACAGAGCTTTCTGCATGGCCTGCTCCCAGCGGATAACCCATGGGTCCAGAGTGTATTTCACAAATTCCATGGACTGTTGCTCGATGTTATTGAAGGAACTTTTCTCCAGGTCGCCAATCATATGTGGCGGGATGCGGTAGAGCCGGGCAATCTCATCGAGCTGGAACTTCCGCGTTTCCAGGAACTGTGCTTCTTCCGGCGGGATGCCGATCTGCTGGTACTTCATGTAGAGTAGGCAAGTGCCGCCGTGCATTGTTTCCAATGTCGGTTTGCACAAGCCTCTCCCCAAACCGTGCTTACACCTCTCGATGTACACGGCTTTCCATTTACACTATGACGAATGATGGATTTTCTTATGGCATTCTTTACAAACAACAAGTGTTTTCCGCTTTCTTGCAATCATCGCCATTTCCCATTGCTCCTTACCTTTGAGGTTTTTCATCTTGTTGATGTGATGAATTTCAAAAGCAATGCCATCACCTTCCGCACCGCATAATTCACATTTACAAGCCTTCAACCTGGCTTCAAGAGAATTTCTTGTGTTGAAATGGATATGGTTCTTCACCGTATCAATGCTTGGTTCGTCAAAGACAGTTCCTCGTTTGAAGTCCGAGAATTTCACAATCATCATGCGCTTTTTCTCTTTCTTCGTTTTATAAGGAATGCCCCACGACTTTCCGCACTTGAATATCCTCTTTATGCCTGATATTCTGGTTTTATGCTTCTTAGCAAGTGTTTTCAGACAGCTGTATTCCATCAGATAAACGAAATACGTCAGCTTTGAGAAATTACTGGCTATGCAGTAATAATTACAGATTCCACGAGTCTGCGAGTTATAGGTATCTACAATTTCAAGGTCAGTAAGACCCGCCATTGAGTTTCTTTGCCATGGGATGAGTTTGCCGTCCTTACCTTGAATGACAATCTCACGGTCGTACATGAACTTCTCAATCCGCTCCATGGGAATAAGCAATTCCACAGAGTTATTAAGCGTCCGCTGTAAAACCCCATTGGTTTTCCTTTTGGATTCCTGACATCTGCGCACGTTGATGTCATATCCGAGAAAATGAGCATTGCCGGAACTGTGCGTGATTTTTGTTTTCTCGTCAGACAATTCCAGTTTTAATCTTGTTGCCACAAACAACGTAAGCTCCTGCTTTATACGCTCCGCATCCTCACGGCTTCCGCTGACACCGATAATAAAATCATCAGCATAGCGTACATAGGCGATTTTCTTGTCGGAAGCGTCCTTGTATGGCAATCTGCGCTTTTCCACTTCAAGCTTATGAATCTGTTTTAACAGTTCTTTCTTTTCCGCTTCATCAACGCATTCGCCGTAACGCTTTTGCAATTTGACAATTCCTCTCACCTTTTTGCCGTATGCAGGTGTATAGGCATAATCAGCAGGCGCATTAAATTCTTTCTGCATGGCTTCTACTTTCTTGTCCAACTCATGCAGATATATATTTGCAAGAATCGGGGAAAGAATGCCGCCCTGCGGAGTTCCGCTGTATGTCTTGTGGTACTCCCAATTATCCATGTAGCCCGCTTTCAGAAACTTTCCTATCAGATTTATGAACTTGCTGTCCTTAATCTTCTCAGAAAGCAGATTCAGCAGAACCGTGTGGTCAATGTTGTCAAAGCATCCCTTAATGTCTCCCTCGACAAACCATTTCGTACTGCGGAAAGAACGGCTGATTTCTTTCAGCGCTGAGTGACAGCTTCTATTCGGTCTGAATCCGTGCGAATGAGTACTGAAAACAGGCTCATAGATTACTTCAAGTATCTGCCGTATCGCATCCTGTATCAGTTTGTCTCTGAATGACGGAATACCTAATGGACGCATTTTTCCGTTGCGCTTAGGAATGTAGACACGTTTTACCGCTTTTGGCTCATAGGTTTGGTTTTTCAGTTCATCAATAATCTGATTCACATATTCCTTTCCAAAACCGTCAGCCGTATCATTGTCCACACCCTCAGTTCCTGCGCCCTTGTTTGCGTAAAGGTTCTTGTATGCGGTCATGTAAATATCCTCTCGCAAAAGATACCTATAGAGCCGCGTGTAGATACCGTCTGAATGCTCTTCAGAATTTCTGTACATTCGTTCTAAAATTTCAGATGTTGGTTTCATTGAGGTTTCTCCTCCCTTTCACCTTTCCTTTTAGAGTTGCATAAGCTGCGTTCCTTCGCCATGTAAGAGCTATTAACTCTCTCGGACTACTACGAACGCTCCGTACCCATGGGCGGTATTCAAGTCCTATAGACTATAGCCTTTCGGCATCTGCCTTTAGGGTATCCCCAGTTAGCGTCATTGCTTGGTATGCTCGAATTATCGGTTCCGCTTTAGACTCTTTAACACAGGTTCTCCTGCTCGTGCCGTGACATTCGCAATCATGCCGCCTTTGAAGGATGTAAAGACAGTCAGTCACGGAATGGGTAACAGGCTAATTTCCCAATTCCCCTCGGAAATGGACACTCAAGTCTCACGTTCAGTAGATACCTTAAACCTCATATCCGATTGTTGTGGCGGTTCAGTCGTACCCTTTAGCCTTTGAGTAACTTACCGCTTTCCTGTCGTGCTATGTTCCCGTATCAGCTTTCACTTTGCGGTAAGACAGGTCAACTCACCCATGATTGTGGGTGGTAGTACCAAACACTACTATCAATGACGCCCATCTGGGCGCACGCCTTCTTCCAGCACGGCTACCTTGTGCGCGTTGCCTGTCCCCCGATAGACAGCATTCCAGGAATCCCGGACTCTGCCCGGGTCCTTCAGAACGCCTGGATGCTCCAGTACCCTGCTGGGACTGGCCCCGTTGGCAAAGAAAGATGCACCGTATTCCTCGCAGGCCATGGTCATGCCCACGGCATTGCGGGCCATGGCAATAGGCGAATAGCCGACCAGGCCGTCAAAACCAAGGCCGGAGATATGCAGCACTTCTTCCTTCTGCAGGACCACCTGCCCGTATGGTTTGACATTCGGATTCTCATCACTGGTCTTGGTGTACAGATAGAAAATCTTTCCCCGGTCATCCCGGCAGACAGTCATCTTGTCCGGACGCAACGGATAGAGTCCCTGCACCCGCCCCAGACGGTCCCGGATGATCTGGGCGTAGGCATTCCCCCAGATGAGCAGATGACTCATGAGCGTTTCCCGGAAGATGAACGACGTCATCTCCGGATTCGGCTCATCATGGAGCAGATGATAGAGCGGATGATTATAGACCCGTTCCTTGCCGGTTGCAGTATAGCAGTACATCTGGAGCGGCAAAGCCGCCAGTGTTTCCGCAAGGATGCGGACGCAGGCATAAACCGCCGTTGTCTGCATGGCCGTGAACTCATTCACCAGCTTTCCACTTGTGGAAGGCCCGAACAGATAGCGGAAGTCCGTGCCGATGTAATAGTTCTGAGGCTTATCCCTTGACTTGAAAAGCTTGGATAAAAATGGAATCTTCATGGAAAACCTCCAAATTTTGATATTGAAGAATCAAAATAGTATAATTAATTTTATAGATTAGATTTTATGGGGAAAGGCGGTGGTTCTAAATGGTGTCAGAAGAAAAAAAGAAGCATATGATGACCTTGATCAAGCGATATAGGTCAACTGCTATTACGCATAAGAAAAAAGCAGATAGATTATGGGCCTATGCTAAAAATGATAAAGGAGATTACAATTACGGTTTGGCAAAAGAATTCTACAGACGAGCCAAAGAATGTGAAGAAAAAGCGGATTCTTTAGAAGAAGAACTCAAAAGCTTATAAAAACATAAGTAATTTTTTAGTTTGCACAATATAGGAGGATTCTTATGGAATTTGGAAAAATTTTGGGTAATATTGCACGAGCTGGATTAGATGACCTAAGAAAAAGACAGGCACAAATGGACGAGGGGTACGAAGAAAGTTTTGGCTTTTCAGATGAAGAGCTATTACGCCGTGCCAGAAGCCATGGTTACGGTTATAGAAGATTAGGTTACATAAAGGCAGCAGAAGAGAGAGGGTTGATTAGAAGGAAAGATTAAAGCATCCAATGGCCTAAAATAAAACATATTTAAATTCCAGTTCTTTTTATTAAAACGAAAGTACGCCCCGTTCATCATAGACGCTGCCGCCGCCTGTCCCGTTGCGGATGCAGCGATCCAGCGCCATGATGGACGCCACGATCCCGTCGATTTTTTCGACGGATTTTTCTTTATCCGGCTTGATATTCCCCGCCGGATCCTGCCGCATGACTACATTCCCCGCCATCCATTTGAGGACGGGGTTGCCGCCATGAATGATGTTCCCTTCCATCAGAAGCTTAAACAGCTCTTTGGAAGGCGGCGACATATCCTTGAACCCCTGGCCAAAAGGAACCATGGTAAATCCCATGTCTTCTAGGTTCTGTACCATTTGGGTAGCGTTCCACCGATCATAGGCGATTTCCCGGATATTGTAGGTTTCGCCAAGGCGTTCGATGAATTTTTCGATAAAGCCATAGTGGATAACGTTTCCTTCGGTTGTCTGGATGAATCCCTGTTTCTGCCAGACATCGTAAAGTACATGGTCGCGCCGGCACCGTAGTTCTAGTGTGTCTTCCGGCAGCCAGAAGAACGGCAGGAGCACATATTTCTCATCATCGCTCCGTGGCGGGAAAGCCAGAACCAGGGCCGTGATGTCTGAGGTACTGGATAAATCCAAACCGCAGTAACACATCCGTCCGCGTAAAGACTCCAGATTGATAGGCAGATTGCCTTTGTCGTAGACCTGCTCCGGAATCCAGCGAATGCTGGCTGAAGTCCAGATATTCAGGCGCAGCTGCTTAAACACATTCTCCTCGGCGGGATTCTCGATAGCGTTCCGGTACGCTTCCCGGACACGCTCAATGTTGATAGTGTAACCAAGAGACGGGTTCGCCTTGTACCAGTTGGCTTCGTCCGTCCAGTCTTCACCCTCTTCCAGGCCATACACAACAGGATAAAAGGTATAGTCCTTTTTCCTGCCGTGCATGAGGTCTAGCGCCTTGGTATGCAGTTCATAGCAGATGCTGTTTTTGTCGTTGCCGGCCGTGGTGATGATGAAAAAGAGTGGTTGTTCACGGGCGTCACCAGAGCCTTTGGTCAATACATCGTAGAGTTTCCGGTTCGGCTGGGCGTGGATTTCATCAAAAATCAGACCGGATACATTCAATCCGTGTTTCGTGCCAGTCTCCGCTGAAAGCACTTGGTAGAACCCGGCGTTTCTGTAGTTGATGATCCGCTTGCCTGCCGACCGTATCTTGGAACGGCGCAGAAGAGCCGGACTCATCTCCACCATCTGCTTTGCCACATCGAACACGATGGACGCCTGATTGCGGTCACAGGCCGCGCCATAGACTTCCGCACTTGGTTCGTTATCAGCGTACAGAAGATACAATGCAACAGCTGCCGCCAGTTCGCTCTTCCCGTTCTTCTTTCCTATCTCAATATAAGCCGTCAGAAACTGCCTGTTTCCGTCTTCCTTTACGATACCGAACAGGTCGCGGACAATCTGTTCCTGCCAGGGAAGGAGCAGGAACGATTTCCCCGCCCATTTCCCCTTCGTGTGGCACAGGTTCTCTATGAAGGCGACCGCCCGGTCGGCCTTGTCCTTGTCGTAATGGGATGTCGGCAGCATGAACGCTGATGGTTTATATACAAATGCCAAATTTTTCACCCTCTTAACAGCAATTCCATTTCATCCGTTTCTTTTTCTGCTCCGTTTTCTTCCCCAATCATGCGGCTCCGGGCGGACGGCGTCAGGCCGAACTGCTCGCAGAACTTCAGCATGATTTTCAGGTTTGTCTGGGCGATGGACACCTGCGGCACCTGCTGCAGATAGCCGTTCGGCGTCCGTACCATGTCCCCGTGCTGGGTGATGAACTCCTCGACCCCTTTCCATCGGGCGTAAGCCTGACAGTAGCCGGCAAAAGCCATCATATCCAGGTTGGTCAGCATCCCCATGTCCGCCAGCACTTTGCCCAGGCGTTTCCATTCCTTCTTGGCGTCATCTTCCAGCCAGTCCGGACAGCGGGGCAGCCGGCCCTTGGGCAGGGGTTCTTTCTTGTTGAGCGGCCGATGGCCGGGATTGCCTTCCAGCACTTTGAGCGCTGTGGGTTTCGGTTTCCTTCCGCGAATGGCCATGGCCGTTCACCTCCTTCAAAAAAATGTATCAAAAAAGGAACCGCGGTGCGGTTCCCTGTTGGTTTCGTATTCAGTTTCAGTGTTTCATGGCCCACTCGATGGCGTGGCCGTCGTCTTCAAAAAGCTTGTCACTGACTGCCGTCAGTCTGACTTCTCCTTCGCAGGTGTGGTTCTTGGTCGTGAATGTGTAGGCTGCTCCGTACCAGTAATCCTTGCCCTTGCTGAAGCAATGGCCGGCCAGGAGAACCTGGTCGCCAAAGTTCAAAATACGGATCCCGTTCATTTCGAGTTCTTCCGGTGTTGTCGTTTGTGGAAGTCTGTAGGTGTTTGTTGTGGTTTTCATGGTGTATTCCTCGCTTTCATGTGCTTTGTGTTCTTTGGGGCTTGCCCCTTCGTTGTGTATATATATCACTCTAAACGCGCATAATAGCAAGTCATTTATGAACTATTTATCCATCTTTTTTCACAAGAAAAGAGGCCTTGCGGCCTCCTTTCCCCCTGCCTCAGTACAGTTCTTCGAGGGCTTCGTATTCCCGTTCCAATCGGCTGAGTTCCTGGCAGATGCATTGGAACCGGAAGCGGTTCTTGCAGGCCCGCTGTTCTTTCTTCAGCTTCTGGATTTCGGCTCTGCGTCCCTGTAAAATGTACAATCCTGCGCCTTTCAGCATTTCGTGGTAGTCTTTTTCGAATCTCGTCATCGTAAATTCCTCGCTTTCTGTTCCTTTTGTTGTGTATATATATCACTCTGAATGGACATAATAGCAAGTCATTTTTTGATGATTATTCGACAAGTTCCCACTCGTCCGCTCCCGGCACAAGGCCCAGGCTGCCGCCCGTGTCCCACTGTACATGGATGGTACCGGCATCATCGACGTACTGGACAGTGCCTTCCGTCCCCGCAGGCGGGGCCTGTACATCATCCATGGAAACCAGACGCACTCGTGTGCCTTTCATCCGTTCCCGGCTGTGCCGCAATCCGTTCCACAGGATAGACAGATCAAAGCCGAACTTGCGGTAGTCCCGCTCCATGTTCTGATAATACCAGTCTTCCGGAACACCAAACTGACGATTTTCATGCATGATATACACCAGGCCACAGATTGTGCCGTCATCTGTTTCCACTGCCACATCCCTTTTGTAATAGAACCGCGGGAAACCTTCATAGGCATCAAGCCGACGTTCGTCTGCCGCGGAAATGCGCCAGAGAACCACCGGCACGAAGGCACTTGCTTTCCTCTCAATAGTGGCGTAGCATCCGGTCAGGGAGCCTTTAAAAAGCAACTCATACCCATCTATCCGTCCAGTCCCTATCAGGGCGGCATCGGGGCACCGCTGTGCCATCTGCACTTCACTCATGTTGCTGCCGTAGGCAATGTAGATTCTTTTATTCATCGCTCTCATCCTTTCTGAAGGGAATGCCCTTCTACCACCCCGAGGGCAGCCAAAGCTGCCCGTGGGGTTATCCCCTTCAAGCGGCGGCGTTGCGCCATGCGGAGTTGCCCGTGAGGTGTTTGAGGAAGTGGAGCCGGCAGGTCTTGAATTCGTCACCGATGAGTCCCAGCCGGAGCATCCAGCACCGGAAGGCGTATTTATCATTGTCCGTTTCGGTCTTCCGCACCGAGGCCTTTTTCTGCGTGAGGGCCTGATGGACAACCGCCAGGCAGAACTGGATGTAGGCCTTGATTTCGCCGGCGTGTAAGGTACCGTTGAAAAGGCGAAACTCGACGGTTCCCTTGGTAAAGGTGGAATGCAGATTCAATCCGTGGTAGCGGGTGCTGTTGTAATGGTAATCCCGTCCGTAGGGCGCTTCCTGATACCAGAGGTCGGCGATGCCGTCCATCGTGTCCGGCTTTTTCCGGTTGAGGTCCTTCAGGAACGTGGTGTTCGTTTTCCGGCAGTACCGGCTTTCCCGTGAGGGGTTGATCTGGAGGGCACGGTAAATCATGTCTTCCTTGCTCGCCATGATGTTCACCAGATTCCGCAGTGTCTTTGCCGTGAACCGTTCAGCTCCGACGTGGATGTGGATGCCGCAGGACTTGTTGGCAAAGGCCCCGGCCTTGCGGAGCATCCGAACCAGTTCCTGCAGCTTCGGAATGTCTTCGTAGGAAAGGATGGGGCTGACCACTTCAGTGCGGTAGTGGTTGGAAGCGTCCATAATTTCGCCGTTCACCTTTTTCTGCGGTACCAGGCTGGAGTCGTTCATGGCTTTCCATTTCCGTCCCCTGTCGTCCCTTGCGGTGTAGGTATCATAAGCTCCGCCTTCATGCCGGCTTTCCGTTCCGAAGAAGCGGGCCATGAGGCTGGCCGCCCGGCTTCTCGTAATCCCTGTCATTTCCATTTCGATTCCAAAGTGCAGTGTTTTCATAATTATCTCTGTCCTTTCAATGTGTGCGTGTGTTCTTTCGGTACACTATATATCACTCTAAAGGCACATAATAGCAAGTCATTTTAAGAATAATTATGAATTAAATCGAGAATTTATGCGTTCCGGTTCCGGCGTTCCTTCTGCCGTTCGGCGTGGGCGTGGGCTTCCGCTTCTGTGCGGAAAGCGCTCCATCCGTTCAGGCCTTTCAGCAGGGCCATGCGTGATTTGTGGCTGGCTTTGGTTCCCATGCCGATGCGCAGGAGCCACATCCGAAGATAGTATTTCTCATTCTCCGGTTTCCGGGTGACGGGATTGATCCGTTTTGCCTTTTTCGCCGCGCTGACCATGAAGGCCGCCAGTTCAATCAGGGCGCGGTTCTTCACGGCGTTATCGGTTGCGGCAAAGAAGAATGTCACCGTTTCCGCAGTAATCAGGAATCCCCGGCTTTCCTTGCTGTAGTTCTGGTAGACCGCAAAAAAGGACGTCCTGTCTGTCACAGGCTCATCTTTCAGGTCTTCAATCAGCCTGTCCAGCACATAGATGTTTTCATGTTCTGCGGCCCGGTTCAGCAGGTACTGCTGGGCATGGAGCATGAAGACCAGGCTGCGCATCTGCGCCCCGTCCATGCCGTCAGCCGGAATCCTGATTTCCATCATTTCCGGCTCCGTTCCCTGCTCAGGTTCTTCATCCTGCTGTGATTGTGGTTCCTGTACCGTTTCCGGCTGCGGAAGGATGCCTTCCCGCTGAAGGAAACTCATCATGGCGGCCTCTGTTTTATCATTTTCACATTCAATGTCGCCGTTACGCAGGATGCGAAAGCCCCGTCCTTCAAAAGCGAATGTCGGCGTTCCGGCGTAATGAAGTTTTTCATTATGGTTGAAAGGAATCAACCTTTTGGCCAGTTCCTTGCGGTCGTTCAGGGTTGTCTGGATTGTCATGGTCTATGTACCTCCTTGTTTTGTTAGTACATATATCACTCTGAACGCCGATAATAGCAAGTCATTTCTGCACTTTATCATAAGGAATTTTCTCATTTCCACGTAACACAAATACACCCTCACTTCCCGCCTGTTCGATATACCGTTTCACGATGACATCGACGAATTTTTCATCCAGTTCGATGCCATAGCAGATGCGGTCCGTCTGCTGGCAGGCCATGAGCGTGGAACCGGAACCAAGGAACGGGTCCAGGACGATGCAGTGGCTCATGGAGGAATTCTGGATAGGATAGGCCATGAGCGCCACCGGCTTCATAGTAGGATGTTCCTTGCTGGATTTAGGCCGGTCATATTCCCAGATGGTCGTCTGCTTGCGGTCGGAATACCACTGGTGCTTCCCGTTTATCTTCCAGCCGAACAGGCACGGCTCATGTTGCCACTGGTACGGACTCCGGCCTAGGACCAGAGCGTTTTTCTTCCATATGCAGCACCCGGACAGATAAAAACCGGCATCCTTGAAAGCCTTACGGAAATTCAGTCCCTGTGTATCGGCATGGAATACATAGATGGAAGCATCCGTTTCCATGTTCTGCTCCATGTTGACGAATGCACTGAACAGGAACTGGTAGAACTTATCATCCGGCATATTGTCGTTCTTGATTTTCCCAGCCGTTTCTTCCACGTTGACGTTGTACGGCGGGTCCGTCAGTACCAGGTTGGCCTTCTTCCCGTCCATCAGCCTTGCATAGGTTTCCGGCAGGGTGGCATCCCCACAGATGACGCGGTGGTCACCGAGGAGCCAGATATCGCCGCTTCTGGAAAAAGCCGGCTTTTCCAGCTCCCCATCCACATCAAAGTCATCTTCCTTGACTTTCTTATTGTGGACTTTGGAAAAGAGCTGCTCTACTTCCGGGGCCTCGAAACCCGTCAAATCCACATTGAAATCGACACTCTGCAAATCCACGATAAGGTCAGCCAGGAGCTGTTCGTTCCAGGCCCCGGTGATTTTATTGAGCGCGATGTTAAGAGCCTTTACCTTGTGTTCGTCCTCGATATGGACAAACACGCACTGGACATCCTCATAGCCCAGGTCCTTCAGCACATTGAGCCGCTGGTGGCCGCCGATGACTGTCATGTCGTAGTTGACGATGATAGGTTCCACGTAGCCGAATTCCTTGATGGAGTTCTTGATTTTTTCGTATTCCTTGTCGCCGGGCTTCAGCTGTTTCCTGGGATTGTAGGCCGCGGGTTTCAGCTGCCCGATAGGCAGGGTTTTCCATTCCATATCAGATGTCTTCATGTACCGTTTCCTTTCCGAATGCCGCAGCAACGGCAGCGCCGTACCCGTTCAAATGATGCCAGCGGCAGTAATTCCGTACGCTGTCCCGTGACAGCTTCGTTTCCCGGGCGATGGCCTTGTAGCCCATCCCCTTTTTTCGCATCGTTTCTATCTACCGACGCTGGCAGTCATCCATAAAGCCGTCTCCTTTCCAACAACAAAAAAGCTCCGGGCCGAAAGCCTGGAGCTGCTCACTATTTGTTTCCAAATTTTTTCTTATATCCCCCCTATGGAATTTCGCGGTTTTTCACGTTTGAGGGGGCGGCGGTCATGGCCGGAAAGGCTGCAGAGATTGACATCCCCCCGCCCCTGCCTGGATTTTCAGTATCTGTACTCGATGTCCCGGTCTTCCGTCATCGTTTTATGGTCATGGCAGCTCTTGCAAAGGGGCTGCCAGTTCTTTTCATCCCAGAACAAATCCGGGTCGCCGCGATGCGGCTTGATATGATCTACAACGGTTGCCGGAACGAGCCGGCCTTTCTCTTTGCATCGGACACACCAGGGATGACGCTTCAGGAAGAACTTTCTGGCTTTCTGCCACTCTCTCCCGTAGCCGCGCAGCACTGCGCTCTTCCGTTCGCCCTGGCACTGCCGTTCATGTTCGTCACAATACTTTCTCCCATATGGCACCAGCTTCGGACATCCCGGATACTTGCACGGTGTCTGCGGTCTTCTTGGCATACCTTTCATCCCCACATCAAAAAAGGACCGATGGCTTCAAGCCTCGGTCCTTCATTTTTTCTTGCTGATTATAGTATATCTTACAGAAGCCAGTGACATCAAGTGCTGTTTAGGTGACATTTAGTGACATCCGGCAGGAATTTCGATGTGTTTCAAGGCCTCGTCATGCAGACGGTACACCTGGCGGACGTGGAGCCCGATGGCATCGGCAATGGACGCCCAATCCTTGAAGGCCAGATAGCGGAGTTCCAGGACAACACGTTCCCGGTCATCCGGCACCCGGCTGACAGCCTTCATGATGTCTGCCTTGAGTTGCACCAGATGGTCGATGTCCTCATCCACTTCGTGTTCCATATCCATCATCCGGGTGATGGTTTTTTCCAGACGGTGCGGATCTGGCGTCCCGCTTGGCGGCACCGGGCTGATTGTCGATGACGCCTTGATGGCCAGCTGCCGCAAGGCAGATACTTGTTCCAGCTTGCTGTCTATCTGGATATTGATATTCCGTGCCTGTTCCAGGTACTCTTTTGTTTCCATACACTTCTCTTCTCCTTCTGGTTCCCGCTTCATAGTATACCCCCGTTTCCTGGTTCCGTCATCCCCAGGTCAGCTTTCACCGCGTCAATCAGTGCGGCCTGGGTTCCGTCTTTATGTTCCAATACTTTCAGGATGCGCTCATCAATCGTGCCCTTGGCCACGATGTGCTGTATGATGACCGTGCGGCTCTGCTGCCCCTGTCTCCAGAGCCGGGCGTTGGTTTGCTGATACAATTCCAGACTCCAGGTCAGACCGAACCATATCAGGATAGAGCCGCCCTGCTGCAGGTTCAGCCCATGTCCGGCAGAGGCCGGATGAATCAGGGCCACGGAGATCTTTCCTGCATTCCAGTCGGCGAAGTCCTGCGGCTCCTTCAGCTCCCTGGCTTCCATCCGCTTCTGAATGCGGTCTTTGTCGTGCTTGAACCAGTACGCCACCAGAACAGGCTGCCCGTTGGCGCTTTCCACTAAATCTTCCAGGGCATCGAGCTTCCGGTTGTGGATGCCCACCACGTTCTTGTCGTCCGTATAAATGGCGCCGTTCGCCATCTGCGAAAGCTTCATCGTAAGCGACGCGGCATTAGCGGCTGTGACTTCGCCGCCAGGAAGCTCCAGTACCAGGGACTTTTTTAGTTCGTCGTAACGTTTCTTTTCCTTTTCGCTCAATGTAACTTCTTTCGCCACGCTCACCAGCTCTGGCATCTCCAAGTAATCGTTCGCCTTCATGGACACGGTGATGTCGGCAATCTGGTGATAGATGACTTCTTCCGCTCCCGGAAGCGGCTTGTAGGAAAACACCACCATGCCGTTGCGTTTGTCCGGCTTGAAGTACAGGCTGCGGTACTGGCTGATATACTGTCCCAGCCGTTCACCCATGTCCAGAAGCCGGAACTCGGCCCAGAGATCCATCAGCCCGTTTCCGCTTGGAGTACCCGTAAGGCCCACGATGCGTTTCACTTCAGGGCGCATGGCCTTCATTGCTTTGAACCGTTTAGACTTGGCGTTCTTAAAACTCGACAGCTCGTCCAGGACGACCATATCGAAATCCAGGCGGCTGTTCTGGTACAGCCATGCCAGGTTCTCCCGGTTCACGATATAGATATCGGCTTCCTTCTGCAAGGCCCGCCGCCGTTCCGCCACGATCCCCACAACCACGCTGTAGGTAAGGTCTTTCAGGTGGTCCCATTTCCGGATCTCTTCCGGCCAGGTGTCCCTCGCCACCCGCAAAGGCGCTACTACCAGCACCCGCCGTACTTTAAAGGTGTCATACATCAGGTCACGGATGGCGGTCAGCGTCGTCACCGTCTTGCCAAGGCCCATGTCCAGGAACAGGGCCGTAATGGGATGGGATTTTATATACTCGATAGCATATTTCTGATAATCATGAGGCAAAAACTTCATCCGGCATCATCTCCTTCCATAACTTCCTTCAATATCACGGGGATATCCCTGGCGGCATCCAGGACGAACACCTGGAAGCCAAGTTTCCTCAGCGTGGCATGCCGTTTCACCTGCAGCGACCGCGGCTTTTTGCCCGGGGCCTTCACTTCCACAAAGGCCACCTTCCCATCAGGGAGAAGGATCAAGCGGTCCGGCATGCCGCTATAGGATGGCGACACGAACTTCAGTGCCATGCCGCCGCGCCGCCTTACTTCCGCCACGAGTTTTTGTTCTATCTGTTTTTCACTTAAAAAATTCATCCGCTTTTTCCTTCGCCTTTTCCATCACTTCAGCGTCAACGGCGTTTCTGGGTTTGCCATTGAAATTCCCGTAAAACACATCAAGGTATTCATTACTGATTTCCGGATGGTCATGGAACATATTATCTTCTGCCCGGGAACGCACTTCATCAATCCTTCGAAGCGCCCGTAAGAATTTATCCGTATCAGGAGCTGAAAGGACTCGTGAAATGTGAATTGCAAGTATGGCGCCCAGAGCCCTGAACAGTCTCATTTCCGCTCCTGTTTCCTTGTAAAGGTCAAGCGTCCGTTCTCTTTTATGTATCATGGTGTTATCCTCCTTCCTATTTCAATTGGTGACACTCATGATTCTCTCACCCCTAACTTCTTATATAGGTATATTTATTTTTACCCCTATAGGAACTTTGTAGTGAGAGTATCATGAGTGTCACCTTTCCAGAATCAGTCCAGGAAGTCTTGTCCTTCTTTCAGCTTCAAGCCATGGATAAGACTGCCCTTCTTTGTTCGATGACGAAAAAATCCAGCCTTTTCCAGATTTCCATAGAAATCCGTAGTGCTTCTGATGTATTCGCCGCTTTGCATACAGATGACCCGGTACTGCTGATACAGTTTCCCGGACTTCTCTGTGAATGACGGATCAATGTCGCAGTGGTCTTCAAGGAATTGTCCCAGCCAGTCATTGTCCTCACGGTATTTTTCCACGGCATCCCGCACGGCTTGGGGCTCATCAAATTTGAAGCCTTTCCGGATTGCCGATTCCGCCCCTTCGATGATCCATTTCATGATGGCAGGCCCCGCATGATTGAACAGATAATCCGAGTAGTTCTTGATATCGCTTTTCCCGGTAATCTTGGCGTTAAACGGGATGACAATCAGCCTTCGCCACGTCCCGTCATCATTGGCGGAAACCTTGGGCAGGTAATTGGTATACAGAACCAGGGTATGGGATGGGACGAAATGGAACGGGTCCTTGTATTTCTTCTCCGCCTCGATGGGATCAACCGAACAAATCTGCTTGACCATGCCTGTGTTCAGCCGCTGCCCTTCTTCCAGCTCTGACGCGATGATGAGCCGCTTGCCCTTGAGTTCCGCCATTTCCGGCTTCACATTCCGCTTGCAGCTCATGGTCAGAGCATCCGCGGAAATCTTCCCGGAGTAAGTGCCAAGCACCCTGGCGATGGTGTTCCAGAAAGTGGACTTGCCGTTCGCCCCGCCGCCATAGGCGATAATCATCTGTTCGGCATAGACCCGCCCAACAGCCGCCATCCCGACGATTTCCTGCACATACTGAATCAGTTCCCGGTCATGGCAGAAGAACAGGTCAAGGCTCTCCTGCCAGAGGCCTTCTCCCTTATCGCCCGGCGAGCAGGCCGTGATTTTCGTAATGAGGTCGTCCGGGTCATGGGGATGCCCGCCACCTGTTCCCTGCGTAAGGTCATACGTCGCTTCCGGCGTATTCAGCAGCTCCGGGTCATAGTCCAGTTCGGTGACATCCAGGGCGAGCATCGGTTTGGCTGCATTCTGGGTGTTGACGATGTACCGGTAATTGCGGTATTTCATGACGAATTTTTTATAGGTGTCCGCCCCCAGCAGCGCATGAAGCAGGCCGAGTTTTTTCTCTGGCACCTGGTTTGCCAAAGCCTTCCCCCTGGCCCTGACATTGGCTTCCGGAATGCCTATGGCCACCAGCGCTTCTTCCGCCATGCGAATCTTGTCTTCTGCGTCTATCAGCTGGTCATCCATGAAATCTTCAATGATGCCGAGGGCTTTCGGCCTGTCTTCGTACCAATGGTCGCCGATGAATGCGATATAGTCCGTCGCGCTCGTATAACGGAGCCTTCCCATGCATGCCCTGGCCAGCACTTTTGCCTCGCCGATATCCGAGTAATCATCCGGCTTTAAAATATAGCCAAACGGGTTGTCATATTCATCTGGCGAGATATAGCCTTCACTGCTTTCGATTTTGTTTTTGAAAAACTTCAGCGCGCTTTTCCAGATTGTCCCCAGTTCCTTATCCGGAAGCGGCGGGTTGCATTGGGCGGCCCGTTCCAGATAGGCTTCATGCGCCCTGTCCGTGTCGCCGAATCGCTTCAGTACACGGCTTGCGAAATGGGACATCGTATTGTTGCGGCTGCCTTCGGGAATGGATCCGCCTGTGTACAGAGGCGGATCTGCCTGGTTTTCGTTATCGCCGGATTCAAGATTTCCCAGGACTTCATCGATCCGAAGCCGCCCTTCATGCCAGAAGATGTCCTCCGACTTCACTTCTGTCCCGTAAAGGAACCGCGCCGCATCCAGGGCTTTCTGGTCAAAGAAGGCAAACCGCCTCATGCCAGCGTTTTTGAGCGCGGCGTACCTTTCCCTGTCCGTGCATTCCGAAACAGGCACTATCAGATGAAAACGCGGCCTTGCGGAATACTTTCCCTTCGGCAGCATATGATGGCGGCTCGGTGAGGCGGCAAAGGCAATATCGGCCAGGACACTGGCTGCCAGCTTTTCTGGCGTCACCCATTCGTCCGGATTCTCCGTATGGTCGTTATCGCAGTCCCACACCACGGCATCCGCCGAGATGAAATTGTCATTCGACCGGTAATCGTTCCAATAAGCGGCTGCGACATGGTCATACGCTGCCGCCCGGGCCAGATCCGCCGGACTGCTGATGACGGCCTTATGCGGGTACAAACAGTTCGTTTCGTTCCCTGTGCAGTCTGCTGTGTATAAAGTAAAGTTCATATATGTTCCTCCCTGCAGTTCTCCGTAAAATAACGAATCAGCTTTCTCTTACGCCGGGCATATTCGATTTCCTTCTGCATCCCGCTGGAAATGACATCACCGAACACCCAGAGTTCCGCGCACTTGGACAAAAAGGCGATATCCATGAAAAGGGCCAGATCCCGCTCCGTCCTTTCATCCAGGAACTGCGGCAGGAACAGATGAGGAGCCAAGGGGATGCCTCCCTGGTCTGTCACATAGCGGCAGTACCGCCTTGCCTTCATGACATTGTCTTCAATCGCCCCGGCATAAGGCGAACACACGTATACCAAGGGCCGGAATGGGAACCTTGCAGGTTCCACATTCCGGATGGCTTCATATGCTGTGGGGTCGGGGTAATGTTCAGCGTTACGCTTCGGGTCCATTTCCATCGCCTGCCTCCATCAATTCCCGGGAACAATCTTCACACATCACGGATGTGCCAAATAGGTCGCCATTCCCGTCGCCCAGCACGTCTTCCAAATCTACCAGGACTTCCCTGCCGCAAATTGGGCAGCGGCAGAATACATTTTCATCGTTGATTTCAATCGTGATTTCCATCGTGTCGCTAATCGGTTCTTTGACATAAAACATTATTCCGTTCCTCCTAACTCTGTAAGGTAATAACTCGTGAGCAGCTGTTTGCGCTGCTGGAAATCCGGGCAGGAATACAGCAGGCCGTAATCCAGGTGCTGCAGCCGGTCCAGGGCATGGATCTGCTGCGCGGTCAGATAAGGCCGGATGCTCTGCCCTTTTTCGATGCCGTTGGCCAGCCGGAACTTTTTAGCAGACATACCGAGAACGATGCGGTTCAGCATGTCACATTCGTTGCTGAAGTGGTATGGCTTCGGGCTTTCATGCAGGCGGCAGATCATATCTGTCAGCATCGGGAATTCCTGCCGGGCAGACAGGAGCGACCGGACACATTGTTCCATCTCGTTGAAGCGCTGGATGTAGAGTTCCTTGAAGTGCATCGCCTTCGGCCCTGTGTAGCCCATGACCAGCATGGTAAATCCATCCCGGGTCAGCAGGTATCGTGGCAGTTTTCTGCCTCTGGCATCACGATATGTACTGGGCTCAAAGTTGGATGCAATGAACGTTTCACTCAATCCAGATTTGGATTCAGTGATTTTTGCGATATCGCGCAGCACATGGAAATGCTGTTTATCAAAAACATCAGCGACAAACAGGCTGTCAACCCTTGGCACACCTCCCTGATCAGCAAACACGCCAAGCTCATCTTCTGGAATCAAAAATTTCATAGCGAATCCCGCCTTTCGTAAAATAAATGTCCGAGGAAATTCCCTCTGATAGTGAAAGGACAGAATCCGCTGCTTTAAGTACCTCCGCTTCAATCTTTTTGATAAAATTCGCACTCATACCCGTCTGCCCGGAGCAATAGCCCTTCGGCCCATGGCGGTGTCCGTCCCATCTGCTCGCAGATGGCATCGACGCTAGCATCCCGGCTGCATTCGATGATCAGTTCATCATGGACATGGCCGACGATGGCACAGCACCGTAAGGTCTGCATGGCATAGCAGAGGATGTCCCGGCTGATGCCCTGGACGATGTTTTCGACGAACTTCGGGCCGTAGCTTTCGAGACGTTCCCATTTCTTGGTGGCCCCGATGCCTTCATAGGTGACAGATTCCCCGCCGAAACGGTTCTCACCTATTCGGGGCTTTACATAGGAAAGTCGCCGTCCGCTAGGAAGCCGGATGAACAGCATGCCGCTCTGATACAGGAAGCGGATGCAACCGGCCCGCATGGGGATATGTTCTTTGATGGCCGTCTTCACGGCGGCATCTACCTGCCACCAGAAGTCGACGATATGCGGATTGGCTGAACGCCAGGACTGTACCAAAGGATACAGTTCATCTTCCGAAAGCCCCATGTCCATGGCACCCATCGCCTTCAACGCACCGACAGAGCCGCCATAGCCAAGGGCCAGTTCTGCGATTTTCCCTTTCTGCCGAAGATGGCCATTGATACCATGTTTTTCCACGGGAACCCTGAACATAGAGCTGGCCGAGGCGCAGTAGATATCGCCATTTCGAGCGAAAACATCTGAACGCCATGTTTCTCCTGCCAGCCACGACAGTACTCTGGCTTCAATCGCTGAAAAGTCCGATACGACAAACTTCATACCTTGCCGTGGTATAAAGGCGGTGCGGATGAGTTGGGAAAGGACATCGGGAATAGAGTCATACAGAAGTTCCAAAGCTTCATAATTTCCCTGACGCACCAGGTCTCGGGCTTCCGAGAGGTCCGGCAGATGATTCTGGGGCAGATTCTGCAGCTGGATGTGTCGGCCGGCAAACCGTCCGGTTCGGTTAGCTCCATAGAACTGGAACATGCCTCTCGCCCTTCCGTCCTTGCAGGCTGTCATCTCCATCGCCTGGTATTTCCGAACTGAGGACTTTGCCAGTTTCTGCCGGAGCAAAAGCACACTGCGCAGCGGCTCGGCCGCCGTTTTCAAAAGTTCCTGCACATTCTTCTTCCCAAGGGAATCCGTCTTCATACCGTGTTCTTCGAGCCACCCGAGCATCTGGGTGACGGAATTGGGGTTCTCAAGACCAGTCCTTTCCTTTAGTTCATCCATCAAGGATTCCCGGCTCCTGGCATCTATGGCTACGGCCTGAGCGACCAGCGTCCTGTCGATGGCGATGCCCCGGTCGTTGATTTCCTGGTCCAGATGGTATTCATCCCACACACTTTCCGGTACAGGGTAATTTCTCAGCCGTTCCTGGATAGCCATTTCCACTTCCACATCCCGTTTGTTGTAGGACTTGAACAATGTCCACTTGTCCGGCGCATGCTGCGGAAGATTCCTCGTCCTGCCGCCATTAGTTTTGGTGGGTTTGCAAGGAACGCAGAAATAGCGGATGAGTTCCTTGCCTTCCGTCATCTTCTGGCTGTCCAGCCTCAGCACGGCACCGGCCCCTTCCAGCGACAGCGGAAGGCCCATATAAGCCGACCAGACCATAGAGCATTTCCATCCTGCCGGATTGAGGAACCTGGCACAGTCCTGGGAAAGAGGATGATGGTCATGGAACGGGTCCAGACTCATCCCTAGGTCACTCAGGTACCTCGACAGGCAGATTCGTTCAAAGCTGGCGTTGAAGGCCCACTTGGTAACGGATTCATCCGTCAGCGCATCCAGAATTTCATCCGGGATGCTTTCTCCCTGTGCCAGATCGACCACCTGCACTTCGCCCCCATCCACCGCATAGCCAAAAAGAAGGATTTCAAAATCCGGGGACTCGGCATATTTGTACACGCCGCATTTGGCCAGGTTCACACTGCTAAAGGTCTCCAAGTCACAACTCAAAGTTCTTATTTTAACCACGAAAATGACCCTCCATTTTTTATTTTGCTAATTGTATCTCCTGAAACATTGTACATTGCCGCCAACTCTATTCCTTTTATTCCGCAATACAGACCGAAACGAATTTCTTGCACATCATCAATTGATAACTTTCTCCATCGTTTTCCTTGCCTATAGACATCAAGGATGTTTTCTCTCCGCGTACCATAATGGAGATTTTCCAATCTGTTGTCTGCAGGATTTCCATTTATATGAAGTACTTCTTTACCTGCCGGTGCAGGACCCTCAAAAGTCAGTAAGATTAGCTGATGAACCGGGATACCCGCACGACCTTTTCCAAGCACAACTGAAAGATGCCCACTTTTGCAATAACGCCCCGGGCGAAGAACTTTTCCCTTGATATGTCGATCAAAAATTTTCCCCGTGTAATGGCATATTCCATTAACGATTCTGTCTAAACTGCGTATTTTTCCCGTTGTACTTGCTTGATATTTTCCTTCATAACCAGGAATATCTTTCCAGTATTCTTTCATCAAATTCACCTCTTATAAAAAAGAAGAAGGTGGCAACTTTCCCAATTGCCACCCCCCCTAATTGTTCTTCTACCGCTGATGTTTCCGTAACTCTAGGCAGATAGACTCCACATACTTAAGTTTACTGCGGATGCCATCAGTCTCGACCTTCCGGATCTGCGGTTTGTCTCAATCCAGGAAATCGTCATCATCAGCGGTGGCGAAGTCATCTTCAGCACGGGGCTTGCCGCCGAGCGGTTCGCCATCACGGATTTTCTGCAGATTGTTCAGTCCGCAGGCAATGCCTTTATTACCGTTGCTGTTAAATGCATAGAAGTTGATGGACGCACGGCCATAGACGCCGGAGTATACTTCAGAGCGTTCCAGGATATGCTGGCAGTCGGCATCGACGATGCCCGGCTTGGTCGCCGAGTTGGCATTGACGAAGAAGCTGTCTTTATAGGCATCATCGCCCGGGCGTTCCAGGTCGCCGTCACGGAGCGGCGTCTTGATGGCTTCGAGAGCCGGTACAGCGCGGCCATTGCCCTTGAGCTTACTTTCGCCTTCTTCGTAGGCAGCCTTGATGGCGGCGCGAATTTTTTCTACGGTCTTCGTATCTGACTTGGGGATGATCAGGCTGACGCTGTACTTCGGCGTACCGCCATTGATGGACTTCGGTTCCCAGACGTTGGCATAAGACCATCTGGTATCGACTCCGGTAATCACTTTGCACGGATTGACATAATTCTTGGACATAGCAAGTTCCTCCTTATTTTTCATCATTGAAATCATCTGCCGCGGTGTGCATGGCCGGACGCTTATCCGATTCCGGCACCAGGACCGGCTTGCCCTGCGGCTTTTCCACTAAATCTGACAGCAGTTCTTCGAACCGTTTCTTGCCGAGCTGTTTCGTCATCGCCGTGATGCCGAGCAGCTTCTTTTCATATGGGTCGAAGCCTGCTTCTTCCACTTTGGCGGCGACTGCTTCTTCGCTTACATAGCGGCGGTTCGACCGGCCTTCGACCAGTTTCCATCCGTCCCACTGCTTGCCGGACAGGGCCTGCTGCAAAGCGTATTCTTTGACATCCCCGACCCAGTTCACCAGTTCATCGGCCCTCTCCAGGACGGCTTCGATTTCTTCATCCTGCAGCGTGGACGGGACGGCGAAATCATACCGGGCCAGTTCCAGATTGTACTCGGCCCGCTTGCGGCAGGTTGCCTTGATTTTGCAGAAGCGGCAGTGGTCACCGGCTTTATATTCGCCCTCACCTTTCGCCGCCAGTTCTGCCGCAGGCTTCAGCACCGTTTCGGCCCACTGGAGCAGTTCTTCCTTGCTCATGGTGCAGGTGCTGACGTTGTCCCGGCGGGGCTGGAAGATAGTCATGGACACCTGGCGGATATCATAGATACCATCAAACAGGTTCAACGCACCGAGGGCATAGCACATCATCTGCGGATTCTTCTCGGAATCCACCAGGACTCCCAGGCCGTGCTTGTAATCGATGACTGTCAGGGTATCGTCGGCCACGATGAGGCAGTCGCCTGTTCCAAAACCGCCTGGCACCCACTGGGAAAAGTCCAGCCGCTGTTCAATCATGATCAGCGGATCCTTGCAGGATGCTTTAGCCGCTGCCAGGCATTCCGTGACGAACTGCGCGTATTCATCGGTGCATTCCGCCATCTCCTCATCAAAGTACGTGAGGGATTTCGTCGGGTCTTCCAGCTTCTGTCCCAGGGCTGTCTTCACCTTGAATTCGCAGAGCGTATGGGCATCCGTTCCCTGGCGGGCGAATTCACTGGCGGTATCTGGCAGCTTGGCACATTCCTTTGCAGACGGTGGGCAGGCCAGCCAGCGGTAGCAGGAAGATGCGGACAGCACCGCGTGTTTATCCGGCATGGCCAATCACCTCCAGTTCCTTCAGGAATGCTTCGTACTGTGCCGCATCAATACCGGACAGCTTGTCCGCCCCATACTTCTGGATAAGGCTGCGGACTTCTGCTGTAAACCCCTTGCGGGCCTTGTCGGCAGCGACTTTGCGGACAGCTTCCAGTGTCAGCGGCTCTTCAGCCTTCTTTGATTTTGCTTCTAAAGGTGGCAGATTGTCTTTCTTCACCGCCATAGTTTCGGAAATCTTCAGCAGCGCCTTGCCACAATCGGCCAGGGCCGCTGCCAGTTTCTGCAGTTCATCGTTTATCATACGGATTGACTCCTTTCACATGTCTTTGCATTGATAAGAGATGGATGTTCCTGGCAATACTGCGGGTCGTGACGCTGATAGCCATCAGCACCGCCGCCAGTTCCCGGTCCAGCTTTTGCCGCTGTGCCAGTTTTTCAGGTGTCTGTGTGTGAATCATCTGTCTGCCTCCTTCCTAAAGGGCTCCTTCGTTCGCCCTTCACCAGTAATAGGACAACCGCGTCATCGTTAAGTACCGATTTAAAAAAAAATCCGGCCACATTTTTTGTGACCGAATCTTTTTCTTCTTAACGGAAGTCTTTGAGGTGTTCCTTCAGAAGTGCATAGAGCTTGTGTTTGCGCTTGTTCACCGCTTTCTGGCTCAAGCCGACGGCCTTCCCGGTCGCCGCTTCGCTGGAACCATCGGCAAGCATCAGCAGGATAGTCCGATCGATGTCCTGTAGAGCTGCCAGTTCATGGCGCAGCGCTGCCAACAACTCTTTCTTCACGACTTCTTCCTCTAGGTTGAAGTCATCAGGCACCTCCAGCTCGTAGTCATCCCGCACTTTGTCCGCCGATACTTCATCGGCACCATGCCGCTGCTGGCGCTTATCTTCCCGCCAGAGCGGACGCATGTATTCACGATACTGTTCTTCAGTTGCCGGAATCAGGACAGTACGTACCTTGCGGCAGCCGATTTTTGACCAGCGGACTTCACAGTCCTTGTACTCCTCGGTGATGACGGTTTCTGGAGTGCGTTCCAGAGGAATGTAGTATTGCTTCTGTTTGTTTGTCTGTAGATTGGCCATGCGCGATCTCCTTCGCATAATGCGAAGCGAGAATCCACGCAGGCAGCCTGTCGAAATTGACCATAAGATGCATCCTCGCTTCTATGGCCAACCATCCCAGTAGGCTGACGTGATTAACTTTCCAGACCGTCTCTCGGCTCTGGGCACACCCGCGTCCGGATGTGAGCGTTGAGACGGGAATCAATATTTGATTATTAATATGTTACATATAGTTATTACTTTTTATTTCAAGCAAAGTTGCTGACTGAAATAAAAAAAGAGCTATCTATATGACCTTTCAGTCAATATAGATAGCTCCATTTTACAGCTCCGCATAAATACATCGGGCTGTTGAGGTAACTTCTACTTTATCTTAGTAAGCTTATATCTTTTGCTGCATCCACCTGGGATACAACATCTTCCCAAGGGATTTGCACAAGTTTTCTTTGACTAGTTTTGATTTCGAGTGTGACTTTATCTCCTTCAACGATAGCATCAAAAACTCGTTGTCCATTAGGAGTTGTATCGTGCAAGTTTCTAATCTGTTTCCTAATTTTCACCATATACACTGCCTCCTCTTTTAAAATGGAATTTCTTCATCAAACGGTTGTGGCGAATCATCCTCATTTTCACCCTTCATGAAAGAATCAATGATATACCTAAATTCCTGCTTTACTTTGGGATGCTTTGTATTTTCAGCCACTGCTGCATAAAGGTTGTTAATGAACTCTGCCAGCTTAGAATCACCATGGTCACTGCACAGATATTGCGGTTCTTGTCCCGGTATGCTCATCCACACCTCTTTTGCAAAGGCATCCTGGTCATTAGTACGATATACACTCTTAGAAATATTCATGAGATGCAAGTAGGCTCCATTCTTTAACCTCAATTCGAAGCAATCCCCATGAATCGAAGTATGAACACCGAACGAATTTGAAACAAATACGACTCTTGAAACCTCTTCCGGGTACTCGCTCTCTCCCTCTTCATAGAAACGATGGAAATCAAATAATGGATGATTCGTAATACCATTCCGATCCGCTTCCATGTTGTTCAAACTTTCTGCCGACACTCTTTCCCAGGCTAATAAATCATGAACCGTATCGTGTTCCAACTTTTCCAAAAATGATATTAAATATCGTTCTGTAGGTGTGAGCGAAGATATATCTACTTTCAAAAGAGTATCGATACTAACATGGAGTACTTTTGCTATATTCATGATGAAATCAATGCCTGGCCGACTTCCACCGTCCTTGCTAGTTCTAGATATATATCCGGCGCTGACGCCTGCTTCACTTTCAACCTCACCAATTTTCCGGTTCTCGCTTTTTATTAAGAAGTCAATGTTGTCAAACAGTATCTTAGGATTGAACTGTTCCGTCATTTTTATCACTCCTTCTTCTATTATATGTAAATAATATCATATTTTTACTTATACATCAATATTTTAAATGTATTGATTCATAAGTCAAGTATTTTGTCATATCAACCTTTTCTTGAACTTCATGATTTACCCCGTAGTCATCCTCTACGGCAGTAACGATAAAAAGCTATCGTTACTGCCGTATTCTTATTGCCATCCTTTTCTTCTCCTTTGCCTTAAGGTCACTCCCCTATTTCCAAGCACAAAAAAAGCCGGCTATCTGCCGACGTTTGCCAAGACCTCGCTATATATGGACTTTTTCGCTATGCACACCGTTCCCAATATTGTATCAATCCCAAGCATCTTTGCTCGATGACGATAACCGTCCCATCAAGCTTCACCGGATGGAAGGCAAAGGAACCCAATAGATTTTCCCGCCGTTCCGCACGGCTGAGCCCATACTGCGGTTTTGTGGCCTTCTGCCGCCAAAGGGCCTGCGTCAGGATCATCGCATGTTTTTTCAGGTAAGGTCCAAAAATAGCGGGCGGGATTTCATAACCCCGCGTCTTTCGGCGTTTGGGGTCTGTCGGAAGGGCTACGACAAAAGGATTTCCTGTAAATAAAGGCTCAAGATCCGCCTCGTGGTGCAGGACTTCCTCCCCCATGCGGTCCAGATAGTCCCGGCGCTTTTCATATTTGAGACCATGAAGGGCCCGTTTGACGCCCCCTTCATAGCGATAGAGACGGTAAACAGCGTCAAGGTGAGGCACCGTTTCTTTTTTAAGTTCCAAATAGCCTGGTGCATAGGTGCTGCGGCGGCAGGCCTCACATAAAAGGCCCGGGCCTTCTACTTCTTCATGGCAGGCAGGACAGTAATGGGGATAAAAAATAGCGAGAATGAGTTCTTTCAGTACTTGCCACATAGTCATCCTTTCAAAAAAGAGCGGGGGCAAAACATGCCCCCGCCCATGAAAAAGTGCCGCCCGAAGGCAGCACGCTTTTCTTTTTAGTAACCAATAAAGACGTCGGTCTTGATATTTTCCTTCTTGATGCCAAGGCCTTCGAGACGTTCCGTAAAGGCATTGTTCATCCCCGGGGACCCAGCGATGAGGTATTCGGCATCATTTTGTACGTCTTTAGCATAAGTGTCCGTATCCTTCATAAAGATTTCCCGGTCCGAAATGAGCCGCACTTCCACACCCGGAACCGTTTCAAGGTCTTTCCAGAAGTCCTTATAGCAAAATTCGCCGCGATCATCGGAATAAAGAACTGTAATGGCATGGCCTTCTACAGGGTGATCCTTGTAGGCCCGCAAGAGAGCACGGATGGGCGTAATGCCAATACCGCCGGCAACGATGAGGGTCTTCTTGAAGCCTTCCGCATCCAGGGCGAAGGTCCCCAAGGGGCGCGCGACACCAATCTTATCACCAGGTTTGATTTTACGGAGCAGGGCTTCCTTGAAACTTGTGTGCTTGTCGGCAATACGGGTCGTAAACATGAGATATCCGTCAGCCATGGTTGAGGCAATGGTAAAAACGCGTGTGTTGCGGTCCTCAGCATCAAGTTCAAAGCCGTTTATCTGCCAGGCAACATGCTGGCCAGCTTTCCACGTAAAGCCTTCGGGGATGGTCATGATAAAGCTGTAGGAATCACTGGTTTCTTGTACGATCTTGGTCAGGGTTGCTTCTAAAAATTCCATAGTACACCTCCACGTATTGAAAAACTGATATGATTTATTACAGGTTACTTACTTTATTTTATTCGCTGTAAAAGGCGGGATTCCTCTTTTTAATAATCATTTTCCATTATGAAATTTTTAAATTGATTTTTCCATGTCAATCAATACCAAGTTCCCCATGCAGCCGTTCGGCAAGAAGGGAATAGCGCTTGCGCGTCCGGTCGTTCGTGACGGCCATCTGCATCGCTTTCTTGCTGCCGGCAAGATAAACCTGTTTTTTGGCCCTTGTAATGGCCGTATAAAAAAGGTTCCGCTGAAGCATGATATAGTGTCCAGGCACTAGGGGCATGATGACAACAGCGTATTCACTGCCTTGGGCCTTATGGACACTCATCGCATAAGCAAGGCGCAAGTCGTCCACTTCGCCGCCTTCATAGGTCACATTGCCCCCTTCGGGACGGTCCGGAAAGGATACAAAGACCGTCTTGCCGCGAATGAGGTCAATTTGTCCGATGTCCCCATTAAAAACGTTCTTTTCATAGTTGTTGCGGATCTGCATGACCTTGTCCCCTTCACGATAGACCGTGTTCCCCGCCTTATGTTCTGCTTTATCGGGACTTGGCGGATTGACGCGGGCCTGGAGCAGGCGATTCAGGTTTTCTACACCGCAGGGATTGCGGTGCATGGGAGAAAGGACCTGTACATTCTGCCAGGAAAGGGTTCTAACCATACGGGCATACGTATCAACGACGTAACGCACGGTCTCTTCTTCGTTCATGAACTGGCGGAACGTAAAATCCGTTTCTCCATCAACAAGTGGCATAAGGCCTTGGTTGATGCGGTGGGCATTTCGCACAATGGGGCTTAGTTGGGCCTGCCGAAAAACATTTTCGAGCCGTACGACAGGCATGGCGCCGCTGCGGATAATATCCTTGAGGACACTGCCCGGACCTACGGACGGCAGCTGGTCAACGTCGCCAACAAGGACCAGGCGGCAGCCAATGGGCAGGGCCCGTAGGAGATGGTACATGAGGACAATATCCATCATGGACGCTTCATCGACGATAACGGCATCCGCTTCAAGGGGCGTATCCTCGTTGCGCCCCCACAAGGCCTCGTCGCCATTTGGCGTATATTCGAGCATGCGGTGAACCGTCAGGGCCGGCTCGCCGGCTGATTCAGCAAGGCGTTTGGCTGCCCGTCCTGTCGGTGCCGAAAGAAGGATCTTGCAGCCTGCTTCCTTAAGAACGGACAGGATGCCCTTGATGACGGTCGTTTTCCCTGTGCCCGGTCCGCCCGTAAGCACAAAGACGCCGTGATCAACGCTCGTCTTAATGGCTTCTATCTGTTCCGGTGCCAGCGTCAGGTTCTCATCTTTTTCCCACGCTTCGATGATCTTTTGGTAGTCCACCTGCCACAGTTGGTTCACACGGTCACGCAGGACCATGAGGCGTTTAGCAACGCCCACTTCGGCCTGGTAGAGATATTCTGCGTACACGCAGGTTTCCCCGCCCACTTCTTCCGTGCGCAGCCTATTTTCATCAATCAGATGCTGGAAAATCGTCCGCACGTCGACAGGGTCCACAGAAAGAAGGGACGCCGCGCTTTTTACAAGCCATTCATCAGGGACACAGGTATGCCCCTGAGTCCCGCTCTGCATGAGGGCAAACCGGATGCCTGCCTGGATGCGCTCCTCGCCGTCAAGGTCCACGCCTAGGCTGACGGCAAGCCGGTCCGCCGTTTTGAAACCGATTCCCTCTACATCTTCGGCAAGACAATAAGGATTATTGGCAATCCGCGTAAGCGCCGTTGACCCATACAGGGATTGGATACGGGGCGCATAGTTGCCGCTGATACCGTGACTTTCAAGGAAAAAGACCAGTTCCCGCGTATCCGTCATCTCACTGTAGGAACTGATGATATCCTCAGCCTTTTTCTTGCCAATACCGGGCACTTCCCGCAGTCGTTCAGGATGCTCATCAATGATGCGGAACGTATCCTCCCCAAAACAATCGACAATGCGCTGCGCCATGGCAGGCCCTACGCCCTTGATGGCGCCGCTGCCGAGCATTTTGACGATGGCGGCTTCTCCGGTAGGCTTGAGGGCTTCCCATGTGCGGCAGTCAAATTGGCGGCCAAAACGAGGATGTTCAGTCCACGACCCAGTAAGGCGCACTTTTTCGCCGGCAAAAGGAGCTATGCCCTTATAGACAACAGACACTGCACCGAGATCCCGATTTTCTCCTCGAAAAACGCAAAATGTCCCCTGATCGGATTGAAAGACAATATTTTGGATGGTGACTTCAAGGGTCTGTTCTTCTGCCATGGTCGCTGCTCCTTTTTCGCATCGCTTCAACAATGATTCGCTCTATTATAGCATAGAATAGAGGATGATTGGGGAGTTAGCATAAGGTCAGAGACTTTCCATTACTTTATGGGCCGCTTTTTGATACCCTCGGCCCCAATGATCAAGGGCGTCAAGGATGGGCTTTAGGCTCATGCCAAGGTCTGTCAGAGCATATTCAACGCGAGGCGGTACTTCAGCATAGACGGTACGGGTCAATAGTCCGCAGGCTTCCATGTCCCGAAGGTTTGAGGTCAGAACCTTTTGGGATATATGGCCAACAGAATGACGCAATTCACCAAAACGCTTTTTGCCAGGCAGGAGATCACGCAAAATGAGGACTTTCCATTTATCTCCAATCAGCATAAGGGTGGTTTCCACTGGACAGGCAGGCAGTGATTCAATGAATTTCATAGCATTCCTCCGCAATAGTTTCTTTTAGGTACTTATAGCACTTTATTGTGCCTACTTCACAAAAGTTACTTCTATGAAGTATGATAAATCCATCGAAAGAAAAACACAAGCCCCTAAAGGGCTCCATCTTAAAGGAGGATCTCATCATGAAAATTGCCGTTGTTGCCGCTAATGGAAAAGCCGGTCAGCTGATTGTAAAGGAAGCCCTTGCCCAGGGCCTTGACGTAACGGCCATCGTTCGTCACACCAATCATTCCCTTGCCCAAAGGGTCATTGAAAAGGACCTCTTCGACCTCACACGGGACGATCTTGCCGGGTTCGATGCTGTCGTCGACGCCTTTGGTGCCTGGACGCCGGAAACACTGCCGCTTCATAGCTCATCCTTGAAGCATCTCTGCGATACCTTGAGTGGTACGAAGGTCCGTCTCCTTGTTGTAGGCGGTGCTGGAAGCCTTTACACGGATAAGACCCATACCCTGCAGCTTGTTGATACGCCGGACTTTCCAAGCGCCTTTAAGCCCCTTGCAACGGCCATGGGAAAAGCCCTCACCGAGCTGCGCAGCCGCTCCGACGTCAATTGGACCTACATCAGCCCGGCCGCGGATTTTCAGGCAGATGGAGGGCGCACAGGAAGCTACATACTTACTGGCGAAGAACTGACGCTAAATAGCCGCGGCGAAAGTGTCATCAGCTACGCTGACTTTGCCCTTGCCATGATTGATGAAATCGTCAAAGGCAGTCACATCAAGGAACGGATTTCTGTGGTTCGTAAGTAATGCTGCTGTCCTAGGTCAGGCATAAAAGTAAACTCATTTGAGGAAGAACGTGAACCCCTTGCTTTAATCTAAAGCAAGGGGTTCACGGCTTATTGTATGATACCTGTATCACGGTTGGGAATAGGGACTGTTGTGAATTGTGAGTTGTGGGTCTTGAGTTGTGTAACCGCTACCCAAGGTCGTTGACACTCTGATTTTTTAAAACCCTTCATTTTTGACAACCCTTTTTGACTATACCCAGCGTTGTTGACACCTTAACTGATTGAAATCGCTGGGAGAAAACTTTATAAAGAGGTTTGCTCTAACGCAGGGAAAGCTAGAAAACATAAAAAGGAGACTGCGAAGAAATGAATGACTCATTTCTCACAGTCTCTTTTTTATCATTTCAGCGATTCAAAATAGGAGAAGCGCCAGCCCTTGGCAGTCTTTACGTACGGGAAATCGACGGATTCCGTTTTGACAAGGGTCTTATGTTCCTTATCGGCATAGACCGGGGTCTTTGCCGTCACAACAATCCGGTCGCTTGACGGACGGCTCAAGCTGTAGGTCGGTGTACCCTTGAGAGGGTTTGCTTTTTTGGCGGCAGGTGCCACAAAAAGTTTGTTATCAGCCTGGCGATACATCTTATTGCCGCTGATGATGAAGCTTGCCAGGGAATCCGTAAAGATGTCATGGACGGCAGCTTTTAGATCCAACATGTTGTGAATGGTCGGGTCCGATACGGAATAATAGAGCATGTAGCCACTGTCAAAGCGTTCCTTTCCATCCGTCGGCAGGGGGTTATGTTCGAACCACTCAAAGACCGTCGTTGCACGTGTAAGGGCGGTCATCACTTCTTCATTGGTCGGATTTTCAGGGGAAGCAAAGGCCGTCATGGCACCCATGATCAGTGCGAGGGCCGTCAGCATCAAAGTGCGGATTTTTTTCATAACTAGCACTCTCCTTTGTTAGACTGCCTCCATTTTACCATATTCTGAAGTCATAGTATAATAAAAACCTGAAAAAGAATCGATTTCCTCTGGGAAATCAATACAATAAAGGATGGAGAAAATATGAAACCATACAAAGCGGTCATCTTTGACCTTGACGGAACGCTCCTTGATACCTTGGCGGACCTTGCGGCCTCCCTGAACGCCGTCCTCACGCGGCACGGTTACGGGCCCCAGCCCCTTCACGCGGTGCGGCGCTATTTAGGAAACGGAGCAGAACGCCTCTGCCGTCTGGCCCTGCCAAAAAGCGTCAAAGAGGAAGAATTCCAGACCATTTTCAATGAGTTCAAGGCCTACTACAAGGATCACTGCCACATCGCCACAAAACCATATGATGGCATTCTTGGCCTTCTTAAGGGCCTTCAGGCGCAAGGCATCAAGACGGCCATCGTCTCCAATAAACCCGATGAATCTGTCCGCGCCCTGCGGGATGATTTCTTTCCTGCCGTGACCCTTGCCGTGGGGCAAACGGAGGGCATTCCCCGCAAACCGTCCCCCACCATGGTAGAAAAAGCCCTGCATGACCTAGGCATCAAAAAGGATGACGCTGTCTACATTGGCGATTCAGAAGTTGATTTTGAAACCGCCCGGCGCGCCGCCATGGATGTCATCCTTGTAAGCTGGGGATTCCGGGACCGTGCCGAGCTGAAAGCCTTGGGAAAAGCGGTCATTGTCGATACACGGGAGGCATTATCTGCCTATCTTTTGGGATCAGTCCAAAAATCGGACTGATCTGATACAAGTAAGGGTCCCTTTGCTCTATGAAAAAGGGAGAAGAACCATGAGGCAGGCCTACCAGACAACAGCCCATTTGAAGATGGTTATCGTCTAGGCACTTTTAGAGGAGCTTTTGCCCTTTTCTGCCTGTATAGGCCCGCCGCCTTGTCCCCCACTCCTCAACTTTCTTTAGCATACACGAACGATTGCTCTGTCGCAGGTTCTATTCGGAGGACAAGAGGCCCCCATTGTTATAGCATGTTTCGTCTCTCAAAACGCAAAAAGGAGCTGTCAGGCAATGAACAAGCCATTGCTTTACAACTCCCTCTTTTATTTTTTATAGGCTTCTCGGATACTATCTGCAGTAAACTTAGCATCTTCCATATCTGTACCTGCAAGATTTGCATCGTCAAGATTGGCACTTGTTAGTTCCGCTTTTGTCAGGTTTGACCCCACGACCGTGGCGCTTGTCAAATTGGCGCTGCGCAGGAGGGCTTCTGAGAGGTTGGCTCTCCGGAAACGTGCATCATAGAGGTTTGCCGATGTAAAGTTGGCACTCATGAAGTTGGACCGGAAGAACCAGCTCCTAGCAAGGTTCGCCGAATAAAAATTGGCCATGGCCCCAGAAGCATAGTCAAAATTGCTTTCCCGCAGGTCTGCCGTATAAAGGTTTGCAAAAGTAAGCGATGCATGGGCAAAGCTCGTGCGATACGCCGTTACGCCGATCAGGGAGCCTCGGTTCAAGACCGCGTAAGAAAGGTTGGCGTGGGTAAGGTCTGCCCCATCCAGCTTTGCCTTCACAAGATAGGCTTTGCGCAAATTGGCCTTTTGAAGGTTTGCCTTAGAAAGGTCAGCGCCTTCCAGGACGGCACCGGAAAGATCAGCATAACTGAGATCGGCTCCCGTAAGATCTGCCCCTGTGAGGTCCTTGTTTTTAAGGGTCGCCCCCCGAAGGTCCCCGCCTGGACAGGATCGGGTCTCCACAAGACGCGCCACATCTCCCGCATCAAACGCAAGGACCGGCGACATCACAAGGCACGAAAGGGCCAGCAGGGCCGCGATTTTCCATTTTTTCTTACTCATTCCACTCATTCCTTTATTAGCTGCAGCAGCGTTTCCGGTGCTTTGGGCAAAGTCTCAATGATTTTCCAAGGCGTGTATTTTTTTAAATCTTCCGCCTTGTAGGTCGAACCGCCCTTTACAATCAAGGCCCGCACCCCGATGGCATCAGCGCAGGTGATATCATGGGGCGTATCGCCGATCACAACGGCATCACTCGACGTTACCTCTGGATCAAGGGCTGTCAGTTTTTTCCACAGGGCCCTTGAAAGATCATCGCGAAGCTCACTGATTTCTCCAAAGGCACTGACACGGCGGTCAAAATAGTTATCAATCCCAAAATGGGCAAGTTTTGCCAAAGCGGCCTTTTCACAATTTCCTGTCAAAAGAAGGTTTGTTACATCCGGTGCGGCCTGCGTATAAGCAAGGGTTTCCTTGACAAAAGGCAACAAATGACCATGCCGTTCGGCAAGGGTTTCTGGCAAGCGCTTGGCATAAGCTTCGATGAAGGTCTCTACATCGGATTTTGTGCAGCTTCCTTTGATTTGTTCAATGGCCCGGCGCGCAATATAAGTATCGGTACGTCCGCTCATGCTGTAGGAAAAATTGAAACCATCGACGCCATACAGGTCGCGGATGGTCTCCTTCATGGCTGTAACCCCGGCAAAATTAGTTAGCATCAGCGTTCCATCAATATCCCAAAGTAAATAGTTCATCTTTTTTCCCCATGTCACAAAATAGAGACGTTCCAGCAAGAAGCTTCTTGCTGGAAAAAAGGCACTGAGCCAATGATTCTTAGCATGCTGGGATCATTTTTTCAGCATGAAATTCTTGAGTTTCACTCCAGCGTTTTTAGCCCGCCGCATAGGTTTTACCATCTTCTGGCGCCGCGGTTTCATATCCTCTATATTGCCAAAATCACCGCGTTTGATGACTGTCATCTTTGACTGATCCGGTCCCATTTCCTTACGGATGGCAATGCCCAGTTCCTCAGGAATGAAGTCCCCATTCATGTTCATGATATCGAGGCCAGCATAACCAAATTCTTCGCAGACTCGCAGAATGACGTGCCCACCCTTTACGGGAACCGTAAAGATAAGACTGCCTTCGTCCGGATCTTCATCCAAATAAAAATGAAGGGCCTTGACGGAAAACCGGTCCATACATTCTTTCAAAATGGTTTCGATTTGAATGGGGTCCTGGATAACCGTTTCTAGGCAGCGATACATATCGAGCGCAATTTGTGTTCCTTCTCCAATCACAGGGTTCACATCCTTGTGGGTTTATTTTAAATCTCTTCATTATATCCCACGAATGGACGGACTGTCAAAAAATAAGGAACAGGGTTAGTCTGCTCTCAATAAAATCAAAGGGCCTGCAGCACAAAGCACGCGGCCTTTTACCGCAACATCTGTCAGCTATTGATGGCATTTTAGGAGCAGGAAGGGATACGTGGTCTCAAATCGGTGCGCTAGTTGCGCGTTCCCTATGTTCAGCAAGCTCTTTATCAATCATCGCCAGTTCATCATAAACGGCCCGCACTTTTTCGTTTTCCTTTCCGTATAGCCCTTTGCAAACTATTCCTGCTTCCAAAAGGGCTTCACGGGCGTCTTGGATCCTTCCCATGCCACGCAAGGCCCAAGCCTCATGCTGCCTGTTAATGGCATACTCATGAGTCTTGCCGTAAAATTTCAACAAATAGGCCGCTGCTTCATGATAGACCTGGGCGGCCTTTTCGTATGCCGCTTTTTGGTAGAGAATGCCTCCCAGCCCATTTAGTGCTGCCGCATAATAGGGATTTTTCCTATCTCCATGAAGTCGAAACTCTGATAAAGCCTTTTCGATGTACTGGTCTGTCTTATCCCCTTCATCCATACGGTAATAGAGAAAGGCAAGCTGGTAATAGACCCGGCCAACATCTTTTTGTCGGCCCGAAAGGAGAAAATAACGCAGGCTTTCTTCCAGCCGTTTCGCCGCTTTTTCAAGTTCTCCCTTTTCCTGATAGACCTGACTGAGATTGAGGTAAAGACTGGCACAGACGGAGACATTCAGCCGTGCTTGGGCCTTATAGATGGCAAGACTTTCTTCAAAAAGGGCAATGGCCGTGTCCTTATCACCCATCTTTCGATATGTTCCGCCCAAATTGTTCAGAAGGGATGCGTATTCCGGCGAATGCCGTCCCCGCTCCTTAAGAAGAGCCTTCCGAAGGCTTTCCATGACACTGATGGATTCTTCAAATAATCCGATTTTCCGATAAAACAGACCTTTTTCATTGGTCACACTGGCCCAATCCAAAAAATTTCCTTTTGTTTCCATCTTTTGCTGCCACTGCGTCAGGAACGTTTCCATTCGTTCCACTGATCCCGTTCTCATCAGGCGGTCCCGAGTTTCCCAAAACTGCTGCATTTCAGTTGTCATCAGGGATTCCTCCTTTACTTATTTCCTATTGTAGCAAAGGTTCAGGCCCCATACTTTGCCCGTTCTATCCCTTCCTGTGCTGGAGCTCTTCTTTTTTGCACAAAAGATGGTGAGATTCAGCAAAAGAATGATGAGAATAGGCACATCATGGAAGACAGCCTTTTTTTATAATAAAGTCAACAAGATAAGCCACGGCAAAGTGGAAATTCATAGGAGGTTACAACATGGATAACTTTACTTTTTACAGTCCGACCTACTTTGTTTTTGGGAAAGAAACGGAAAAGGAAACCGGCAAATACGTCAAAAAGTATGGCGGCACCAAAGTCCTGATCCACTATGGCGGCGGCAGTGCTGTCCGTTCCGGCCTCATTGCCCGCATTGAAGCATCCCTTGATGCAGAAGGCATTGGCTACGTGGAACTGGGCGGTGTCAAGGCATCCCCTCACGCCGACCTCATCTACAAAGGCATCGATTTTGCCAAGAAAGAAAAAGTGGACTTCATTCTTGCTGTTGGCGGCGGCTCCGTCATGGACTCGGCAAAAGGGATTGCTTTGGGCGTCCCCTATGATGGAGATTTCTGGGATTTTTACTGCGGCAAGAAGGGCCCTGTTACGGAAGCCCTTCCTGTTGGCTGCGTTGTGACCATCGCCGCTTCCGGGTCCGAAGGATCCACGGATTCCGTGGTCACCCTTGATACGGAAGATGGTCATGAATACAAACGCTGCGCTGACGGCGATATCCTGCGTCCGCTCTTTGCCATCATGAATCCAGAATTGATGATGACCCTGCCGCCTTATCAGACGGCAAGCGGCATTTCCGACATCATGGCCCACTGCATGGAACGGTATTTCTCCCACACCAAAGAATGTGAACTGACGGACCGTCTCCTTGAAGCCGTCATGCTCACCATGATCAAAGAAGCCCGCCGGGTCATGAAAGATCCGATGAACTACGACGCTCGTGCCAACATCATGTGGGCTGCCATGGTAGCCCAAAACAACTCCACCGGTGTCGGCCGCGCCCAGGATTGGGGCACCCACCACATGGACAACGAAATTGGCATCCTTTATGGAGCCAGCCACGGTGCCGGTCTTGCCCTTCTCTTCCCGTACTGGATGATGTATGCCATGAAGACCCAGGGGCCAACTCTCTTTGCCAAATACGCAAGCCGCGTCTGGGGCATTCCCATGGACTTCGAACATCCGGAACTGACTGCCATGGAAGGCATCAAAGCCTTCCAGCGCTTTGTCAAAGAAGACCTGGGCATGCCGACCACCATCAGTGAACTGGGCGGCAAAGAAGAAGACATTCCCAAGATGGTCGAAAATATGTTCTACGAAGCACCTAACCATGGGAACTTTGTCAAACTGACGCCGGAAATTGCAGCGGAAATCTACAAGATGGCCCTGTAAGAACGCGTCTCATTGCACTCTCGCGTAATACCTCCTTCTAGATAAGTCAACCCTTCTACGCAAAAATGCGGACCGTACTCCCCCTCTCACGGTTCGCATTTTTGTCATTTTTATTTGGTGCACAAATCGCGCCAATTTGATGTAGTTTCGCACCGTCATACGTCTCGTTTTGGTGCCCATTAAGCGGGGATGGCTGCAGCGCAGCAGCTATGTTGTCACAATGCCGTTTTTGTCCATGGATGAGCAAATGCATAAAGAAAGAGAGACTGTAAAAAAATTAAGAGGATTCATTTTTTCACAGTCTCTTTTTTGCGTACCCGCACTAGATTTTTTCCAGATCAATCTCATCCCGCTTGATATGGTACTGTAGGTTCTGCCGGCTCATGCCAAGTTCCCTGGCGGCGGCAGAAATATTGCCGCCCGTCCGTTTGAGGGCCTGCACAAGGGCGGCACGCTCCACATCGCGAAGGGTCTTGCGGCTCCGTCCCAGCTTTTTACCCATTCCTTGGGATAACGACTGCAGTGAGCTTACCGGTACTTCCATATTCACAAAATGCTCGGGCAGGCATTCCACCGTAAGGGTCGCCCGTTTTTCCGGCAGCATGTTCATAGCATATTCGATGGCGTGCTGCAATTCCCGCACATTGCCTGGCCAATCGTAATGGGTAAAGATATCAAGGACGTGGGGATCGACAGTCTGGACATTCCGTTCCAGCTGCTTATTGTAGCGGGCAATGAAACTTTGGATCAAAAGAGGAATATCTTCTTTACGTTCCCGCAGGGGCGGGATGCGGATTCCAACAACACCTAAGCGGAAATACAGGTCCTGCCGCAGCTTATGGGCGGCAAGAGCTTCTTCAGGAGGGATATTGATGTTTGATAGGACGCGGACATCCACTTTCCGTTCCCGCGTGCTTCCTACGCGCCGCACCGTACCTTCCTGGAGGACGCGCAGCAGCTTGGGCTGAAGATTGATGTTCATAGAGTTGATTTCATCAAGGAGCAGGCTGCCGCCATTTGCCTGTTCAAAGAGTCCTGGATGGGATTCGGCGCCTGTATAGGCACCCTTTTCTGTTCCAAAAAGCAGCCCTTCAAGAAGGTTTTCCGGGATGGCCGCACAGTTGATGGCAAGAAAGGGTCCCTGTGCCCGTCTGCTGGCGTTGTGGATACTCTGGGCAAAAAGTTCCTTGCCGGTTCCTGTTTCACCGTAGATCATGACAGATGAAGAGGACTTTGCTACCTGCTTGCAGCGGTCCACAAGAACGCGCATGGAATGGCTTGATGAAATGATATCTTCAAAATGGTATTTTGCATGGAGCACACTATCGTGACTTTTTTTCCCCTTGATCTGGGCATCCTGGCGGAGTAGTTCATCCTGCAATTCAAGGATCTTGCGGTGCAGGGAATCAAGCTGACTGAAGTCTTCCATGACGCTGTACGCGCCTAGGACCTGGCTGTTTTTAAAGATGGGATAGTTATCCGATACGATATCAACTTCTTTCCCATTGAAGGTCTCGTATTGCTGGCGCTGGTTAAGGTAAGGTTTTTCCGCTTTAAGGACTTTGGGAAGCAGGAGCGGCATATCACTTTCACTCTTATAGACTTCATCCATACTCTTACCAACAACAGTTTCATTGAGCAGACTATCCATGCGAACGGCAGCATCGTTCAAAAAGAGGATTTGTTCTTTTTCGTCGCATAAAATGACGGACTCGCTGATCCGGTTCAGGACGTTTTGAAACATCTCCCGGTACACGTCGCAGGCAGCATCCCGAAAGACGATGAGTTCCATGCCTTCCGGGATTCCCTGCACAAGCGGGCACTTGACGCGGCGCACCCATTTTTCAAAAGCAATATGAGCAATCTGTTTATCTTTCAAGGGAAGCAAAAGAGGCCGTGCATTATCGGGCACAGGCGTACCAACCCCTTCAGACATTGCTAAGAAAGATTTACCCACTTCATTGATGGCCGCAATGATTCCATTTTTCTGGACCAGCATGGCTCCCATGCCAAGGCCTGACAAAAAAGTCATGACTTCCTGCCACTTCATGTTCTTCAACCACCCTATCCTAAACTACATTTTCTCTCGCACCCATAATAGCCTATTTATTTTATCATAGCCCAAATTTTTCCCTGCGTAAAGAATTTACTTAGGAATGAACGATTCGGGAAAACGCGAAAAGACCTGTCGAAGACAGGCCTTTTGCAAAAGAAATGATTTATGCGTCGGAACCGATTTTCAGGACTTCGCGCATGAACTTGATGCTCTTTCTCATGCCTTCCAGTTCCTTTTGGCGTCCTTCTTCGAGGCTGTATCCGCTCAGCGGCAGCTCGATTTCAAGGTCAATGGTATCAAGTTCTTCCGGCGCTTCAGCGCGCAGGATCTTCATGATTTCCACAACATCGACGTCACCGTCGCCAATGGCACAGCCCAAGGAGTGGGTCCCGTCAGGATCAGCAAAGATTTTGTTGTCGCAGAAGTGGACGCAGTAGCAGTAAGGCGCCATTTTCTTTACGCATTCAGCAATGCCTTCGCCGAGGATGAGAGAGTTGATCGTGTCGCAGCAGGCTCCGATCTGGGGATGGTTGAGTTTTTTCACCATCCAGACTACTTCATCAGCAAAGAGGTCACAGTGGTTTTCAATGGCAATCTTGAGACCATATTTTTCAATGGTAGGGATGTTCTTTTGGAACTCCATAACCACGCGGCTCATCTGTTCCATGGCTTCCGGTGACATGCATGCATGTGTGAAAGGGCGGGAATGACGAATATCCGTGCTGTATTTGACGAGTTTGGCCCCCATAGCATGGGCAATTTCCAAGGATTCCTCAATGGTCGAATTGACGCGGGGATCACTCGGAGCATCAAAGGAGATATTAAGTTCCAGGTCAAGGCCCCGTTTTTCTGCTTCCTTTTTCACCATTGCCAGGTGTTCCGGGCTCGTATCGTTGTCGAGGTCAACAAGGGTGATATGAAGCACTTCGATATGTTCCTTTTTGGCAAGGTCCATGAGGTCGATGAGGGAACCGGCCTTTTCAAAAGCATAGGTCTTGCCTTCGCTCTGGAAGCCCCAGCTTTCCCCGTAACCGCTCAGGTGAAGGGTATAACTGTGCATGCCGAGTTTGAACTTTCTGTTGCTGTTTTTTCCCGTAATCTTGTCCATTTTCAATTCTCCTTTGTTGTTAGTTTATCCAACAGCGTCGATGCCGTTAGCTTCCCGGAAAAGTTTGGGCGTCATTCCCGTAATGCTGTGAAAAGCCCGGGTAAAGGTGGAATTGCTGCTGTAGCCGACCATGATGGCAATGTCCATCATGGAATAATGGGTCTTTAAGAGCAGTTCTTTCGCCCGCTCGATGCGGATACGCCGCAGGTAAAGACTGGGTGAGCAGCCCGTCTGCTGCTTAAACCAATCGTCGTAGTAAGTCACATTGTAATTTTCCATTTCAGCCAGCTGGTTCACTGTAATGGGCAGGTCATAGTGTTCGCTCAGATAGCGGATACTTGGGGCTGCGCAGTTATCCATCAGTTTGCTGTAAAGGTAGCTATAAAGATAGGATACAGAATTGCTTTCTGGATTCTGCCGCAATTCGGCCTGGATGAGCTCCACGAGCTGGGCAATCTGCCCCACCATAGAAATGACGATGGGGTAGGAAAGCATAATGCCTTCCTTTTCATCGACGATTTCCTTTGATAGATTGATGGCAAGGAGTTTTCCTCGATAGCTGCACTGATGATCCATCTTAGGCGGTACAAGGCACAATTCCTGGGGTGTGACAGTATAGTCCGAATTGCCAATGGATAATTCCATCGTTTCTCCCATAGGCACGAGGATTTGGGGATATTCGTGATGATGGGCACCAAAACATTCCTGAAAGACCTCGATATCAAACTTTTGGCTTAACATACTCATTCCCCTCTCTCAAAGAATCAGTAATCCGCGTAAAGAAGGTTTTTGATGACAACGTCAAGGCCCTTGACCTTGGCCGAAATCCGGTCATCAGGGGCAGCCACTTCGTCTGTTTCGGGAGCCGCCTTAAGGCGATGGCTCTTTGAAGCAAGAAGGGGGCTGCAGAGCTTCACATTCATCAAGAAGAGCCACAGCGTCGGCACGGTCATGATAAGACCGCCGATGTTAAGCAATCCCTTGACAGCATTCATGCCGCCTGAGACGACAAGAAGATAGGCGACAGCGGAAATGGCCACACCGAGGATGATCTTGAGGGTCTTCGGCGGTTCAGCGTCAATTTCCTGACCGTGGACGCAGAGCGTTGCAAGCGCTGCCGTATTAGGGTCTGCCAACGTGATGAAGGACAGGCACACCGTAATGAGAAAGGCGAGCTGTACGAGCTTCCCCCGCGGCATGGTGCCAAGGACCTGATAGAGAGCAGTCTGCATGCCTTCTTTTTGAATCATGGCCCACACATCAAAGGTTCCACTCGTCTGGACGGAGATGGTCTGGCCAGCGAAGATGGCGATGAAAAGGCAGCAGAAAAGGGACGGAACAAGGATTTCCACAAGAAGAAATTCCCGCACGGTGTGCCCCTTCCCCATGCGGGCAAGGAACATGCCGATAACGGGTGCATAGATAAAGAAAGAATTCCAGAAGGTGATTGGCCATTCGTTCGCCCACTGATCCATCGGGGCCAGCGTATTGTTGTACGTGATTTTGTGCCAGAAGTTATCCATAATGTCGCCAATGGCTTCTGTACCGATTTTTCCAATGAAGATGGAATCTCCCGTTACGACGACGTAGAGCATCAGACCAAAGAAGAAAAACATGCACGCCGTAGATACATAGGTAAGCCCCTTATTGATACCCGTCACGCAGGAAATGATGAAAAAGCCGGCCACAACAACGGTCAGGATGAAGTACATAAAGGGTCCCTGCGGGATGCCAAAGACGGCATTGATACCGCCGCTGATCTGCATAAGACCCGCTGCCATGGAGTTTGAGACGCCGCAGGCAACGGCATAGCCGCAGAACATGTGAAGCAGGCTCGTCAAGTGACGGTGCTTGCCACCTAGCGTGCGTTCCAGCATGGGCCCCATGGAAAGGGACTTTTGGTAGTTAAAGCAAAGGAGCGCAAAAGCGCAGGCCGGAATGGAATAAATGAAGTACTGGACAAAGGACCAATGAAACATGGCCTGACTGACAGCAAAAATCGCCGCGTCCCTGCTTTCCGGCAGGGCGTGGATGGCAGCCGGCGGCTGCATGAAATGATAGAGCGGTTCGCCCATGGCCCAATAAAGCAGACCGCAGCCAATACCGCCGCAGATGGAAATGGAGTACCACTGCCAGGTCGTAAAGTCCGGTTTGGCATCAATTCCGCCAATCTTGACATCACCCCATTTGAAGATGATGAGGACCATCCCCAAAATGACGGAAAAGACAGCAAGGAGGTTGATCCACCAGCCAAAGTAATCTCCTATGAGGTAGAGCATCTTTGACATGACAAAGCCAAACTTTTCCGTAAAGAAAATACCTAAAATGATTTCTATCGTAAGAAGAAGCCCAATGACGATGAGGACTTCTTTATATAATTTTCCTTTTAATTTTTCTTCCATCGATTCATGCCTCTCTTTTTAGGTTTCAATCATTGTACGGTAATATTGTAGGTACGAAGAATCTTGCGGCAGCGATCCATCATATCCAGCGTCGGGGTCTTGACGGATTTCATCATGTAGTCGCGGCCCAGTTTCTTATAGGTCACACTCCCCAGTGCGTGATACGGTAAAAGCTGCAGATAGACCAATCTGTCAAGATTTTGGCAGAATGTGCCAATCTTGTGGAGTTCTTCCTCCGAATCGTTGACTCCAGGAATGAGAGGGGTCCGGAGAATCATCTGAAACCCTCCCTTCTGGCGGTCCAAAAACTTAATATTATGAAGAATGATGCGATTATCAACACCGCAGTACTTTTTGTGAAGGCTCGGCGTGACCGCTTTGAGATCAACGTAAAACGTATCAACATAAGGAACCATAGCGGCAATAGTTTCTTCTTTTCCAAAGAAACTTGTTTCGACGGCTGTAGAAATGCCTTCCATCGAGGCCGCCTTCAAAAGAGCAAGAGAGAAATCAGGCTGGGCCAGGAGTTCCCCTCCGGAAAGGGTCATGCCCCCTCCGGAGATGAAGTAGAACGCGGTATCCTTGCGGACTTCCTTCATGACGTCCGTGACAGTCATTTCCGTTCCATAGGATTTACTGCCGTCCACCGTCGTTTCAACTTGAAACGCCTGACTTTCCGGCGTGGAACACCACTGACAGCGAAGCGGGCATCCTTTTAGGAAGACGACTGTCCTCATGCCATCACCATCATGGATGGAAGATCGCTCGATGCGAAGCACCATTCCTTTTGTCTGTTCCAGCGTCATTGCTCCTCATTCCTCTCTTGTCTTAGCCTATTGATTGTCCTTAACGGGCTGATTCGGTCCAGTGGTTGATTTCCGTACGTCCAATGATTTCATCCTGCGTTTCCTTGCCGAGTTCGACAAAGAAAGCTGTGTAGCCAGCCACACGGATGAGCAGGTCGCGGTGATCGTTCGGGTGTTTCTGGGCATCGATCAAGGTTTCGCGATCGACGCAGTTGATCTGGGCATGGTAAACACCAAGTACGCTCATGGTCTTTACCATGTTCATAGCATGAGTCATACCGTTTTCACCCTTGATGAGATCCGGTTCGAACTTCATATTGAGCTGCGTGCCCTGGGTAAAACGCGCATGCGGCAGGTGGCTGACTGATTTTAAAAGGGCCGTCGGGCCATTGACGTCCGTACCGCCCGTAGCACCGATGCCATCCGTGAGCGGTGTCGTTGCCTTGCGTCCGCTCGGCAGGGCCCCTACCCACTGGCCAATCGGCGTATTGCCTGATACAGGCAACATACCCAAGGTCATCTTGCCAAAAACCGTATCGTATTTTTCGAACTGGTCTGCCACATGGTTGAAAATTTCACCGACACAGAAGTCAGCCCGCGGATCATCATTGCCATATTTTGGGGCTTCAAGGCAAAGCTTCTGGATATCTTCATAACCTTCGAAGTTGGCATCGAGGGCCTTGATGAGAGTATCCATGGAGATCTTCTTTTCATCGAAGACAAGGTACTTCACATCAGCGATGGAGTTGATGATATCAGCCTGACCAACTGTAATGACACCGCCGCCAGCATTGTATTGGGCACCGCCTGGCTGGCTGTAGTCCTTGCCGACTTCCATACAGTGCTCATAGCTAAGAGACAGGGTCGGAACAGGGCGATAGTTCATGCTCAGGTAATCAAGGAGCTGGTTGCAGCTCACGATGACATCAACGGCATAGTCAATGTGCTTTTTCACGGCAGCAAAGAAATCGTCAAAGGTCTTGAAGTTTCTCGGATCCCCTGTGTGGATGGAGACCTGTTCGCCCGTAATGCGGCTTTTGCCGTCATTTAAAGCAAATTCAACCATGGCACCCATATTGATATCGGCAATGTCCGTATATTGCTTCATCTTCCCAGACAGGTTCGTTTCTACGCAACCGCAGGGGTTCCAGTTCCAAGCTTCACGAAGAGGAATGCCCTTGTTCTGGAGCATCTGGATACCTACATCGTTGGAGTAGATGGCCGGCATCGTAAGGCCCATGCCGATGGATTCGATGGCTTTACGGAGCAGGGAATCAGGGTTCTTGGAAATGCTGTAGGTCATGGCCATGTTCGGTTCCTTGAAACGAACATCTTCCGTGGCCTGAATCATCATGTAACTCAATTCGTTGCTGGCGTCGTTGCCATACTGGTCAATACCGCCGCAGCTCGTCTGGACCGTAATGCAGTAGCCGGCGGCATACTGAGCTGTAACTTCATCCTGGAAAAGGGACATTTCAGCCACTTTGATCCACAGGCAGTCAAGAAGTTCCTGAGCATCGTCATCCGTGAGGATTCCCGCTTCCTTGTCTTTCTTATAGTACGGATAAAGGTACTGATCGAGTCGGCCCAAGTTATAGCTCGAAGCATTCTGTTCCATGAAGCAGGCATATTCATAGGAAATGATGCTCTGGCAGGCTTCATAGAAGGTGCGGGCCGGATATTCCGGTACGTGACGGGTGACTTCAGCAATCTTTAAAAGTTCAGCCTTGCGAACGGGATCGTCGCATTCAGCGGCCATCTTTTCAGCAAGATCGGCATGACGGTGGGCCAGCAGGATGACAGCGTCAGCAGCTTTGATTTCTGCTTTATAGAAGAAGCTCTTTTCAAGGTCGCCCGGGTTGGCATCGTCCAGTTTAGCCAGGGCATCTTCTGCTTCCTTACGGATTGCAGCAAGACCCTTGGTGAGGATGCGCATCCAGCCCGGCGTGTTTTCGCCATAGCCGCGAACAGCTTTACGGTCGATGAAGATGGCGCCGTTGGCACGCAGCCGTTTGGCATCTTCTGGAAGCATGAGGTTCCAGCGGTCAAAGACGCATTTATTTTTCCAGTAATTCTGGACTTTTTCAGTGTAGACTTTCTTCCCTTCTTCACTCAGGTAGAAGGGGTCGAAAGGACGGGTGCTGATCGTGTCCAGTTCTTTTGCGATGACGCCAGAAGCGCTGTCCGGGTTCAGGATGCCGCAGCGAGGTTTAAAGCCAACACCTCCGACCAGCAGTTCATGAGGCTGGATATAGATGTTTTTCTTGGCGCATACATTGTAGTAGCCGTTGGCGCGCTGGATGATCCAGGGCTGCCCTTCCATCTCCTTGAACCCCTCTGTAAAGAACGCTGCGTCGTAAACGTCCATGTCAACGCGGGTTTGGAGGTACTGCTGACGCAATGCCTCAATTCGTTTCATGTACTCTTTTGCCATAATAATGCCTCCCTTTTCCTGCAATAACGTGATTTCCCAGGGAAATCTTTAAATGACTCCATTCATCTACCTTATTACGTAGCAAATCTTATGCCAATTCTCATATTTTTTATTCCGTTTCTAGGTGTAAGAGTCGGAATTATCAGTCTACTTGCGCCTTCTCGGTTTTTTATCTATATCATTTTGTGCAGTTTCTTTTCTTAAGGTTCTTTCTAAACAGCTCCCTATTATGCTAATTTTGCACTTTTTGCATGCAAACTATTTTGCGCTTCAGTTGGAGCAGCATATTCCCTGCCCATTTATTTGCACCCTTGGATTTATCAAGGCTAATGGGAGAGTTTTTCTTCAGCATCCCGCAGGGAATCATACCCATAAGCATGGACCGTTGCCCGCAGAATTTCTTCGTTCAGGTTGACGTCTTTTTCCAGGCAGCCCATGAGATAGGCCTCATAAAGGGCCAAGGTCGCTTCTGAATAAGTCAGGAGCTCTCCTTTGAGATAAGTCTCAAAGGCTGTATCAGCACTCCCGTCCTGGGTAATGCGCCTGCCTTTTTGGGAAAGGGCCGGGTATTTTTTAGCGATTTCTTTCTGCCAGTCCATATGGATGGCAGCAATGCGCAGGACGCGTCCTTTCTTTTCATCTGTAACTTGAGGCAGCAGATCCCGCACTTCCTTAAATTCCTTAGGCGAGGTCCACATCATCATATACCCGTATTTTTCGGCAAGAAGGTTACGTCCTTCTGCCTGAGCTGCCCTTAAATCGTTTTCATAACTTTCCAGAAGGGGCACATTCCAGGAAAGGAACTGGCTGCCCCTCATGATGAAGAAGGTTTTCCGATCATCCTGGCAGGACGCCCGTCCGCCGATATTACGGACCTTATCAAAAAGAGTCCATTCCCGCTCAATGAGGCGCTGAATGAGTTTCATTTTTTCCATAGTCTTGGTTCCTCCATGATATTGCGGCGGCGCAGCTCGTCGTCGTTGATCTTTGCCTGTACGTAAAGTGCATGCTCTGTAAGAAAAGTCCCCACGCCTTCCGGAACAAGTCCTGCATCCATCAAGGCGCGGGAAAGTCTTCCTGAAATTGCTTCCATGAGGGCCATGGACCGTTCTGTGTCCTGCGTCATAAGAAGGTCTTCAAATAAAGGCAGCGTGCCATACGTTTCGGAAAGGGTACCTACGCTCCGATAAAGCCATTTATAAAAAGGCGCATAGGCGTGGTTCAAATGATGGATCAGCTGCATAGCAGAAAAGAGAAATCCACTCTTGGAAAAAGTCATGGCTCCTAGGTCTTTCCGGGCAGTGCAGCGAGGATAGTTATACTGCCCCGCTTGAGCCATATAAAATAGGTCATGGGCCATCTTTGTCAACCACACATCGCGGGGGCAGGCGGTTTTGAGCCGGTGCCTTGTTTCTGTCATCGCTCCCGGTGCGTCATAAAACAGGGACCCGTTTACAGCCATGGAAAGACGCGCTTCATCGCAGTGCATCCAGTCCGCCAAGGTCTGGGGTCCTTTTTCAAATCCAGTTAAGCGCTGAAAAAAAACTTCTATAATAAGGACGCCAACTCTCTTAGGACCGTCCAATTCCCGCCGAGGCGGCATGCAAAGGAAGCTTTTGGGAAGGGATGCATAGAGCTGACGAAGCCGTTCTTCCCATTGGGGGGCGTCCTTTTTCTCAAGAAAGAGCATGACGCCGGGGCCCCAATCATGGTCCCGGGAAATGGCGTCATCAAAAGAAAAACATTCGGACCCTTCGCCGCAAAGGCCCGCCGCAAGGTGGGGCAGCACGTCAGGAAGATCCGTTTCGATTTTAGGACGAGCCACTTCTTCCCAAAAGCGGTGCGAAAGAGCAAGTCCCTGCATCATAGCATCTCTCCCGTAAGGCGTGACGCAAGGGTTTTCATTTTCTTCACCTTACGGTGATTTTTGCCCCATAGAGCTTCGTAAATAGCGCCTGCCATAAGGCAGCAGGCGGCTGCCTTTTCGCGTTCCCCCATTTTTTCGTAAAGGGTGCCCCGATTTTGAAAGGTAATGCCATATTCCTCATTTTCTCCGAAAAAGCGTTTGACCCAATCTGCTGCGTCTTCAAAGTGACGAAGAGCAAGGTCATACTGCCCTTTTTTGGTATAAAGGCTGCCTAAACCGTTAAGGACCGCTCCATAATGGACGCGACCTTCTTCCGGACAGGCTTCATAGGAGGATTTAGCCATCTTGTAAGCTCGCAGTGCCTCGTCGTCCTGGTCCATACCTGCATAAAGAATGCCCAGGTTGCAGCACGTAATGGCCCGTTCTTCAAAGCGATCACTTACTTTCATGAGCCGTGCCAAGGCCTCTTCAAGAGCAGCCGCGGCTTCTTTAGGGCGTTCCATTTCCTGATAAAGAATGGAAAGGTTATTGAGACAGGATAAATAGGCATAGGATTCCTTCTCCCCCGCCTCAGTCAGGATCTCCATGGCCTCGTCATAAAGGCTTTTGGCACCGCTGTAATCTTTGGCCAGCCGTTTTGTGCCCGCAAGATTAATGAGAAGCGTTGCATAAGGAACGCCCCTCGTCTCTCCCCGATCATCAAGGATTTCCTTTGCCTTCATAAAAGCGGCATAGGACGCTTCATAATAGCTGCGGCCGCGGTAAAAGGAGCCCAGTTCATTTAAGGCTGACAGCATAAGGTCAGATTCTCTCCCCTCTTCATAGGTGCTGTTTGCAATTCCCGTTAGATAGGCTTCCACACCTGCCGCGTCGCCCTTTTCGTAAAGAGCATCAAGGTGCTCATAGAATTCGTGGACCGTTGTCATTTTAAGTTTTTCCTTTCTGATGAAAAGAAGGACTTCCTTCACGCCCGTCCGGCATCAAGAAAGCCCTCCAAATGGTCAGTGCCTTATGGCTGGTTGATCACACATTCTTTTTTTGTGTCCGCGTCAATACGATCTTTATTGATATCCATCCAAAGGTCACAGTTCTCAATCCCCAGTTTTTCCGGATTGAAATAAGGCATTTCCACACCGGCATTACGCTGCGCAATATAGTCATCATAGGTTTTCTTGACAACAGGCAGGAGTAGGAGCAAGGCGATGAGATTGAACCAGGCCATGAGGCCAAACATGACTTCACTGATGGCCCACGCCGTCGTCGCCGTTACGTTAGCCCACACGAAGAAGAAAATCGGCATCAAGATACGAATGATCCAAATTCCTGTCTTACGCAGATGGGGATGAGTATCCTTCATCAAATAAGCAAGACCCGATTCGCCTTCATAGTAGTAAGCAATACAAGTGGAATAAGCAAAACAGGTAAGGGCAATGGCAACAAGGGAACCGCCAGCACCAAAAGCGGTCTTGGCCGCCTCCTGGACCCAGACAACACCCGCCGTATTGGTTGCTGCCTGTTCGGCCATGGCAGAAGACCCGGACCCAACATACATATAAGCCTTTCCATCAGGTCCAAGGACGTTGAAGCAGTCCGTAACAAGGGCCATCATGCCGGAACAGAAGCAGACAAGGACGTCAACATAAACGGAAAACGAGTTGACAAGGCCCTGGGTGGCAGGATGCGGCGTTTCTGCCGTTGCACCAGAAGGCGGCGTTTCACCAAAGCCAGCGCCGGAAGAATTGACAGCACGTTTGACGCCGTAGGAAAAAGCAGTTCCCATCATGCCACCGAAGACAGCACCCGAATCAAAAGCACTGTCAAGGACCATCCGAATGGTCGGCATAAAGGCATCAGCCTTTGCAACCATGACGTAGATGGCAAGGACCCAGTAACCAATGGTCATAAAGGGAACGATAATAGTCGAAATCTTGGCAATGCGGCGGATTCCGCCAGAAATAACAGCAAAAAGCAGGAGAGCAATGACGCCGCCTGTAACAGGCCGGGCAACGCCAAAGCTGTTTTCAAAAGCCATGGCAATATTGTTGGCGCTCGGTCCCGTTACAAGGATTGGTACGCCAATGCTGCAGAACAGGGCAAAAACAATGGCCATAAACTTACCCAAGGCCTTATGGCGGATGCCTCGCTCCATATGGAAATAGGGGCCGCCGCGGTACTGGCCATCCTGACGGATCTTGTAGATCTGACCTAAGCTGTTTTCCGTATAGGAGACAGCCGATGTAGCAAGGGCCGTTACGAGCATCCAGAAGACTGCACCCGGTCCGCCATAGAGGATAGCTACCATGACACCGCCGATGTTGCCGACGGCAACACTGTAGGCAACAACGGAACAGAACGTTTCAAAAGGAGACAGTCCTTCCATGGAACCTGAGCCCGAGCGGAGGAGCTTCCATTGAAGAGGGATCTTCGTAATATTGCCAAATTTCATGGCAAAGCAGAAAATCAAAGCCGAACCAAATGTCAAGATGATCAGAGGGGTGGACCAAATCAGGTTATCTAACCACATAATGAAATCAGACATAAACTTTCCTCATTTCTTTGACAGATAGGAAAGCCACATCTGGCAGCAAGTGGAACCTCTCGGTCCCAGGAAAGGGCGTCCTCAAGAAATTCCGTCAGCGAGTCGCTTCTTTCCCTTGTTACCAGTTAGGGCTTCCTAGGAGAACCATATTCAGTTAGTCAGGGTCCCTGTTGCGTACGGGGTGCATCTTTTTCTTTATTAAGGTAAAGTGAAGAGGCAATAGAAGAGGCCGCCTTCTCTATTTCTATAGAATCGCGCTCAATGCAGCAGGCCTTCTGAGAAGATTATTTACGGGTCTAGTGAAGAATTTTTCAGGTTTCTATTTGTATAATAATTGCTAATTTTCTGTATATTTTATAGTAAAAAGAAAGAGTGAAGGCTCCTTACGATGGAAGTCCCTTAGAATAATTGTGAAGGCAGGATTTTGGCTTCATTAAAAAGTGGGGAGAGCCTTTCCGTTAACAGCCCTCCCCATTTTTGCAACGCGCTAGAGGCAGCCCAAAGGGTGCACTGCAGTCATGGATTATGCTTTCGGCGTGAATTCACCTTCGCGCAGGTACTTCTGGAGCTGAGCATCCGTCATATGGCCAATGTCGAGGTAATCCAGCGTGTACTTGCTGCCGGCAGCCAGATCCCGTTTTAGCATGGTGCTTGCAAGAAGGATCATGGAGTCGATGATCGGGGTCGGTACATTGTATTTCTTGCCGAGCTGGCTCATGAGGTAGCAGCCAACTGGAACGTCTTCCGTGATGTACCGGTTTTCCAGGTCGAACGGACCATCGCCGAAGAAGTTTTCATATTTTTCTTCATACGGTACAGCGAAGTCAGGACCCATGTATTCTTTCCCATACATGGTGGTACGGGAGAAGAAGTCTTCATAGTTTACGGTGCAAAGGTCGATGCTCATGGCCTTGGCAAGGGCTTTTTCTTCTTCCCAGAAAGCAGCCTGGACTTCAGCAATAGCCGGGCAAGCACCGAACCCATAGAGGGAGTAGTTCTTCTTTTCCTGCCCCAGGACGGTGTCGAAGTTCTGCATGGTGGAAACGGCCAGAACCGTGCCAGGAACGTGGATAACAGGGTTGACGTTGGACAAGTTGATATCCATGACGGTGTTGCCTGTTACAAATCCGTGGTGGAATTCCTCCCCCTTCTTGGAGATGGTGACTTCGCCTTCTGCGTCGATGATGGCACCAAAAGCAGGAATGTAGTAAGCAGAAGCCATGAAAGCTTCGTTATCTTTGGTCGGCAGGGCGCAGCCGCGGATCGTGGTGATGCGGTCTTCAACCTTGCATTCGTTGGTCGTAACGCCGCCGCGTTTCACAACACGGATACCGTAAGGAGCGGTGTACCAAGAACCAACGATGACTTTCTTAGTGCATTTCAGTTCGCGCATTAGTTTGCGGAATACGAGGGTACCGCAGTTATCCGGCAGGATGTGAATGACTTGCCCATCTTCGAGAAGAGGAATCAATTCACGGAAGATGCCTTCGTGAGCGATAGCAACAGTTGCCACGATGATGATGCCAGCACCCTTGACAGCTTTTGCCATGTCATCGGTTGCAAGGGCAACTTTGGCCGTTCCTTTGCGAGTGTAACCAAAGAAGCTGAACTGGTTGCCCGAAAGGGTAATGCCCGTCTTTTCAATGTTCAGGAAATTCGTTTTAGCGAATCTCGGCTGATCCCAGATGCGGACTTCCTTTCCTGCAAGGGCACAGTCAGCAGCCATCGTCTTGCCGACAGCACCGCCACCCAGTACAGCAATTGGCATGTCTTTCAAATAGCTCATATCCATTTGTTCGTTCCTCCTTTATTTGGTACCGGCTCTCCGGTCCATTGGCTTGGATTTGTCTTCCTTGCCTTTTGTTGCCTTAATTATAGTGAACTTCTCTTTTGCACTCTTTGCGGAAACACGCAATTTATTTGCCAATTTTCAGGTATCGCAAAAATGGCCCTTCCCTTTTCAAAAAGCATCCAATATAAGACGGGGAAAGGATCTGTCAAATTTTTTGCATTTTCTTTCTTTGAAGAGAGGGTGAAAAAGTGCAAAAAATATGTGATGGGGTGCAAAGCATCAAAAGGACAAAACGGGTATAAATGAAGTAACAAGATACAAAGGTGGACTTTTCCGAAAGCGGCTTTCGCTTTCGCTATGAAATCCATTATTAAGGGAGGATGTATCATGACCAAGAAAATCGAAATCATGGATGGGAACCAGGCTGCGGCCTACATTTCCTACGCCTTCACAGAAGTGGCTGGGATCTACCCCATCACCCCGTCATCCCCGATGGCGGAACATGTCGATGAATGGGCGGCCAACGGTAAAAAGAACCTCTTCGGTCAGCCTGTCCACGTTGTTGAAATGCAGTCCGAAGGCGGTGCTTCCGGTACTGTTCACGGTTCCCTGCAGTCCGGCGCCCTGACGACAACCTACACGGCTTCCCAGGGGCTGCTCCTCATGATCCCGAACATGTATAAGATTGCCGGCGAAATGCTCCCTGGCGTCTTCCACGTATCGGCCCGTACCTTGAGTGCGCATGCTCTCTCCATCTTTGGAGACCACTCCGACGTCATGGCCGTACGCAATACGGGCTTTTCGATGCTGGCTTCAACGAGTCCGCAAGAAGTCATGGACCTCGGTGCTGTAGCACATTTAGCAGCCATCCACTGCCGGATGCCTTTCCTGCACTTCTTCGATGGCTTCCGTACGAGTCACGAAATCCAAAAGATTGACGCCCTCGATTACGAAGACCTGAGACCTTACGTTGATTACGATGCCATCAAGGCCTTTCGCAAAAACGCCCTCAATCCGGAACATCCAGCCACCCGCGGCTGCACCGTCAACCCGGATATCTTCTTCCAGTGCCGCGAAGCCTGCAATACGCGCTTTGCCGCCATTCCGGATGCTGTTGAGCACTACATGGATGTCATCAACAAACTGACGGGACGTGATTACCGTATCTTTAATTACTATGGTGCTCCTGACGCGGAACGGGTCATTGTCATCATGGGTTCCGGTGCGGAAACGGCCAAGGAAACGGTTGATTTTCTCACGGCCAAAGGCGAAAAGGTCGGTCTCCTCGTTGTCCACCTCTATCGTCCCTTCGCAGCAGACCGCTTCCTTGCAGCCATGCCGAAAACGGTCAAGAAGATTGCTGTTTTGGACCGCACGAAAGAACCGGGCGCCATGGGCGAACCGCTCTACCAAGATGTCAGCAGCCTCTACAAGGCAAAAGGCGCCGATGTCACCATCGTCGGCGGCCGTTATGGTCTTTCTTCCAAAGACACGACGCCGGATCAGATGCTTGCCGTCTATAAGAATCTTGCCCTTGACACACCAAAAAATGACTTCACCATTGGTATCGTCGATGATGTGACGAATACGAGCCTACCCAAGGCCGAGGCCATCCACACGGCACCGGAAGGTCAGATGAGCGCTGAATTCTGGGGCATGGGGTCTGACGGGACGGTCGGCGCCAATAAAAACTCCATCAAGATTATTGGCCACACGACGGACCTCTACTGCCAAGCCTACTTCGTCTATGATTCCAAGAAATCGGGCGGTCTTACTCAGAGTCACCTGCGTTTTGGCAGGAACCCCATCCGCAGCCCGTACCTCATCCAGGCCGCAGATTTTGTTGCCTGCCATACACCGAGCTACGTGACAAAATATGATATGGTGAAGAACCTCAAAGAAGGCGGCACATTCCTTCTTAACTGCGCCTGGAGCGATGAAGACCTTGACCGGCACCTGCCTGCTTCCATGAAGCGCGCCCTTTATGCCAAAAAAGCCAAATTCTATACCATCAACGCAACGGCCATTGCTCGTTCCATCGGCCTTGGCAACCGCACCAATACGATCCTTCAAGCTGCTTTCTTTAAGCTCCTTGGCATCATTCCTGTGGAAGAAGCCGTCAAGGCCATGAAGGAAGCCATCTATAAGACCTACTTTATCAAGAAGGGTCAGGCTGTTGTCGATAAGAACTATGCCTCCATCGATCACGGCATCAACGAGCTCCACAGCGTCACTATTCCCGAAAACTGGAAAGATGCTCAGGATGCTCCCAAGCAAGACAAAGCCCCAGCCTTTATCAAGGAAGTCGTCAACGTCATGAACCGTCAGGAAGGTGAAGTCCTCCCCGTTTCGACCATGACCAAGTACGGGCTCGAAGATGGGACCTGGCCTGCTGGCACGACGAAGTACGAAAAACGCGGAGCTGCCGTGGAAGTACCTGAATGGCAGACAGCAAACTGCATCCAGTGCAACCAGTGCGCCCTCGTCTGCCCGCACGCAGCCATTCGTCCGATCCTCGTTGATGCAAAGGAACTGGCCGCTGCTCCTGCCGGTTTTGCAACGAAGAAAGCCATCGGTCCAGCCCTTGCTGCCTACGAATATCGCATGCAGGTCTCTCCGCTTGACTGCACGGGCTGCGGGAGCTGCGTCAATGTCTGCCCAGCCAAGGAAAAAGCTCTCGTCATGAAGCCGCTTGAAACCCAGTTGCCTCAGGCTCCGCTGTGGGATTATGCCGTCGATACCGTTTCCATCAAGAAAGATGCCGTCAGCGATAAATCCATCAAGGCTTCCCAATTTGCCAAACCTTATTTCGAATTCTCCGGGGCCTGCGCTGGCTGCGGCGAAACGCCGTACATCAAGCTTGTAACCCAGCTGTTTGGTGACCACATGTACATCACGAACGCTTCGGGCTGTTCTTCTGCTTACGGCGGCTCCACGCCTAGCTCCCCATACTGCACGGATAAGAGAGGATTTGGACCAAGCTGGGCCATGTCCCTTTTCGAAGACAACGCCGAATATGCTTATGGCTATCTCCTCGGCCAGGATTCCATCCGCAACGAACTGAAAGATGCCGTCAAGGCACTCCTTGATAAGGGTGTTGCCACAAAAGCCTGCGAAGCCTACCTTAAGGATGCGGACAGCAAGGAACGGTCCCGCAAGGTCAGCGACGATCTTCTCGCTGCACTTGAAGGCGTCACCGAACCGGAAGCGGTCATGATCCGCGAAAACAAGGAATTTGTCGCTAAAAAGAGCGTCTGGGCCTTTGGCGGTGACGGCTGGGCCTACGATATCGGTTACGGCGGCTTGGACCACGTCCTTGCTTCCGGCAAAGACATCAACATTCTTGTCCTTGATACGGAAGTCTACTCCAACACGGGCGGTCAGTCCTCCAAGGCAACCGGTGCCGGTGCGGTCGCTAAATTCTCTGCCGGTGGTAAACCGACAGCGAAGAAGGACCTGGGCATGATGGCCATGAGCTATGGCTACGTTTATGTTGCCCAAGTGGCCATGGGCGCCGACCCGAACCAGACCCTCAAAGCCATCCGCGAAGCTGAAGCCTATAACGGTCCTTCCATCGTCATCTGCTACTGCCCTTGCATCGAGCATGGCATGAAGTGCGGCATGGGGCTCAGCCAAGCCGAAGAAAAGAAAGCCGTCGAAGCTGGTTACTGGCAGCTCTACCGCTACAATCCGGAAAAAGTCGGAACGGAAGAAAATGCCTTCACCCTCGATTCGAAAGCACCAAAAGGCGATTTCCGGGCCTTCCTCATGGGCCAGAACCGCTATGCTTCCCTAAAACTCGCCTTCCCGGATAAAGCAGAAGCCTTCTATGAAAAAGCTGAAGCTGATGCCAAGAAACGTCTTGCCCGCTACGAAATCCTTGCGGGCCGCTAACAAGCCGATTCCATAACTTTCTTATAGGCCTGCCACCTCCTTGGCGGCGGGCCCCCTTTTCCTAAAGGAGGAAAACCCATCATGACACTCATGACTGCCAGTGAATACATTGAAAGCCTACGCAAACTGAAGACTCGAGTCTATATGTTTGGGGAAAAAATCGACAACTGGGTCGACCATCCCATCATTCGTCCGTCCATCAACTGCGTTGCCATGACCTATGCCCTGGCCCAGGATCCAAAATATAAGGACCTCATGACAGCAACGAGCAACCTGACGGGCCACACCATCAACCGTTTCACCCATCTGCACCAGTCCCCGGAAGACCTCATCAAGAAAGTCAAGATGCAGCGACTTCTCGGTCAGAAAACAGCCAGCTGCTTCCAGCGCTGCGTCGGTATGGACTCCTTCAACGCCGTATACTCCACGACCTATGAAATCGACGAAAAATATGGCACCCATTACCACGAAAACTTCAAGAAGTTCCTCATCTACGTCCAGGATAATGACCTGACCGTAGACGGCGCCATGACGGATCCTAAAGGGGACCGCTCCAAGGCGCCTCATGAACAAAAAGACCCGGACGTCTTCGTCCATGTCGTGGAACGCCGTCCTGACGGCATTGTCGTCTGCGGCGCCAAGGTTCACCAGACAGGTTCCATCAACTCCCATTGGCACATCTTCATGCCCACCATCTCCATGAAGGAAGCCGATAAGGATTGGGCCGTCAGCTTTGCCTGCCCGACCGACGCCGAAGGCCTCTACATGGTCTATGGCCGTCAGTCCTGCGATACCCGCAAGATGGAAGACGGCGCCAACATCGATCTTGGAAACGCAAAATTTGGCGGTCAGGAAGCCCTGGTCGTCCTCGATCACGTCTTCATCCCTAATGACATGATCTTCCTCAATGGCGAAACAGAATTTGCCGGCATGATGGTTGAACGCTTTGCTGGCTACCACCGTCAGTCCTACGGTGGCTGCAAAGTCGGTGTCGGCGACGTCCTCATCGGTGCCGCTGCCCTTGCCGCTGAATATAACGGCGTTGAAAAGGCAAGCCATATCAAGGATAAACTCATTGAAATGACCCACCTCAACGAAACGCTCTTTAGCTGTGGTCTTGCCTGCTCCTGCGAAGGCTGCGCCACGAAGGCCGGGAACTACCAGATTGACCTGCTGCTTGCCAACGTCTGCAAGCAGAACGTCACCCGTTTCCCCTATGAAATCGTCCGTCTTGCCGAAGATATCGCCGGCGGTGTCATGGTCACCATGCCAAGCGAAAAGGACTTCAAGTCCGATATGGTTGTCGGCAAAAATGGGGAAACCATTGGAGAAATCTGCAAGAAGTTCTTTGTTGGCCGCGATGACATCCCAACGGAAAAACGGCAGCGCATCATGCGCTTCATCGAAAACATGTGTCTTGGCAGCGCCGCCGTAGGCTACCGCACGGAATCTCTCCACGGTGCCGGCTCTCCGCAGGCCCAGCGCATCATGATTGCGCGCCAGGGAAACATCGCCCAGAAGAAGGAATTTGCTAAAATCATTGCGGGAATCGTCGATAAGGATTAAAATAGTAAAATAAGCGTCGTGATACGTTTTAAATCCATCTTTAAAGCGTGACATGATCCTGCGCAAATAAGGCAGACCCGCGCCTACGCCTTTGTAGGTTGGGCCTGCCTTCCCGTTGCAGGCTGTACAGTCACAAAAGGAGAGATCATGCCTAAGAAGTTTGAAATCATCCACAAAAGGGTGCTGAACCCTGAAATGAGCTCGATTTCGGTCTATGCTCCCTGGATTGCTGCCAAAGCAAAACCGGGCCAATTCATCATTCTCCGTTCGAACGAAGAAGCAGAACGGATTCCTCTCACCATTTCCAGCCATGACGACGGACTCATTACGGTCATCTTCCAAAAAGCCGGTGCTGGCACGATGGAACTGGATCTTTTGAATGAAGGCGACTGTCTGGCCGATATGGCAGGTCCCCTTGGCAAACCGACCCCTGTTGAGGGCTATGGCCGTGTTGCCGTGTTAGGCGGCGGTCTTGGCTGCGCCATTGCCCTGCCGGTTGCCCGCGGTCTTCATGAGGCCGGCAACCAAGTTGATCTCATTGCTGGATTCAGAAATGAAGAACGTGTCATTCTCCAAGATGAAATGAAAGCAGCCTGTACCGATCTTCATACCTGTACCGATGATGGTTCCTTCGGCTACCATGGCTTTGTCACCAATAAGCTCGAAGAACTCATCAAAAGCGGCGTCAAGTTCAATCAGATCTTTGCCATTGGGCCCCTTCCCATGATGAAGTTTGCGACCCTCATGGCCAAGAAGTATGACATTCCCTGCATGATCAGCATGTGCCCCCTCATGATTGACGGAACGGGTATGTGCGGTTGCTGCCGCGTCACTGTTGGCGGTGAAACGAAGTTTGCCTGCGTCGACGGACCGGACTTTGACGGCTATCTGGTTGATTTTGATGAAGCCATCGAACGCAACCGCACCTACCAGGCCTTCGAAACGGAGCGTCGCGAGGAAGAAGCAGAACACATCTGCAATCTCACAGGGGAGGTCCGCAAATGAGTATCAACATGCAAGCTGAAAAGACGCCCATGCCGACCCAGGCACCGGACGTGAGAAACCATAATTTCAAGGAAGTAGCCCTGGGCTATACGGAAGAACAAGCCATCAACGAAGCAAAGCGCTGCCTGCAGTGCAAGAAGCCGTTGTGTGTCACGGGCTGTCCTGTCGGGATTCCTATCCCCCAGTTCATTGCCAAAGTCGCTGAAGGCGATTTCCGCGGTGCCTTTGACATCATCTCTTCGGCTAACGCCCTGCCCCGCATCTCGGGCCGCGTCTGCCCTCAGGAAACACAGTGCGAAGGCAAATGCGTCCGCGGCATCAAGAATGAACCGGTTGCCATCGGTCGCCTGGAACGTTTCGTTGCTGACTGGGCCGCTGAACATGCAGCCGATATCATCTGTGTGGATCCCCAAAATGGTCATAAAGCCGCGGTCATCGGCTCCGGCCCGGCGGGTCTTACCTGCGCCGGTGAACTTGCCCGCAAAGGATTTGACGTAACTGTCTTTGAAGCGTTCCACGTAGCGGGCGGTGTATTGAGCTACGGCATTCCTGAATTCCGTCTGCCAAAATCCATTGTGGCTTCCCAGGTTGAAAAACTGAAGGAACTGGGCGTCAAATTTGATACGGACATGGTCATCGGCAAAGTTCTCACCATTACGGAACTCATGAAGGAACATGGCTATGAAGCTGTCTTCATTGCTTCCGGTGCCGGCCTGCCCCAGTTTATGCATATTCCCGGTGAAGGCCATGTGGGCGTCTATTCCGCCAACGAATACCTCACCCGTATCAACCTCATGAAGGCCTATGATGAAAAGAGCAGCACACCGGTCTTAAAAAGTAAGTCCGCAGCGATTGTCGGCGGCGGCAACGTGGCTATGGACGCGGCTCGCTGCGCCAAACGTCTGGGGGCCGATGTCCACATCGTTTATCGCCGCGGTGAAGCTGAACTGCCAGCACGACTCGAAGAAATCCATCACGCCAAGGAAGAAGGAATCCACTTCAACTTCCTTACAAGCCCAGTTGAAATCCGCGCCGATGAAAAAGGCCGCGTTTCTTCCCTTGTCTGCCAGAAGATGGAACTGGGTGAACCGGATGCTTCGGGGCGCCGCCGTCCTGTACCCATCAAGGGCAGCGAATTTGAACTGCCGGTTGATATGGTCATCATGGCTATTGGGACGCGTCCCAACCCCATGAGCTATGACGATACACCGAATCTTGACCGCACGAAGAAAGGTACCGTTGCTGCAAGCGATGACACCTGTGCTACGTCTGTTCCCGGCGTTTACGCTGGCGGTGATGCCGCAACCGGCGCCGCTACAGTCATCCTTGCCATGGGTGCCGGAAAGAAAGCCGCAGCCGCCATGGCAGACTACATGCTAAAAAAATAAGCATCATCAACGCAACCGTTAACAGCTGCAGATAGTACTCTGCAGCTGTTTTTCTTCATTCAAAAAGGAGGCCCCCTCAGGGAGTCTCCTTTTTCCTTTATGGAAGGGAGCACCATAAGCTCAAAGTTTCATATCCCCGTTTTTGACCCAGCCCAGGCGGCAGCAGCCTTGATTGATGATGGGAGATAGGATGGCTGGCAGGACAAAGGAAATAAAAAGAAGACCCAGCCAGTCAAAGGACGTAATCGCCGCTTTGGTCCCCGCTGCCATATCAGAGATCCATCCTGTAAATACACCAATCTGTCCTACAAGACCACAGGTCCCCATGCCAGAAGAAACGGCCGCTCCATCCATTCGCAGCTTAAAGACACAGGTTGCCAGCGGTCCCGTTATGGCAGAAGCAAAGATGGGCCCAATCCAGATGCGCGGGTTCCTAACGATGTTGGGCATCTGCAGCATGGATGTGCCAAGACCTTGAGACAGCAGGCCGCCCACTCCATTTTCCCGGTAGGACTGGACGGCAAAGCCAATCATCTGAGCCGAGCAGCCTGCTACAGCAGCGCCGCCGGCAAGACCGGTGAGGCCCAAGGCCGCACAGATGGCAGCCGATGAAATCGGAAGGGTAAGGGCAATGCCAACAAAAACGGAAACAAGGATGCCCATAAGAAAGGGCTGCAATTCCGTAGCCCACATGATGACAGTCCCTGTCTGCATCGCAAGTTTCCCTAAGGGCGGCGCACATAAAGCTGCGAGCGTGGCACCGACACCGATGGTCACAAGGGGCGTTACAAGGATATCGACTTTTGTTTCCCCAGCGGCCAGTTTCCCGATTTCACTTGTGGCTATGGCGACAAAAAGCACCGCCAAAGGCCCACCAGCGCCGCCCAGTGCATTGGTTGCAAACCCTACGGTGAGAAGCGAATAAAGGACCAAGGGCGGACAATGCAGCGCGCGGCCAATGGCAACTGCCATGGCAGGTCCGCTCATGGCCATAGCAAGGCCGCCAACCGTATACTTGATGCCGCCTACGGTCGCAACGACAATCTTTAAGGCACGGATATCAAAAAGAAGGCCCATGGCATTGATGATGGTCCCTATGAGCAAGGAACAAAAAAGACCTTGTGCCATGGCCCCCATGGCATCAATGAGATATCGTTTGGTTGAAATTTCTACGTCCTTCTTTTTTAAAAATGCCTGAATCGCTTCCATTTGTTTTCCTCCCTGATGCTCGTGCTCTCTTTCGCATCTTGTATACAAGATATATCAAGAAAAAGGATACGCTCTGGAAAATATCCTGTCAACTTATATGACAAGACAATTATGATTTCAAAAAAAAACACCCTTTTTATGCGTCCCCTACATCTTTTTTTCGCATAAAGAAAAAGATGAGGCTTTCTTTGCCTGTCCCACAGTCCTTTTTACGCCGCAAAAGAACGAATTCTTCCCGCTGATAGACCCGGATGACTCCCATCTTTTTGCTAAAAGCTGCAACGGCGAGTGAACTCCCTTCATTTTTGACAGCGTCGATCAGTGCCTTTCCCCTACCTTTTTTCCGATATGCTAGCCCAACAAAAAGACCCTCAATAGAGCTTTTTATAAGATCAATGAAGCCAAGGATGATTCCTGCATCTTTAGCTGCAATCATATGCGCTTCAGGGAAAGGGCTCTTGACACAGGTCAAATTGTCCTCAAAATAGGGAGCATCGATGAAGGGATAGGTGTCAAGATTTCCCTCCAGCCAAAATCCAAGCACTGTATCAAGGCAGCGCTTTTCATGGTGCGCAGGTTCATAACAGCTCCTTTCTCCAATCTTTCCTTTGGCTTAGATGAAAGCCCTCTTTCTGTCAAAGAGGGAACGAAAAGAAAACAAAAATGCAAATGTCCACCCTCTCCCATGATATAATAAAAAGAAGAAAACCTATGAAAGGAGTCCTCGCCATGCCTTTATCCATGACCCTTGAACCGGTCCAAAAACAGCAGCTCACGCAGCACCTCATCCAGCAGATGAACCTCCTCCAAATGACGAGCGAGGAACTGGATGCCTTTGTGGCAAGGGAAGTGGAGCAAAATCCCCTCCTTGACTTCCCTGAAGAGCGGGAAACATGGCGGGAAGAAGGACCGGAATGGCGCCGCATGCACCTAAGGGCGCGAGATCCCAGCGATGATCCCCCTTCAAGCCCTGTGGAAAATGCCCACGCCCTTGAAATGACCTTGGAAGCCTTTTTGGATGACCAGATTGGTTGCCTTTCCCTCTCGCCTCTTGAAGCACGTCTTGCCTATTTCATTGCTGGCACCTTGGATCCCAGCGGATATTGGAGGGAAGATCCTGTCGCTGTTGCAGAACGCTTTGACGCAACGGAAGAAGTGGTCCTTGCCGTCCTTCAACAGGTGCAGCATCTCGAACCCTGCGGCGTTGCAGCCCGTTCCCTCAAAGAGTGTCTCCTCATGCAGCTTGCCCAGCAAAAAGGCGACACATCCCTTGCCCAAAAGATCATCGAAGAGGGGCTTGATGATCTTGCAAGGAATCGGATTCCCCAGCTTGCCTCCCGGTTTAACGTGACAAAAGAGGCAATTCTTGCGGCGCGGGACCTCATCCGCAGCCTGAATCCCAAGCCCGGCACCGCCTTTAGTGAAGCAGGCCCCGTGGAATTTCTCCACGAAGATGCCTTCGTCAAGACGACGGAAAAAGGGCTTAAAATCACCCTGTCAACATCCTATGGCAGGACGCTTGTCATCAACAAGGGATATCTGTCGATCTTAGACCACTCGGATCGGCCCAAAGTTAAGGAATACCTAAAAAAAGAGCTCAAAAGGGCCAAAGAGCTTCAAGCCCTCTTAAAAAGCCGCGAAGATACGCTCGCTGTTGTCCTCGATGCTCTTGCAACGCACCAGGAACGCTTTTTCCGCTATGGGCCGGGACATAAAGTGCCCTTAAAACTGGCGGATCTTGCGGATGATACGGGTTTTGCCATTTCCACAATCAGCCGCGCCCTCTCCCATAAGGTCATCGCCTGCCGTTGGGGCGCTTACCCAGCAGATGCCTTCCTTGTCGGGACGGCTGCCAAAGCCTCTGAGGAAAAAGGAACGGAAACAACGGATGAAGCCTTGGAACTTGCCCTGCAATCCCTCATTGATGACGAAGATAAGCACCATCCCTTGAGCGACCAAACCCTTTGCGACAAGCTCAACGCAATGGGCATTCCCGTAGCCCGCCGGACGGTCAATAAATACCGTACCAAACTTGGTATTCCCGGCAAAAGCGCCCGCAAAGTCTGGTAAAAAGGAATCGAACCAAAGAAAATGGACCCATTGGCTGCAACCTGCGTAGGGTCCATTTTTTACTGATGTGAAACCTCTTTTGAACAGACGGCTGAACACACTCTCAGCAAAGTAAAGGATATCCATTCTGTGAAAAAAAATGGCACAGGAAATCAAAAATGAGCCCCCCGCATCTCTTCCAAGGAATTGGTTGATTTTCTCTTTGAACAGCCTTACTGCAAGATTCGCTTTTTGGTCAGCCGTAACATGGCAAAAGCGCGGACTGCTTCAAAATACTCGTGCCAACTTCACGAAAGAGGATTTTTAGATGTTCCGAGTATTGGCTGTAAAAAAAGGTTATCAACCCACAATTGTGGGATATCCTGACTCGATAATGTAAAAAAGACACGATGAAAAAATGATTGTTTTCATTCTTTCATCGTGCCTTTTTCGACTTTTCCTTATTCTTTGGGATTATCTTCCTGGTACAGGGGCAAGGTCACGACAATCTTCGTGCCGAAATGTTCGCGGCTTGTGAGGGCGATCGTGCCATGATGCTGTTCAATGATATGCTTGACAATGGAAAGACCTAAGCCCGTACCGCCTATGCGCTTGCTGCGGCTTTCTTCAACGCGGTAGAAACGTTCAAAGACGCGGTCCTGTTTATCCTTGGGGATCCCGATGCCCGTATCTTCAACGGTAAAAAGAAGGTTCCTGCCGGTTTCTGCTTTTTCCATCGTTACGTAGACATGTCCACCAGGGCGATTGTACTTTACAGCATTATCGACAAGGTTCAGAACCACTTCGCGCAGCATATCGCTGTGCCCCATGACCTTATCCTCCGTGAGTGCAAGATGGAGCTGGATTTTCTTATCCGCAATCACGGGTTCCATAAAGCCTGCGACACTTTCCGTAATGGATTTGAGGCTTACGGCTACGGCCAGGTCCTGTGTTTCCGGTCCTTCAATCTTTGTGAGGAAGAGGATGCTGTTGATGAGTTCCAAAAGGCGCTTGGATTCCTTCACGATAAGGGCACCAAAACGCGTCACGTCTTCCTTTTTCCCCACCATACCTGCCGCCATCATTTCCGCAAACCCCTGGATGCTTGTAAGCGGCGTCTTCAGTTCATGGGTGACGTTCGCTGTAAACTCGCGTCGCAGCTTTTCCTGCTCCCGACTGATCCGCTTGATGGTCTTTTTATCTTCTTCCAAGGTATAAATATATTCCTGGATGGTACGGCTTTGTTCCGTGATCTTATCGACAAGGGGACTCAGCTCGGGATACGTGGCTGGAAGTTTCGGAATGTCCACTTCCTTATCCGTTGTCACAAGGGGTTTGGTCCCCATGACACGCATGTAATCGGCCGTCTCTGTAAGTGGCCGAAGAAGGCGCTTGGTCAGGTTCGTTGCAACGAAAAAGCAGCCGCTGCCTATGAGGACGAGAAAAATCAGGATATAGGGAATGAGACTGAAATAGGCCGCGTAAACCGTATCCTGACGAATGGCTACCCGCAGAACCGATCCGTCGGGCAGGCGCCGCGCCGCATAATACGTAATATGGTCCAAGGTAGCGGACTGACGCGTAGCAACGCCGTCTACTTCCTTAAGGGCTCGCACAACTTCCGGACGATTGCCATGATTTTCCATTTGGGCAGCGCTGTAATCCGTTTCATAAAGAACGCGCCCATCGTGACCAATCCACGTAAAGCGAAGGCGATGATTGGAAGCCTCAGCAGTTTCCTCAATAAACTCAATGATATCATCCGTACGGGTTGCCTTAGCGGCAATAACCGTGACGGTGTCTTGAAGGACAGTCATGGTCTGCGCCCTAAGGGTTCGCCAAAAGCCAACAGTCAGGAAAAGGAGCGTCAATAGGGCTGCACCGATTCCAATGCCAATAAGACTCAAAAAGATTTTCTTTTTCATGATTCTGGCTCATCAAGCCGGTATCCCACGCCGCGGATTGTCTTGATAATCTGTCCTCCCTCACCGAGCTTCTGACGCAGGCTCTTGATATGCATGTCTATGGTACGGCTTTCACCGGCGTAGGTAAAGCCCCATACAGATTCCATGATCTGTTCCCGTTGGAGCACGATGCCCACGTTCATCATAAGATAGTGGAGCAGTTCAAATTCCTTGGCCGTCAGCATTACCTCTTCCCCATAAGCTGAGACGGCATGCTTTAGGGGGTCCAAGGTGACAGGCCCGCACACCAGCATCTCAGAAGGTTTCTCCACTCGGTGGGAACGGCGTAAAACGGCCCTGATCCTTGAAATCAATTCCAAGATGCCAAAAGGTTTGGTGACATAATCATCAGCCCCAATGGTGAGTCCTTTGACAACATCATATTCACTGGTTCGTGCCGTCAGCATGATGACCGGAAGGTCTGCCGTCCTCTCCTTATGCCGGATCTTTTTAAGGATTTCGATTCCACTTTCGCCCGGCAGCATGATATCAAGCAACACCAAATCAGGGATCTTTTTTTCGAGGACTTTATAAAAAGATTCCCCGTCAGCAAATGTCTGTGTCTCAAACTGCTGGCTTTCCAGGGCATAGGCCACAAGTTCACGGATGTTCTCATCATCTTCCACACAGTAGATACAAGGCATCATCACCCCTCCTTTTTTCTTTATTATAATACGAAGTTGGAGTGACGTCCCCTTTTTTGTGTAAAAATTGTGTAAGAATAGAGTACAATTTTTACACAAGGCGAAAAAATAAAAAGCTGCAGGAAAATGAAAATCCATTTTCTTGCAGCTTTTGCAGCTTCTTAACCGGAATTACTTCAGGCTGTCAGCAAGGATAGCATCGCTTGCGCAGACAGCAACAACGTCAACGATATCGCTGACAGAGCAACCGCGGGACAGGTCGAGGATTGGTTTAGCCAGACCCTGAACCAGAGGCCCAAGGCAGGTAGCGCCGCTGAAGCGTTCAACCAACTTGTAGCCAATGTTAGCGGCAGCAAGGTTCGGGAAAATGAGGACGTTGGCATGGCCAGCTACGCTGGAACCAGGAGCTTTTCTTTCGCCAACTTCAGGAACAAGGGCAGCGTCAGCCTGGAGTTCACCGTCGAAAGCAAAGTCGACATTTCTTTGTTTCAGGATTTCAACAGCCTGCTGAACCTTATCAACGGATTCACCAGTGCCGGATCCCTTCGTGGAATAGGTCAGGAGGGCAACGCGGACATCTTTGATACCCAGGGTATAACGGGCACGGATGGCGCAGCTCGTAGCAATATCAGCAAGCTGTTCAGCTGTCGGGTCAAGGATAACACCGCAGTCACCGAAGACCAGTTTACCGCCTTCACCAAGGTTGGTGTTGCTGAGGACGATAAAGCCGGAGCAAACAGTCTTGTTGCCAGGACGGACACCGATAACCTGGAGACCTGCCTTGATAACATCAGCAGAAGTACGGGTAGAACCAGAAACGCACCCGTCAGCATCGCCCATGGCAACCAAGCCAGCCCCAAAGAAGGTCGTGTCCTTGGTCATGATTTCGCGGGCTTTATCAACGGTCATGCCCTTCTTTTCACGGCGTTTTGCAAAATAAGCGCACAGCTCATCCATGCGTTCATAGGTTGCAGGATTGATGATTTCAATGCCTTCAAAGGAGACACCCAGTCTCTTGGCATCACGGTTCAGCTGTTCAGGATCCCCAACAAGGATGATCTTGGCAAATCCTTCACGAGCAACAATGGCAGCTGCTTTAAGGGCTCTGTCAGAGTTGTTTTCCGGAAGAACGATTCTCTTTTGAATCGGTTTGACGCGAGATTTCAGATGATCAATAAAAGGCATTCCTAACCACTCCTATTTGTTTTTTGAATGAAGAGCTGGGCGCTCCACTTCTAATTTGACATTATATCACGTTTTGTAGATTTGTGCTTGTCCTTGGGACAATTTTTTCTTGAGGGCTCATAAAATTTTCACTTGTGAGCTCCGCATCGTCTCCAGAGCCGCCCCATGGGAATGAGGCGTAACCCCAGCGCAGCAGTGACTGTCGACAAGGACGGGCACTTCGGGCAGGGCCGCCTTGATGATCAGGGCATTGGAAACAACGCAGATATCCGTGCAAAGGCCCACAAGTTCGACGCTCTCGATGGTATCCCGCACTTTTTCAAGCTTTCCAGCAAGAGCAAGGGAGCCAAAAGCTTCCTTTTCCACTTTTTCCGCGCCAAGCCGTTCCGCCAGATTCTCCAGTTCCGGCACAAGGCGATGACCAGCCGTTCCTTTGATGCAATGCGGCACAGGAAGGATCCTGCCTTCCTGCGTTTTGAGGTAATCAGCCCCATGGGTATCGAGGGTGAAAATGACCGTTCCATCAAAATGGGCGGCTTTTTCTGCCACGCGGGGCACAATGGCCTGGGCTTCCTTGGTACCAAGACTTCCTGAAACAAAATCTTCCTGCATATCGACAACAATCAAGACCTTTTTCTTCATGACCCGTCTCCTCCATGCTTTTGCGCCATTATACCATGGGAACTACAGGTCCTTATGCTGTCTGTCTTGTCACTGTGACGTTTTATTATCCTTTCTTTGGTTCTTCAAACGTCGCTGCCGCCTCCTTAAGGAATTTGCGAATCGTCAAATGCTGGGGACAGACATGCTCGCAGGCACCGCAGAGAATGCAGTCACTGGCCTTTCCTGCATTTGCTGTCACAACATTTTCATAGTAAAAATTGGCATTATGATTGTTGAAGACACGCATGGAATTGAGAAGGGAAAAAATATCTGGAATAGGAATCTTCTTCGGGCAGTGATTTTCTTCGATGCAGTAGCGGCACGCCGTACAAGGGACAGCGTCAAGCTGGCTGAAGACTTCGACAACGCCGTCTAGGGTTCTTTTTTCTTTATCCGTAAGAGGTTTGAAATCCTTCATGAAAGACGTATTGTCCGCCACCTGGGAAAGCGTGCTCATGCCCGATAAAACCATGAAAATTCCCTCATGACCTGCCACGAAACGAATGGCATAGCTTGCGTTTGACGCCTTGGGATAAGCGCCCTGCTGGAGGGTATCGAAAAGATGCTGCGCCTTTGGCGGCAGCTTTACAAGACTCCCGCCCTTAACGGGTTCCATGACAATCACGGGTTTATGAAAGCGGAGACATGTCTCATAAACCCGTCTTGCGTCAACGGCAGTGCTTTCCATATCAATATAGTTCATCTGGATCTGGACAAATTCAACATCCGGGTGATCTCCCAAAATCCGTTCCAAGACCTCTGCCTTATCATGGAAAGAAAGGCCCACATGGCGGATCTTGCCTTCTTTTTTAAGGGCAAAGGCGGTCTCATAAGCATGGCAGCGCTGGAACTTATCATAGTTGCCAAGATTCTGGGCATGCATCAGGTAAAAGTCAAAATAACTGACGCCGCACCATTGAAGCTGTTTTTCAAAAAAAGGCCGGATATCTGATTCTTGATCAAAATAAGGGGCCGTGAGCTTATTGGCAAGAAGGTAGGCTTCCCGCGGGTAGCGGCTCGTCAAGGCCTCGCGGAGCGCTAGTTCCGATTCACCATTAAGATAAGGATGAGCCGTATCAAAGTAATTGAAGCCTTCCGACAGAAAAAGATCCACCATCTTTGAAAAAGCTGCAAGATCAACTTTCTCCCCAATCATGGGAAGACGCATGGCTCCAAAACCAAGTTTTTTCTTCACTTCTGGAAATCCCGTCTGCATTGTCATCCCTCTCTTTCTAAAAGCACCGTTTTCATAAAATAATGCGTCCTCGTTCTTTCTCATTATTTTACAATGGAGAAAATAGAAAAGAAAGAATAAAAAACATCGAAGGAATGCGAAAAAGGGTCTCTTCCGAAAGGTACCCCTTAAGGAAAAGACCCCCATGCCCCGCCTTAGGCGGAATAAGGAACGATATAACACCACGAGGTCACCAAGGGTGAACCCAAAAGGCTTTATGTTCTTTCAGGCCTTGATTCTAAACGGCAAAGGTGAGCCTCATCTGGTGCCACACGACATTTCCGTGTGTTGAGCCCGAAACCCCCTCATCGACAAAGCCAAAACGGGCATAGTAATGAATCAAGCGTTTCTTACAGGTAAGGACAAGACCTTTGCGGCCTTCCTTACGGGCCTGTTCAATAAAAGCCATAAGGACCTTAGCAGCAAGACCCTGACATTGATAATCTGGATCCGTATCAAGCCCAAAAATCATCTGCCAGGCCCCATTTTCATCATGCATACCTGCCTTTTCATACATTTCATCCGTAAGATTCCTTTCATCCGTCACAAATCCATTGACAAACGAAACCAGACGTGTCCCGTCAAATAAGAGCAGAAAATGATTCGGGTAGACCGCAACCCGGTCCCTTACAGAAGCTTCCGTCGCCGCCTCCAGTTTGGGAAAACAGCGTGCTTCTAGGGCTGCAATGGCCGCAACATCTTCTTTTGTCGCCTTCTTCAGTTCCATATCCAAGTCCTTTCTTACGGGCGTTAGGCCCGTCCTTCTTCTTGTTTCTTCTTCAATATATCGATGATGGTCTTTTCCGTCTCCACCATTCCAGGGGAAGCGATGAGGCCCATATTGCGCAGGGTATCTTCTGCTGTTTTACCATTGATTCCATGGTTACTGAAGATATAGCGACCCCGCATGGCAAGTTCTGCCGATGTGAACGAAAGTTCTACTGCTGTAATGCCCTTCATGATACACCCTTGGTTGCCCCCATCGCAAATCATGCCGGTAATGGAACTTGCCATGTTGCTAATTGCTTTTTGGATTTCGTCATGGCCGCCGCCCATGAGATAGACAAGTCCGCAGGCCGCCCCCGTTCCCGCTGCAATGGCACAGCCGCAGAAGGCCGAGAGTTTCCCCGAATATTCCTTGATGTACATACAAACAAGATAACTAAGGCAAATCGAACGAAGAAGCGCCTCTTCCGTTAAATTCCACACTTGCTGATAGGCATATAGAGGCATAGTTGCCATGATTCCATGGGCCCCTGATCCAGTAATGCTCATAGCAGGAAGATTGAGTCCAATCACACGGGCTTCAATAGCTGCATTGCAAAACAAGTTGGCGGTTCGAATGGCATCCTCCGAAACTAGTTTATTATCATTCATGACTTTTAAAGTCCGTGCAAAAGTTGTCTGTTGATTCCGGAGAGCTTCCTCAGCCAAAGCCCGATTCATGATCACCGCCTCTTTCACAAAGGCGATTTCTTCATAGGGTACGGTCTTTATGTAGTCCAGTATGTCCTCTATGCTGCAGCGATGGATGAAGGGAATTTCATTTTCTTCTGCCTGAGCAAGATTATCCGCTGAATAAATGGTCTTTCCATCTTCTTTTATTTCTACCACATGAGTATGGGCATCGCGAATCACGACTTCCGCCTCATGTTTTTTCCCCATGACTACTGCGCGAATCTCAATACGACTTGTAATGCGATCCATAATGACATCGATGATCCCATTTTTGACAAGCCCTTCAGCTTTCTTGACATCTTCTTCCGTTACACCGTCAAGACAGAGGAGTTCCTTTTGCGGATCTGCCGCAACCAAACCAAGGGCCGCGGCAAAATCGTTTCCTACATGGGTCGTATTAGGGATACCACAAGTAAAAGCATTCTTATATAGCCCGCTCGTCAGGTGAAGGACTACCCTTGTCACTTCTTCAGGCAGATGGTTCCGCGCCAACGCTACAGCAAAGGCAATTGCTGCCGGTTCAGTTACACCTAAAGCAGGTTTCATATCTTCTTTGATCAGTCTCGTCAATGCATGCATAAGGCTTCGATCCTTTCTGAAAGTACAGCCATGATAATACCACAAGGTCATCACAGAAGAAACCCGCAAAAGAGAAATCTCACACTTTTGCGGGTAGGGGGTAAACTATTTGAGACAATCCTTGAGAGATAGGGTCTTGGTTCCATCCTCTAAAATCATGCAAGGAATGCCAAGACGCTGTGTTCCACAAATATCCTTATAAAGTGCATCTGTTTCACGAAGTGTCAAGTATTCCTTAAGTCCGGCATGACTTCCTAAAATGTCAACAAAATCAACTTCATACCCCTTTTCTGCAAGAACATGAAGCGCATAGAGGGTATCAGGACACTGATGACTTCCAATGATTTTGATCTGCATAAAAACATCTCCTTTCAAGGCTCAGCTTATCTATTCAGAACAGTTGCAGCTATGATCATGCTTTTTATCCATCCAATCTTTTCCTTCAACCATGCGGGTAATCATCATAGAAGCAACGGTATCACCACTGGCATTGAGGCAGGTTGCCATAGGATCAACGAGGTACCCAATCGTTGCAATGAGGGGAAAAGCTTCCTGAGGGAACCCGAACAGCGTTACAATAAGAAGTTCCCCAACAAGACCGCCGCCTGGTGCTCCTGATAGAACAAAGGCACTCAAAATGGAAACGATGATGGCTTTGATATAGACATCAACCCCAATAAAAGGAATGTTGAAGATACCAAAAAGGAAGGCAATCTTGACGATGGAGGAAAGAACCGAACCGTCCATGTGCATCGTTGCACCCATAGGCAGTACAATGCCGTAAATATCTTCTGGGACGCCGATTTCTTCACAGGCAATCATGCTTGTTGGAAGTGTTGCATTGGAACTTTGCGTACCAAAAGCCGTAATGGCAGGGTTCAATATATTGCTCCAAAATGCGCGGACACCTCGTTTGCCGCCCGCATAATAAGCATATCCACTGAAAAAGATGACAAAATAGAACACACACATGGGGTAGTAGATGAGCATCGTCCGCCCATAATGACCAATAAGCTGGGGTCCATACTCTCCGACGAGATTGGCAAAGTAAGCGCCAAGACCAATTGGAGCAAGTTTCATGACCATATCAATGAGTGTCATGATAACACAATTGATGTTAGCAATGACTTTTCCCAGAGGAGAATCTTGCCCGCCATTCATGGAAACCGCGACACCTGTGAAAATGGCGGCAATAATGCAGGGGAGCATATTGGAACGGCTGAAAATTTTTGGAAAATCATCGACAGTGAGTGTTTTGACAAGCATTTCTCCAGCGGAAATCGGTTTTGCAAGTTCAACACCCTGCATGGAAACCTGAACTCCACTAGCTGGCGGGAAAATATTGACCACAATGAGAACAACAGCAGCTGCAAAAAGACCCGTTGTTACAAATGTGAGGATAAGGCTGCCCAAGATTTTCCCTAATCGTTTGAGATTCAGCATACTGCCGACGGCATTGGCAATAGAGAAAAAGACCATAGGGGCTACGATTGTAAACATCAGGTTAATAAAGATATCCCCCAAAGGTTTAAGGACTGCGGCCTGTTTTCCCCAGATGACA
>OJOM01000039.1_pt1 | contig 101745 bp, 113 predicted proteins | sample 1598231 | NCBI WGS metagenome assembly OJOM01 (sample SAMN03922465, study PRJEB24848) | human gut metagenome | isolation source: stool sample | host: Homo sapiens | place: Germany | collected 2010-11 | reverse complement strand
TGTCCTCTCCAGGAGTGCATAGACACTTTAGCACCCCAAAATTTGACAAAGAACCAAAATAAAGGCAGGAAGCGGGCAGCCTTAACTTCATCATAGAACCCGGAGCAGGGGAGACGCCCTGCTTCGGGATTTTTGTTATGTAACGGCAACTAAACGGTGCAATTTGTGCGCTGAGCCAAAATATTGACCTCCTTCATATGGTATAATAGGATAGCAGCCTTAAAACAAAGGAATGCAGAAAGGATGAATCCCATGAAAGAACTGACCCCCGACCTTCTTCAGGAGTTTAGCCGGTCCTATGCCCAAAAAGACGGGGCACAGACCCTTCATACAATGCTTTATAAAACCGATATGGCGGACCTTTCCTACGTGCCGCTTAAAGGGGCGGCCCTTAAAGGCGCTTTTTCCGTGGAAGTAAAGACCCGCGGCATTACGGCCCAGGAACAGTCCGGTCGATGCTGGCTGTTTGCGGCCCTAAACATCCTCCGCGAAAAGGTGGCGGAAAAATGCAAGCTTGATGAATTTGAGCTTTCTCAGAACTACCTTTCTTTTTATGATAAGCTGGAAAAATCCAATAACGTTCTGCAGATGGTCATCGACCATGCCCATGAACCCATTAAGGGGGAGCTCATGCAGTATGTGCTCCAGGGCGTTGCCGATGGAGGATACTGGTGCGAAGCCGTTGATCTCGTGGAAAAATACGGTGTTGTCCCCAAACAGGTCCAGCCGGAAACATACCAGTCAAGTCATACGGCTCGCTTTGTGAGCACCATCAATCGCCTTGTGCGCAAAGACGCCTGGGAACTGCGGGAACTCGTTCTTGCCGGAAAGGATCCTTATGCCCGTAAGAAGGAAATGATGCAGGAAATCTACGATGCCCAGTGCATTGCTTTTGGTGAACCGGTCCAGACCTTTGATTTTTCCTATCGAGACAAGGACAAGGTCTATCATGAGGAACGGAATCTGACGCCTCTTGATTTTTATCATCAATATGTCGAAGGTTCGCTCCGGGATTACGTAGCCATTGTCAATGAACCGACGGAGATCATGCCTCTTAATAAACCCATCCAGTTCCATGGAGTGGAAAACATGGTGGGCCGCGATATGCTGGCACTTAATTTGCCGCAAAAAGAGATGGAAGCGCTCTGCGTCAAACAGCTTGAAGCTGGAGATGCCATTTGGTTTGCCTGCGATGCTGGGGCTTATGGAGCGCGGAAGGAAGGCGTTTGGGATCCTGAGAGCGTTTGCTGCGAGGCCCTTTTGGGCGGATTTTCAACAGCTATGCCCAAAGGCAGGCGCCTCGAGTATAACAGCAGTTCGGCAACGCATGCCATGATCCTTGTAGGCGTTCATTTTGATGAGACAGGTGTGCCCGACCGCTGGAAAATTGAAAATTCCTGGGGCAAGGATGTAGGCGACGGCGGTTATTTCGTCTGTTCCGAGAAATATTTCGAGGACTTTGTATACGAAGCCGTTATCCATAAAAAGCACTTGACGGAAGCACAGCGCAAGATGCTTGAAGAAGAACCGGTCATCATCAATGCTTGGGATGAGGATCACTGAAAAATTCTAAAATGTTCTTGACATTCCCCTAAAAATTGTGTAAGATATCACAGTCAGCTGTTTTAACGGAGTGGTACTCAAGTGGCTGAAGAGGACGGTTTGCTAAATCGTTAGGAGGGTTAAACCTCGCCAGGGTTCAAATCCCTGCCACTCCGCCATATTGGATGATAAGCCTTCAGGAGCAATCCTGAAGGCTTTTTTAGTTTTTACTCAGCCCAAAAATTGGGCTGGGTTGATGTAGACGTGAGCTCATTGCTTTAAGTAAAGATGAATCTAAAGCAATAGGCTCATGACCTATCGTAAGATGGACCATCTCACGATTTACGATAGATGACGCCTGGGCGCTTCCCCTCCTAACCTTTTGTCGTCACCTCCAGCGCCCAGCTCATCAGGCAAGAAGCTTTTTTCAGCCTATGGACCTATACGCGGCCATCTGCGTTGTCGCCAACGTCCTCAATCGCCTCGACGTATCGGCCTCTGGCCGCAAGGAAACTCGCGCGTCGCCGATTTGTTTTTGGTGGCGCCGCTTCGGAGAACCTTTGCGCAACAGATTCCGCGTCGCTGCGCTAGCGGATTGCTGGTGTCTCAGGTCCGCCGTCGTCGATGAGGCCGGGTGCTCCTAGCATCCGACTACGTCTAGGCCATATGTGAAAAAAGCAAATGAAAATAAAAAAGACCAAAGGAGCAACGACAAATCGTGTTTCTACGGGACTGGGCGGACCGCTACGGTCTTTTGCCTTAGAATTTCTTTGTATTTGCCTTACAAGCTCCTCCTTCCGACAAGAAACGTACCCTTCGACAACACAATTGACGCATAGCGCCAATCCGCTCCCTTTCGGTGGAGGGTGAGGAGCGCGGCGACGTTACATTACGAGCGGTAAGCGAAGAACATTTTTCGATGGTTCAAGGCTGCCTTAAGGCATGGCCTTAGCCGTGCCGGCAGACCGCAAAACCCTGTTATCGAAAAATTTGGTTGGCGCCCAGTACCGCAGGGACATGGTTTGGCGTCGGCATCACGGTCTTTCTCCTTATGGTCTTTTAGTATCAAAGCACCCCAGCGTCACAGTACCATAGCCTTTTCCATGCAATCCTTCGCTCGACAGTGAGAGCCGCAGGCTCGAGACAGCCATTCAGGGCCCATGGCCTGAATAGACAGCTTGATAGCCGCCTTCCAAATTTCCTTCTTTTCATGTATCATAAGCATGTATCTGATTTCAATGTAAAGGAGAATCCTTATGCTGCAGGATATTGGTCAAGGTCTTTTCCGTAATGAATATATGCCGGTGCCACCCCAGAAAGAAGACATTGTCTTTTCCTTTGATGGCGGCAAGACCCTTCTTCGGGAAGGCGAGGAAGGAATCGAGGTACCCCTTGTTGGGTCGCTAAAGGAGGCAGAGCTACCCCATTTGCAGTATCTTTTTCGCATTGGGGAACGGTCTTATTACCTTTGGATGGGGAAGGAGCCGCTTCAGAAGGCGCGCTTTTCCTATGAAATCGTCCGCAAATTCCGCTTGGCCTGTCCTCAGGCCCTCTGCTTTGCGGGAGAGACGGCCTATCATCTGTACCGCTGGTACCGGGACAATCGGTTCTGCGGAGTCTGCGGCCATGAGATGGTCCATGATACAGTAGAACGGGCCATGCGCTGCCCCAGCTGTGAGCATGTGGTCTATCCTAAGATTATGCCTGCCGTTATTGTCGGCGTCATCCACGAGGGAAAGCTTCTTACAAGCCGCTATGCCGGCCGGGCTTATGGCGGTCTCGCCCTTATTGCCGGTTTTGTTGAAATTGGTGAGACCGGTGAAGACACGGTGCGCCGGGAAGTTATGGAAGAGGTGGGCCTTAAAGTAAAGAACATCACCTACTTTGCTACCCAGCCCTGGGGCTTTGAATCAGATCTGCTCTTGGGGTACTTCTGTGAAGTCGATGGGGATCCGACCATCCATGTGGATCACAGGGAGCTTGCCACAGCAGAATGGATGGATGCGGAGATGCTCCAAAAAGAGGAACTTCAAACCATTACCCTAACGGCAACGATGATGGATACCTTTCGTAAAGGCCTCTATCCACCTAAAAATAAACTCTTTCGTCAAGGGAAGGAGTAATCACCATTATTTTTGACAAATGTCAGAAATAATGGTGATTATATGACATATGTCAGAAAAAGAAAAGGAGGCCCATGCATGGGCAGAACGAAACGGAGCCGCAGGGTAGGGACTTATCCCGAGTGGAATAGCTTTGTCCCCGAAGAAGGGGAGCACCCAGAGACAGTCTTTCTTTCCATCGAGGAATTTGAGACCATCCGTCTTATCGATTATGAACATTTGACGCAACAGGCTTGTGCTGACAATATGCAGGTTGCGCGGACAACGGTGACGGATATGTACGACCATGCCCGTTTCATCCTTGCTGACTGTCTTATAAGCGGCAAGAAACTTGTCATTGCCGGAGGCCACTACAAGCTCAAGGAAACCGCTTTACGAGGCAATGATTTTGTAAAACAGAAAGGACTTGATATTATGCGTGTTGCTGTTCCCTATGAAGAAGGTTCCGTGTTCCAGCATTTTGGCCGGACGGAAACCTTTAAAGTCTACGATATTGATCACGGTGCTATTGTCTCGTCCGCCCTTCTGTCCACGATGGGCCAGGGCCATGGCGCGCTGAGCGGCTTTCTGCGGGAAGCCGGTGTGGATACGGTCCTTTGCGGCGGTATCGGTGAAGGCGCAAGACAGGCCTTGGGCGCGGAAAAAATCAACTTTTATGCCGGCGTGACCGGTTTATGTGACGACGCTGCCGCGGCTTTTTTAGCGGGGAATCTTGTGTATTCAAATGAGCCACGTGCCTGCGACCATCATGACCACCATGAGGTCGGCTGTCATCACAGGTAAGATCAATGGAGCAGGGAGCACCCGAGTCTTTCAGGTGCTCTTTTTTTGTGGCACCTTTTGAGAAAAAGGAGTTCATCATGGATTACCATATTCGTCCCCTGGAAAAACGGGATTATACGCTGCTGCCCGATTTTCTATATGAAACAATTTATGTTCCCAAAGGACGGAAGAAGCCGTCCAAAAAGATCCTAAATATGCCCGAACTGCGACTTTATACCCATGGGTTTGGGCAAAAAGCTTCTGATTTTGGTTTTGCAGCGGAGTGGAAGCATCATGTGATTGGCACGGTATGGGCCCGCATCATGAAAGATTATTCCCATATCAATAAGGAAATTCCTTCCCTTGTCCTTTCCATCAGTGCGTCCCATAGGGGCAAAGGATTGGGCACTAGGCTTCTGACAAAACTCATGAAAGAGGCAAAGCTCATTGGCTATCCGGCCCTTTCCCTTTCGGTCCAGGTCTCGAATCCGGCACGGTTTCTCTACAAAAAACTGGGCTTTGAATCTCTGACTGTCGTCAAAGGGGAAACGGAGGAAGAAATCGTTATGGTGAAGGAATTTTCTTAAAGTCTGTGGACGCTCTCCTTTTCATTTCGTATAATAAAAGGGTATGAAATAGAAAGGACCGTTATTTATGGATCGTATTCTTCTTTTAGCGGCTGCACTCCTATGGGGCGGCACGCTGTCAGCCCAGCGCATCAGCACACAGTTTCTCGGGGCTTTTTCCTTTATGGGTGTCCGCTATCTTGCGGGCTTTTTATCCATGCTGCCCATTGTCTATTGGGAACAGCGGTATCATAACCATGCCATCGACGGAGAAAAAAAGCCTTTTTCTCTTGTCCTAGCGGCGGCAATCCTTGCCATCTTCCTTACGGCGGGGACCGGTTTTCAGCAACTGGGAATGTTCTACACGACAGCGGGCAAGGCGGGGTTCATTACGAGCCTTTATATCGTCATCGTGCCGTTTTTTGCCTACTTTGTGGGGCAGCCCCTTCGTCGGACTGCTATCATCGGGAGCCTCCTTGCCATGATCGGTATGTATTTTCTTGCGTATCCTACGGATGGAGCTTCTTTTAACCGCGGTGATATCTTGATTGCCATTTGTTCCGTCGTCTGGTCTATCTATATCCTGCTTGTGGACCGCTGGGCTGTTCATTATGCAGGGTTTACCCTCGTTGCCGTGGAATTCTTTTTTGCCAGCATCTACAACCTTGTCTTAAGTCAGCTTGCTGGCGAAGTCATTACCCTGAATCATATTGAGGCAGCCCTTTGGCCAATCTTGTACTGCGGCTTTTTGGGCGGCGGCCTTGCTTATTCCTTCCAGTTTATCGGGCAGCGCGGCGTGGGACCGACCGAAGCGTCACTGCTTTTAAGTTCGGAAACTGTCTTCAGCGTCATCGGCGGCTGGCTAATCTTGGGGGAAATCCTGTCCGGAAGGGAATTGGTGGGTTGCTTGTTTATGCTGATGGGAATCATTAGCAGTCAGATTAAAATTAAATAGAACTCGGAACAAAAATTGCTCTGATTCGATGCAGTTACGTGTCATCATTGGATTTTAAATGATTGATCTTATGCCAATGATGGCATGTCCCGTCGTAACATGATACGTACCATAATCTTATGTTAAAGTCGCCCGAAATATGCCTCCGTCCGTCCCTTTTGAGGCAGCCAAAAAATTGGGCTGATTTGATGAAGTACGTGAGTCCATTGCTTTGAGAAAAATTAATCTGAAGCAACGGACTCATGGCATATCGTACAACGGAACGTTTCACGGTAGGGGATAGCTATTGCCTGGGCGCTTCCTTTCCTAACTATGTGCCGTTACCTCCAGTGCCTAGCTTATCAAAGCGGAATCTTTTTGCAATCTTCGTGCTATATGGGCCTATCTACGATGTTGCTGGCGACCTCCATTTCCTCAACGTACCGGCCTCTGGCCGCGAGGAAACTCACGCGTTGCCGCTTCGGAGAACCTTCGCGCAACAGCTCTTGCGTCGCTGCGCTAGCGGATTGCTGGCGTCTCAGGTTTGACTCGTCGCGGAGACCGCGGGCTCCTCGTACCTGGATCCATCTGAACCGAATTTACAAAAAGCAATTGGAAGAAAAGAATGGAACGGGCGGGCCAAATCGCTCTACGGGAGGGGGCCGAATTGATTTTTCAATCACACGGTCCTGTAGCCGAATCGCTTCTACAGCGTCTTGCGATTTGCGGCTTTGGCCCATTGAAAAATGATCCTCGCTAACCGCTCGTGATGAGACGTCGGGCAAAAATCGCCTTCCTCATCCATTCCCTACTCCTGCAAGCAAGCCTTTTCGGTGGATACCCCTGCCTTGGTAAGGCGGAAAGACCAGAAATCAAAACGATTGTAAAGCTTAAGACCATGAAACAAGTCCTAAACCGAATTTAGATACAGGTTCGGTTTAGGACTCTTCGTTTATATTTTTGTTCTTCAGAAATTGATTTTTATACAGAAATCACGACCGAATCTGGAACAACCCGCGTTCGTGTTTTCCCTCTGAGCTCGACTCGTGCAGTCGATCCGCCTTTGCCAAGGTGGGGGACCCAAACCGGGACATTTCTACAAGCTGGCATCATCAACATTTCTCGGTTTTGGTGATGGATGAGGACGCACAGTGACGTTTCCCAGCGAACGATAGTGAGGACCATTCGCCCGAGTCCCAAGCTCGCTTTGGATCGCCAGTGGAAGAGCGCAGGGACATGTTTCCGAACGAATTTAATTCGGCGCCCAGTCCCGTAGGGACACGGTTTGGCATTGGCCTCGCGATTTTTTAGCATTACAGCATCAAAGCCCCCAGCGGCCTCTAGTCCTCTTCAGAACGACAGCAAAAGCCGCAGGCTCGAGACCGCCTTTCAGGGATTAGGCCCTGAAAGGTCAACTTGGCAGTCTAAATAGTCTTTTAGTCAGCCCGATTTTTGGGCTGATTTTCTCTCTCCAGCAGCCACTTCTTCCTTTCTATTCCTCCCGCATATCCTGTCAGCGAGCCATCCTTTCCAATCACTCGGTGGCAAGGGATGATGATGGAAATGGGATTCCGTCCAACGGCGTTTCCCACGGCTTGGGCGGAGAAGTGGGGTTTCCCATCTTCTTTTGCAATTTCTGCTGCAATGGCGCCGTAGGTCGTAACGTTACCATAAGGGATGGCAAGGAGCTTTTGCCATACCCTTTTTTGGAAGGCTGTTCCTTTCGGTGCCAAGGGGAGCATTCCTGGATCTGGCTGTTTACCCTTAAAGTAGCACATTAGATAGGTCTTAACGGTTTTCCAAAGGGGCAGCGATTCCAAGGATTCAAAGGAGCCCTCTTCCATGGTTCCGTCATAGCGCTGGCCCACAAAATAAAGGGCCGTCACATTTTCCCCGTCACTTTGGACGGAAATATCTCCCAAGGGGGAGTCGTATATGGCTTGATAGATCATCGTTCTTCCTTTCTTTTCCTTAGCGCCATAGGCTCACGGTCGCATAACTTCTGAAAGGCCGCCACGCTTCGGCAAGGGTCAGGCGCTCTTTTGGCGTTGTTCCCGGCAGAGCATGCTTGATACCGGCATCGGTCTCAAGAAAAATATCCGGGTCTTTGAGGACACGCATGGCTATATAGTCACTTGTCCAACGGCCAATGCCTTTCAGCGCTAGGAGTGCTTTTTTTGTTTCCTCTCGGCTTCTGGTACCGTCAAGGCGCAGGGAGCCGTCCATAAGGGCCTGCGCGAGGGCCCTTATGGACGCGGATTTCGAGGAGATGATGCCGAGTTTTCCCAATTCATCAGAGAGGCTTTCTCCATAGGAAAGGATCTTTTCCGGTGTGGGGAAAAGGTGGGTGAGACCGGGATGGCCTGTTTCAATAGGTGTTCCCAAGACTGCCACAAAACGCGCGGCAAGAGTACTTGCCGCTTTCACTGTAATCTGCTGACCTAAGATGGCCCGCACAGCCGTTTCAAAACCGTCAAAGGCTCCGGGAATGCGGATTCCTTCTGCAAAAGTGCCGGGAACCCCATCATTCATGGCGTAAAGCACGGCGGCAATGGTTTCCGGAAAAGCTGCCAGGTCAAACTGCCGGGATACGCGAAAGATAACATCTGAGAGAACGGGAAGCAGCGAGTCCGAAAGGGTCAGGGTGAGGGCATTGCACTTTTTGTTGGGCGAAACGGAAATGATTCCATGATAACGCGCTCCTTTTTCCCCTGCAAGGGTTACGGTACGCTTATAGATGCCTTCCGAAACGGTCTCGATGCCTTTCATGGCACGCCCTTTCAAAAAGTCAAAAAGCGGCGACGCAAGATAGGGCGGGCGATAGGTGAGGGTGAGCGAGAGCGTCCCCAATGCAGGATGGGACGAGTCCAGTCGGCGCAGGGCTGTCGGCGTCAAGTGGTACCGTTCCTGAAAAAGTTCATTCAGTCGCCTGGTGCTGCCAAATCCTGAAGCGAGGGTAATCTCTGCAATGGGAAGGGACGAATCCTGGAGCAGGGCTTTGGCAAGAAGCAGGCGACAGGTTTCAAGATAAGTCACGGGTGTTACGTGGAAACGGTCCCAAAAGGCACGGCGCATGTGGCGACTTGAATAGCCAAAACGCGCTGCCATTCCTTCAAGGGAAAGAGGGGTGCTGGCGTGGGACCACAGGTAAGCGCCCATCTTTTCCGCAAGGCTGTCCGTTCCTAGAAGGCTTGCTGAAAAGGAAGGCCGTTCCGGGTGGCAGACGAGGCAGGGCCGATAGCCTGCTGCTTCCGCCTCGGCCGCGCTTTCAAAAAAATCACAGTTTTTTGCACTGGCCCGTCGGGCCGGACAAATGGGCCGGCAGTAGATGCCCGTTGATTTGATTCCAACAAAAAGCACACCGTCGTAGGACGTGTCGCGGCTGCGGTAGGCCTCATAGGCTTCTTTGACGGGTAACTTCATAAGCGGGGAACACCTCCTTTTTTCACACTATACCACGATTCCACGAAAAAAGCTCGCGGTTTTCGGACATGGATAGGTAAGGGCTTTTCCCTTCCTGCGTTGCAAGGACGCTTCAATTTATGGTAAAATTTTGTGGTTTATCAAAGCGGGCATGGGTCCGCCATAGAAAAGAGGAATTTGCTGCTGTGAACAAGATAGGAATCATTGTGAATGCCGATGATTTTGGCCGTCACGAGCTCATCAATGGAGCCGTTCGGGAAGGCTGCCAAAATGGGCTTATCCGTTCGGCAACCCTTATGGTCATGGGGAATGCCTTTGCTGATGCTGTAAAGACAGCCAAGGAGCTGCCTGAACTCGGTGTCGGGGTTCATTTGACCGTTGTGGATGGTACGCCGATCCTAGCGCCAAAACAGATTCCTTCCCTCATTGACCCCAAGACGGGCCGCTTTTACGCAGACCACGGGGCCTTTGTCAAAGCCTATGCGAAAGGGAAAATCCGGATGAGCGATGTGCGCCACGAGTGGGAAGCCCAGATTGAGAAGTTTCTTGCTTCCGGCCTCATTCCGACCCATGTGGACAGTCATCAGCATATGCATGTCCTGCCTGGCCTTATCGATGTGGCCCTTGACCTGTGCGCCCGCTATATGATCCCTGCCATGCGAATTCCTTCCATCCCCGTGGATTTGCGTCAGACGACGCTTAAGAACCTGGGCGAACAAATTGGCCGTACGGGGCTTCACGTTCTTGCCGAACGGGCACGAAAGAAGGCTAAAGCCTTTCAGCTTGTCGTGCCTGATGCCTTTGGCGGCATCGTAGCAGGACGGGCCGTGGATAAAAAGACCATCCGACAGATCCTTTTAAGTCATTATCAAGGGGTAACGGAAATCATGGTCCATCCTGGTCTTGATGACGCCATTCTTAGTGCCGATGCGCACTGGGACCACAGCTTTGAAACGGAACTTGCGGCTGTGACCGACGAGGGAAATCGCTCCATTTGTGAAGCTCTTTCCATTCATGTCATGAATTTCAGGGACCTTGTGGAAGAAAGGAAACAGCCATGATCTATACGGTAACACTCAATCCGTCCCTTGACTATATTGTGGACGTGGAAAACCTTACGGTTGGCGCCATCAACCGAAGCACGAAGGAAGCCATTTACCCCGGCGGCAAGGGCATCAACGTGTCCATCATCCTTTCCCGTCTCGGCGCCGAGACAACGGTAATTGGCTTCAAAGCGGGCTTTACAGGGGAAAACCTGGAGCACCTTGTCCAAAAAGAAGGCATCAAGGCTCAGCTTCTTTCGGTTGAAAAAGGCTTTACCCGCATCAACGTGAAAGTGCGGGGAAAGGAAGAGACGGCCATTAACGGCGCCGGACCAGAAGTGGCGGAAAAGGAATTAGCTGACCTTACAACCCGTCTTGAAGGTCTCGGAAAAGATGATACCCTCGTCCTTTCCGGGAGTGCACCTAAAAAAGCTGCCGATACGCTCTACGCAGATCTTGCAGCGAGGATGGAAGCCCGCGGCACACGCTGCGTTATCGATGCAACGGGCATGCTTCTTACAAAAGCGCTGCCCTATCACCCCTTCCTCGTAAAACCCAATCTAGAAGAACTCGAGGAAATCGTAGGTAAAAAGCTTGATGGTCTTTCTGCCATCGAAATCGCGGCGCAGCAGATGCAGCAGCTGGGAGCGCGGAATGTCCTTGTCTCCTTAGGCGGAGAGGGTGCCCTTCTTATCGATGAAAAAGGCCATGCTCATCACCACAGGGCCCCAAAGGGAAAAGTCCTCAATACAGTTGGTGCCGGTGACAGTATGGTCGCAGGTTTTCTCGCAGGGTACGAAAAGACCGGTGATTATGCAAAGGCTCTCCATTGGGGCATCTGCGCTGGCAGTGCCACGGCCTTTACAATGCATTTAGCAAGTCAAGCGGCGATGAAAGAACTGATTGAAAAGGGAGAATGACATGAAAATCACGGATCTGCTCAAAAAAGAGAGTGTCCTCTTAGAAGGTCACGCCACTGACAAAAAAGACGCCCTCCATACCTTGGTGGGTCTCATGGCCAAACAAGGAAACGTCGCCGATGTGGAAACGTACGAAGCCTGCGTTCTTAAGCGGGAAGAAGAGGGCAGTACAGGTGTTGGCGAGGGCGTTGCCATTCCTCATGCCAAGACGAGTGCTGTCACACGTCCTGGTCTTGCCTTTATGCGCTGCCTTGATGGCGTGGAATTTGATTCCCTCGACGGACAGCCAGCAAAACTCTTTTTCCTCATTGCCGCACCGGACAGTAAGGACAACGTCCATTTGGACGTATTGAGCCGCCTGTCGACGCTCCTCATGGACCCTGATTTTATTAATGGTCTCATGGCTGTAACAAGTGAGGACGAACTTTTTGCTCTCATCACAAAAGCTGAAGCGGAAAAGTTTGCTGACGAAGAGCCGGCAGAAGAAGCCACTCCTGCTGTGGCAGGGGATAAGAAGGCACCCTATCAGGTCCTTGCCGTCACAGCCTGCCCGACGGGCATTGCTCACACTTATATGGCGGCCGAAAGCCTGGAGCAACATGCGGCCAAAAAGGGTATTTCCATCAAAGTTGAGACCAACGGCCAAAGCGGCATCAAGCATGCCCTCACGGCTGAAGAAATCGAAGGGGCGGAAGGCATCATCGTCGCTGCTGATAAGTACGTTCCCATGAACCGCTTCAAGGGAAAACGTGTCGTCATCGTAAAGGTTGCGGACGGTATCAATAAAGCGGATGCCCTCCTTGATGAAGCCCTTTCGGGGAAGGTCCCCATTTTTGAAGGGGAGACCGGCGGAAGTAAAACCGCAGCGGAAGAAGCCGCAGAAAGCGGTGCCCGTAAGATCTATAAGCACCTTATGGACGGCGTTTCCCATATGCTGCCCTTTGTCATTGGCGGGGGCATCCTCATCGCCCTTGCCTTCCTTGCTGATATGAGTGCTGCGGGGACGGCCCAGTTCGGGAACAGCACGCCTTTTGCGGCCTTCCTCAAAAATACGGGGAGCATGGCCTTTGGCTTCATGATGCCCATGCTCGCAGGCTTCATTAGTCAGAGCATTGCCGACAGGCCGGGTCTTCTTGTCGGTATCATGGCCGGCGCCCTTGCAAGTGCGGGCGGCAGTGGTTTTTTTGGGGCGCTTATCGGCGGTTTTGCAGCCGGCTACCTCATTCTTCTATTAAAGAAACTCGTAAGCGGTTTGCCTCAGTCTCTGGAAAGCCTGAAACCAATTCTCATCTATCCCGTCATCGGTCTCCTTCTCATTGGGGCTCTCATGGCTGGCGTCATCAACCCTGTCATGGCTTCCTTTAATCAGTGGGTGACTGGTTCCCTGGCTCATATGGGCGGCACGAGCAAAGTTCTCATGGGCTTTATCCTGGGTGGTATGATGAGCATTGACTTTGGCGGGCCGCTCAACAAGGCTGCCTATGTTTTTGGCACGGCTTCCCTTGCTGGCGCCGATGGGTCCGCCGTTTCATCCCCCTTCATGGCTGCTGTCATGATAGGCGGCATGGTGCCCCCCGTAGCCATTGCCATTGCAACGCAGTGCTTCCGCAGCAAGTTCACGGAAAAAGATCGCAAGTCCTTTGTCTCGACTTTTGTCATGGGTCTTGCTTTCATTACGGAAGGGGCCATTCCTTTTGCTGCAGAAGATCCGATGAGGGTCATCCCGTCATGCGCCATTGGTGCTGCGGTAGCAGGGGCCCTCAGCATGTACTTTGGCTGCTCTGTGCCCGCGCCGCACGGCGGAATATTTGTCTTTGGCGTTGTCCAAAATACCGGCATGTATCTCGTATCCCTTGCTGTAGGCTCCGTCGTTGGGGCGGTCCTTCTGGGTGTTTTAAAGAAAAAAGTATAAGTTCATAGAGGCTGTGAAAAATGGGGAAATCCTTTTTTCACAGTCTCTTTTTTATGGAGAAAAGACACAACTGCTTAAAGGTGGTTGCCGCATCGCACCAATTCGCACCAAGCCTTCAAAAAAGGCGCGTCAGGGTCACGGTTACCCGTCTTTTCCATCAAGACCTTGCCATACTGTCCTTTGCTCTTGGGTCATTGCCTCAGGGCGGCGGAAGCAAATCCGCCTTGGCAAAGGCGAATCGGCTCTTCGAGTCGAGTTCAAAGGAAAAATACGTACGCAGGTCGTCCCGGGACGATTGTGATTCCTCTTACGGTCTTTTGGTCGACAGACTCTTTGTCTTTCTCTTCCGCTTCAATAAGCTGGGCACTGGAAGTAATGGCATGTTCTACATAATTATCAGTCTAGTTTTTATCGGGATCCAACTTTCCGCCACCTTGTCATTGACAACGCTTCATGGTAGAATGAAAGGTGTATCTACAACAATAAGGAGGGGAGTCCCATGTCAACCGTTACGTTTGCTGCCATCAAATCCAAGGTGGAAGAACTTTGCACGCTGCCTTCCACCTGTCCTGAACTGAAAGCCGTCTGTATGGAATGGCTCGCAGCTGTTGGTACGGACCGTCAGCAGGAAATGAACACTAAGCTCTTAAAGGAAGTGGGAGAAGACATCAACACCCTTGATGACGTCATTCCGTTCTTTGAATCTGCTGCAGGTAAGAAGATCTTCGGTGAAGAAACGGCAGCCCAGCTTGCAAAAAAGGCCCACGACCTGAAGGCCGAAGGCAAGAAATACTGTTTCTGCCCGTCCTGCACGATTTGTCTCTTCATCCTGGAAAATAAAGAAGTCCTTCTCTAAGGAACGATTCCAGGGGGTGCTTTCGCGGCACCCCTTTTCCTATGTCGAAATCGCCAGTTTTCTATATCATTGGGAGGCATTATGTTTGTCAATCGTCCACTGACGACTCGTGCCGTCGTTTTTATCGGCCTTTTGGGGGCCTTATCCTTTCTTCTCATGAGTTTCGAATTTCCCTTGCCTTTTGCACCTGCCTACATGAAATTCGAAATCTCTGATATGCCGGCCCTTTTCGGCGGCTTTTTTCTGGGACCCATTGCCGGGGCCTTGGCTGCCTTTGTCAAGATCCTTTTGAAACTTGTCATTATCGGGACAAACAGCGCCCTTGTAGGAGAGGTCATGAACCTTTTCTGTTCCATTGCTTATGTCGTCCCAAGCACCATCTTCTACCATCTCCATCATTCAAAAAAAGGCGCCCTCTATGCCCTTGTGTCTGGCTCCCTCATTGCCAGTATCTTTGCCGTTGTGACAAACTATTACTTTGCCATTCCCATGTATGTGAAGCTCTACGGGATCCCTCTTGAAACCATCCTCAAGATGGGGCGAGCCGTCAATCCTTTTGTAGATTCCCTCATAGATTATCTCTTATTTACGGTCCTGCCCTTTAACCTCATCAAATACGGAATCGTAAGTTTTCTTACCTATCTTGTCTATAAAAAGGCCAGTGTGGCCTTGACGGAAATCGTGAATCGTCTTGATCGGTAAGGAGAAAATTGATGGAATATGGTAAAATTGATGAACCCCATTTTGTGGTCTGCCTTGAGGGGGGCGATGAAATCCATGACAGCCTTGTTGCCTTTGTTGAAAAAGAGCACATCACCTTTGGAATGATTCAGGGCATTGGCACCGTCCGGGAAGTCACGTTGGGCTTTTTTCACCCTGACAGGAAAGAATATAGGGAAACGAAACTTTACGGCATCAAGGAAATCATTTCCCTCACAGGAACTCTCGATATGTTTCAGAAAAAGCCCTATGGACATTTTAATATCGCCCTTGGCGGGGAAGTGGCAATACATAGGGCAGCCATATGGTCTCGGGCGTCATCGGAATTACCGCCAAAATCATCGTCACCTGTTTTAACACGATCATCATGCGGGAGAAGGACGAATCCATGGGCTTTAATATGTGGAAACTATCCAAAAAGGCGTAACCTTCGATACAATTTCATAGTAAAAAGCTGGGGCAATTTATTTTGTTCCAGTTTTTTCTTGCTCTTTTTTATCTTTTCCCATTAAAATATAAAAATACGCAATCTCGATAGAAAGGAAGGCCGCCATAATCTCTTCATCGGCAAAAGCCCGTTTATCCATCATCTTCTCCATGCTTGTCTTTGCTACGGTTGGACTCATTGTGCGCCATATTCCACTTCTCGAAAGCGTCATTGCCTTTTGCCGCGCGTTTTTGGGCGCTTTTTCCTCTTTATCTTTGCCTGCGCAAAAAGGAGAGGCCGCGCGGGAAAAACTCTGGGAACACAGGTATAAGCTTTTTTCCTGCGGCTTTGCCATGGGGTTTACCTGGATCTTTCTCTTTAAGGCCTTTGCCAGCACGACCGTAGCCGCAGCAGTCATTTGCTACTATATGGCGCCTATCTTTGTGCTCTTTTTTTCGCCCTTTAGTTTTGGGGAACAACTGACGAAAGGTAAGGTACTCAGCGTGCTCTTTGCTTTTTGCGGTATGATCCTGGTCTCCGGCATCTTTGGGGAATCAAGCGGGGCCAATGCAGAGGGCATGATATATGGGCTCCTAGCGGCTTTCTTTTATGTCTGTGTCATGATGATCAATAAGACCTTGGGGGGCCTTACCCCCTATGAATCGACCCTTGTGGAAGTCATTTTGGCCGCCCTGATCCTTTTACCCTATGTTTTCTGGACGGAAGACGTCTCCCATCTTGTGCTGACGGGTAGCGAATGGGGCTATCTGCTGTTTTTGAGTCTATTTGTGATAGGCTTTACGTACGCTCTTTTCTTCAGCGCCCTGCCCAAACTGGAGGCGGCTGCCATTGCCCTTTATACCTATATCGATCCTATTGTGGCCGTTCTCCTTTCCACGTTTTTGCTCCATGAACGCTTCACGCCTGGCATGTTCCTGGGTGCGGTTTTGATTCTCTTGCCGACAGCCGTACAGGAAATCCGGTCTTTTCATAACAAGGTGAAAGGAGAATAATCCATGTTTTTTAATCCAAGCTGCGGCTTGTGTCTTTATAAGCCGAAACTCACTGAACGGGTCTATGAAAAGCTTCATGCCATAGATCCCTCGCTTAAGCCTCACGGCATCTGTTGCCGGAGGAATCCTGAGCTGCCTCAGGGCGCGGTCATCATTAATGTCTGTCCTTCCTGCGACAATCACTGGCGAACCCGTTATGAGGGCATCCGCACCTTATCTTTGTATGAATATATTGATCGCCTGGACGCCTTTTTTTTGCCGCGCTATGACCAGCTGACGTTGACCATTCACGATCCCTGTCTTGTAAGGGGGCGGGATTCCCTTTATGACAGTGTGCGCAGCCTGCTCCGAAAAATGAGCATTACGGTACGGGAGGCCCCCTACAACAGGGACCATGCCCCGTGCTGCGGTAATTCCTTTTTTAAACGTAAAGATCCTGCAGGTGCTTTTTGCGCGCTTGATCGCTGCGTTTTGCAGCTGCCTTGTGAGAATGTCCTAACCTATTGCCTTACATGTATGAAGATGCTTTCCTTGGGTGGCAAGCGGCCGGTCTTTCTATTGGACCTTATTATGGGGGAGTAAACAAAGCCAGGCTCTCTTGATATTAAGGCATGGCACAGGGCGCTTGACAAGGCGAAATGGCAGGATGATAAGGCCTTTCGCTATTTGGAAAGCCAATCTTTGAAAAATACGGAACGCAAATGATTCCGTCAAGAAAGGATCTAGACAACTATCATGGATGAGACAATACTTGCCATTGCAAAAAATGAGCTAAAGCACGGAGGACCGCATGTACATTTTCTAGCTTTTATTTTCTTTAATTTATTGGGCATCCTCCTTTTTCATTTTGTTTTCCGGTTTTTGATCGTAATCTTGGTAAAAATCACCCATATCAAGGAAAAGACGTGGAAAAGTACCTTCCGCTTCATGCCAACACTGGTAGGGATGCTGGCAGGAAGCCGCATGGCCAAGGATTTCCTGAATGTCCCTTGGTTCATCAAGGAGCTGATGGAAAACCATTTTCGCAGTCTGCTCCTCATTACGGTGACCTTTTTCATTGCCCATCTGTCTTCTTCCCTGATTAAGGCGAGGATGACGCGGCGGGAAAGCGAATCGTCTTCCATGTCTATCTTGACGACGGTCATTGATCTTGCCATCTACATGGCGGGTTTCCTCATTATCCTCAGTTCTTACGGAATTTCCATTTCTCCCTTGCTGACTGCTTTGGGAGCTGGGGGACTGGCTTCGGCCTTAGCCTTGCAGGACACACTGAGCAATTTGTTTTCCGGTATCACCACGATCGTTTCCCGTCAGGTCCATATGGGGGACTATATCAGCCTTTCCAGTGGCGAATCGGGGCGGGTTGTCGATATGAACTGGCGCAATACGACCCTTCGGACGTCAACAGGAAATATGATCATTGTCCCTAATAAAAGCATTGCAGCCTCAATCATTACCAATTATGAGCAGCCACAGGCGGAATGCACGATTGCCATCCCGTTGACCATCACTTATGGAAATGATCTGGAAGCGGTTGAGCGGGTTACCCTCAGGGTTGCACGCAGCATCCTGGACCGGAGCCAGTATGGCGTCAAGGGATTTATGCCGGCTGTACGGTTTGATAAAATGGGGGAATACGGGATTACCTTGAAGGTTGTCCTGCGCATCCGCAACATCGTTGATGAGACCAAGATTCGTCACCAGTTCATCAAGGAAATCATCCGGGTCTATCAGCAGGAAGGCATTGAGCTTCTTGTGCGTCATGATTAAATAGATGCCATATTGTTGTAGGGAAGAAGAAAAAAGAAAGCAAGGCTGCTAGGAAGGTACAAAGGGTCCCTCGGCCGTAGCCGGAGGGTACGCAGCAAAGCAAGAGGAAGAAAGGAAGGAATGCAGATGATCGTATCGTCTTTAATCGCTCTGTCGGATGCGCTCTGGGGGACGCCCATGATTGTGATTCTTTTGGGAACGGGACTTTATTTGAGTATCCGGTTTCGGTTCCGATATAATTTCCGCAGCTATGCGTTTCATTTTCGCAATACCTTTGGCCGTATGTTTGCTCATGGGGAAGGGCAGGGCACGGTTTCAGGTTTTGCAGCTGCCTGCACGGCCATGGCAAACACCATCGGTGTCGGGAATATTGGCGGCGTGGCAACGGCAATTGTATCCGGCGGTCCTGGAGCTGTTTTTTGGATGTGGGTCTCAGGCTTTTTGGGGATGTCCACGAAAGCGTGTGAAATCATCCTGGGGCAGCGTTTCCGCGTGAAGTATTCAAAATCCATGGATGAATATATGTGCGACCGCTCCTTTGTGATGAAAAATGCCTTGGGCTGGAAAAAAGGCGCCATCCTCCTTGCCATTGCCTGCTTTACCTTGGGACCTTGGACAGACTGCGTGCAAACCGAATCCGTGGTTGGTGCAATGCAGGAGGGGTTTGGCCTTGATCCGCGGATCAGTGTGGCTGTCCTTGGCGTGACCTGTTTTGCAACGATCTTTGGCGGCCTCAAGAGAATCAGTGCCGTCATGGAAAAAATCGTTCCTTTTATGGCTCTGCTCTATATTCTTGGAGGGATGGGGATTCTTTTGATCCATCTGGCCGATGTGCCCAAGGCTTTTTGGCTCATCCTTGAAAGCGCGTTTACACCGACCGCTGCCGTAGGCGGATTTGCCGGGGCCACGGTGAAAGACGCCCTGCGCTATGGCATTGCCAGGGGGCTTTATTCCAATGATGCCGGAACTGGATATGGCATCATTGCCCATGCTTCGGCCCGTACGGATCATCCTGTGCGGCAGGCTTCATGGGGGTGGGGGGAAGTCTTTCTCGATACAATCGTGGTCTGCAGCGTGACTGCCCTTTCGATCATCCTGACCAATGTCTATGTGACCCATCCGGGAGTTGACAGTGCCCGCCTGACGACTGTGGCTTTCCGCGACGCTTATGGCATTTTTGGGGCTTGGTTCATGGCCATTGCCATCACGATTTTTGCATGGACGACCATTGTAGGCATGTATTACAGCTGCGAAAAATCCATCAACTATGCCTTTGGCGATACGGAGCGCAATCGGGTTGCCGTAAAGATCTACATGCTGTACTACATGGTTCCTTGTGTCATCATGTATGATATCAAAGCCGATGCCCTTTGGGCTATGACCGATATCCTGTCCGCTGTGTATGTCATGATGACCCTGCTGTTTGTCTTTACGCAGCAAAAGGAAATCATGCGGCTTGTAAAGGACTTCTGGGACCGTTACCTACAAGCATATGAGCGTGGAGAGCACCCGCCCGTTGTCAGTTTTGGAACCATTGAGGAAAGGAAGTAAGAAAAGATGAGACAAACCCTTGCAAAGATTCTTGAAAAAAAACAGATCTGTGTCATTGACGGATCCATGGGGACAGCCCTGGAGCATTTGGGCGCCAATCTCAATAACTCCCTGTGGACAGCACGTGTGCTCTTGGATCAGCCCGAATTAGTAAAAAAGGTCCATCTGGATTATTTCCATGCCGGCGCGGACGCGGGCATTACCTGCAGCTATCAGGCCACCATTCCTGGACTCATGGCAAATGGCCTTTCGGAAAAAGAAGCCGAGGATCTCATTGTCCGTTCAGTCAAGGTCTTCCAGGAAGCCCGTAACGAGTGGTGGGAAAAAGAAGGCAAGGCCGCGGACCGCGCCTATCCCATGTGTCTAGCTGGCATCGGGCCTTATGGCGCTTATCTGGCTGATGGCTCGGAATATAAAGGCCATTACGGCATTCCTGACGCTGCCCTTCATGACTTCCATCAAAGACGGGCTGAGCTTTTGTGGGAAGCCGGCGCCGATGTCCTCCTTTTTGAGACCCAGCCTTCCCTTGGTGAAGCCAAAATTGAAGCGGCCATTGCAGAGCGGCTCGGCGCTGATTACTGGATCAGTTTCTCTTGTAAGGATGGGCTTCATATCAACGAAGGCGACCTCATCCGGGACTGTGCTGCTGCCTTCCGTAGCGGCTATCCGCGTCTAAGGGCCCTCGGCGTCAACTGCACAAAACCGGAATACCTTGAAAGCCTTATCAAGGAACTTGGAAAAGAAACGGATCTTCCGATTGTCGTGTATCCTAACAGCGGGGAAACCTACGATCCGGTTACCAAGACCTGGAATGGGAAAGGCGACGGCCATTCCTTCAAGGACTATGCCCGGACATATATGGAAGCCGGCGCCCGTGCCGTTGGCGGTTGCTGCACCACCGTATCTGAGCATATCGTCGCGGTGGCAAAAGCGCGAGAAGAATTCCTGGACCGTCAAAGTAAAGCATAAAATGAGGAAGGTGGGTCGTTTCAGCTGCTATTGGTATCCCTATATTTCAAAAGATCAGTTAATTAAAGACTTCAATTAAAGAACAAGAGCCCTAACCCGACTCTGCGCTTACAGTCGAGTTAGGGCTAGCTTTATGATGGGTTGTCTTTGTATTCTCGCCGCAGGGCCGTGAAAGCTATAAAATGGATCAAAACAGCGAAGCGAGAAATCGTGCAGGGGACGTATCCAGAGAGCGCTCCATTGTAAGACTGCGGAGTGCAGAGCCCTTTTATCCCTTACATCCGCATAGTATCAGGCGGATATAAAAAGCAGCGGAATCGTTTTCGTGTACGACGAAGTTTCGAATAGATTTTCTTAGCAGGATTGTAACAAATATGCTTGCTTACGGGAGTGGATGGTAGATGAAAATGGCGGTTTGGCACCGTGTGTTATGGGCCTTTGCCTTCCAATCTTTTCCTCCATTGCATCCATAAAATATGGATTAAGCAATGGAGGTATGTCATGATGCAGAATCGGAGCGATTTTTGCTTTGAGTACAATCATCCTAAAACCTTTACCATCTGCTCGGGATTCTTAGCCGGCTGTACTTTCTGCAGCGCCTTTACAATGGTGCCTTCTTCATCAATGAGGTAGGTTGAGCGTTCCGTGCCCATGTATTTCCGCCCGTACAGGCTCTTTTCCTTCCATACGTCATAAAGTTCCTGGACCTTATGTTCTGGATCGGAAAGAAGCGTAAAGGGAAGGGCGTAGGTCGTCACAAATTCCTCGTGCTTTTTGACGCTGTCCTTACTGATACCGATCACAACGGCGCCTTTTTCCGTAATGAGAGGGTAGCGTTCTTTAAAGCCGCAGGCTTGTTTCGTGCAGCCGCTTGTCAAGTCTTTCGGATAGAAGTAGAGGATGACTTTCTTCCCTTTGAAGTCTGATAGGGAGACTTCCTTTCCTTCTTGGTTCTGCAGGGTAAAATCAGGTGCTTTTGTTCCAACTTCAAGCATGGGTGTAATCCTCCTTAGAATAATGAAATTTCAGGACTCTTCCAGCTTTTTTGCTGGGCGTCCTTGATGATATCCCCCTGTTCAAGATGCCCGATGAGAAGGGCTGACGCAGGGTCGTGGCGCTGGTAGTTTTTCCTCACCAGGGCTTCATCGTAATTGGCATAGCAATAGCGGCAGAAATGAGAGCATGTATTATAAGCGCCGATATCGGCTCCAAGAAGACAGGTACAGCCTTCCCGCGGTGCTTTGCGGCGTGGTACGGAAAGTTTTTCACCAAGAGCTTCTTCGAGGACAGCCTGGGACAGACAGCCATTCGCATCGACATTGTCCCGCTCCAAGATGGCCGATTCACAGCACAGATGGATGGCGAGCCCTGTCTTTTTGGCAATTTCCGAAAAGGCATTGACGAGGAGCACCTGGTCATGGGCGCTGACGGGACGGGCTTCTGGAAAGTTGCGCTTTGTTTTTTCATAAAGATCGATGAAGCTAATGACCACTTGGTGTGTATAGCCTTGAAGCGTTTCTGCCATGGAGCGAAAGGCTTCGATATGGTATGCCGTCGTGTAGGTATGATTGATGAGAATGGGGTCGTAACGCCAGACGATGCGATTTGCGCCTATCTGATGGGACAGGTACTGGAACGCCGAAAGAATGTCCCTTTTGCTAGGCACGTTGGGTTCGATGTCCCTGCCATAGGGCGTAATCGTCACATGCCAAAAGGTATCAAAGATGCTCAGCGATTTTAGATGGGGCAGGATGGGATAGGGGTTCTTCGTACAAAAAACAAGGAGGTCAACGACACTGGGGTCGAGACGATAGCGCGTGACCTGATTTTCCGCATAAGGACTGCGGACTAGGACTTCACCGCTTTTTACTCGGTTCATGAACCAAGGGGTATAAAAAGCGGGTATATCCGTGCGGTTGCCTGTATTGAGGATCATGACCGGGCCTCCTTTCGAACGCAAATTCCTTTCTTCATATAGTATATATCGGTTGGGGGAAAAGAGGCAACGAGAAAGAATCTGCAATTTTCCTTCGTCTTTTTCCTCAATAAAGTGGACAAGATGAGTAGAACAAATTAGAATAGGAAGAGCTGTTAAATTGGGGGAGTCAGAGATATGAAACTAAATGAACTTGGCAAAGGGGAGACCGCCATGATCGATGCTTTCCATTTGCCTTTTGAAATTGAACGCCGTCTCCTTGCCCTTGGGATGACGCCGGGGACAACGGTCGATGTTGTGGACCGTAAAGGAAAGGGCGTCATGATTGTGACCGTCCGGGGCACCCGATTTGCCATGGGCTACAACCTGACACGCAATGTCGACGTGACAAGGGAGGTCTATCATGGCTGACGCAAAGACAAATCTCACCATTGGCTTCATTGGGAACCCGAACTGCGGGAAGACGACCTTGTTCAACGCCTATACAGGCGCCAATCTTAAAGTCGCGAACTGGCCGGGCGTGACTGTGGAAAAAGTAGAGGGTGCCATCCGCCACCACAACATGAATATCCGTCTTGTCGATCTGCCCGGGACCTACAGTCTCACAAGTTACACCATGGAAGAAATTGTTTCCCGGAAATTCATCCTCAGTGATGAGGTGGATGTCGTCATCAACGTAGTTGACGCATCGGCCCTTGAACGCAGTCTCTATCTGACGCTTCAGCTCCTTGAACTGGGTAAGCCGGTGGTCATGGCCCTTAACATGATGGATATTGTAGAAAAACGTGGGCTGGAGATTGACCTGCACCGGCTGCCAGAAATGCTCGGCATCCCGGTCATTCCCGTATCAGCTAGAAAGCGACGGGGCCTTGAAGTGCTCATTCACGCCGCGGCTCACCATAAGGACGTGAATACGACCGATCCCTTGATTCACGACCATGATCAACCCAGTACCCATGAACTCAATCATCAGGAATATGCCATGGTCTATTCCGATGATATCGAAGACCGAATCGACCAGATTTCCGCTTTTCTTGAAACTCATTATACGGATGTTCCCAATCGCCGCTGGGCCTCCATCAAACTTTTGGAGCGCGATAAGGAAGTGATGGAAAAGCTTCCTGTGAACTTGCCCGACGTGCTGGACCGGAGCTATGAAATCGATATCATTCGGCAAAAGTATGACTTTATTGAAGAAATCATTCGGGAAGTGGTCATCCACAAGGAAAAAAGGGATGAATTCACCGATCGTCTGGACCGAATCTTTACGGATAAGACATGGGGCATTCCTATTTTTCTTCTCATCATGGCCTTCATTTTTTTCCTTACCTTCACGGTGGGGGACTTTTTAAGCGGATTTCTTGAAGACGGTATTTCTGCCCTCACAGATTTTATGGCTGCCGCCATGTCGGCCCAGTTGGTCGCAAAGCCCCTGCAGTCCCTGATCCTTGATGGGGCCCTTGCGGGGGTGGGAACCATCATCACGTTTCTTCCCAATATCCTGATTCTTTTTCTGAGCCTGGGTTTTTTGGAGGACAGTGGCTATATGGCCCGCGTTGCTTATGTCATGGAAAATATCATGGGAAAGGTTGGGTTATCGGGCCGTGCCTTTATCCCTATGCTCGTTGGTTTCGGATGTACCGTGCCTGCCATTATGGCATCCCGAGGTCTTGAAAATAAACGGGACCGCTACAAGGTCATGCTCGTTACTCCGTTCATGAGCTGCAACGCTCGCCTGACCATCTATATTCTCTTTTCGGAAATCTTCTTCAATGAATATGCGATGGTGGCTGCTTATTCCATGTACATCATTGGCATTTTTGTTGCCATTGGCGTTTCCCTCTTGATCCATTGGACCGATGTTGCCCGTCATCTGGACAAGGAGGATTACCTCCTCATTGAGCTTCCTGAATATAAAATGCCGGATATGCGTACAGTTGGCATCTATGTTTCAGATAAAGTCAAAGGCTACCTGCAAAAAGCAGGAACTATCATCTTCTTAGGGACAATCGTGATCTGGGGGCTCTTGAACTTTGGACCCCAAGGGTATACGGAAGATCCGACACAAAGTCTGGGAGCTCTCTTAGGACACTCCCTGGTGCCTCTTTTTGCTCCTATTGGACTGGGATTTTGGCAGATTACGGTGGCCCTTCTTGCAGGAATTTCAGCAAAAGAAGTGGTTGTATCAAGCTGTGCCGTTCTTTTTGGAATCACCAATGCAACAAGCGGAGAGGGCATGGACCGGTTTCAGCAGGCTCTTGAAAGCATTGGTTTTACTTCCATTAATGCCTTGTGCCTCATGGTCTTTTGCCTGCTTTATGTCCCCTGTGTGGCAGCCCTTGCGACTATCAGGAAAGAATCAGGAAGCTGGGCCTGGACCCTTGGTGAAGCGGTGTTTCAGCTCGTGACGGCATGGGTGGTGACCTTTGTTGTTTATCAAGGATTTCAGATTATCTTCGGAGCGTAAATCACTCCAGCCCAGGTAAGGTACGAGCCCTTTCTTCAAAAGAGAACACGGGGTATTACGGAACGCAACGAAAAATAAAAGACGCCTCAAGCTGAACTTGTAAATGGATCCAGCTTGAGGCATTTTTGTCCTTTATGGGCGTGCAGTAACAATTCCTTGCGGCTGCAAAATTGCGAAAACTGTTTTTGTGCACAATGAAACCCGCATGTCCTTTTGTGTTTTGCTTGCGTTATTTTGAGAGGAAGCATCAGCCATATCAAAAGAGTAGCCCGTTAATAAGTTCAACTGCAAACTAAGAGTGCCGATCCGAACCAGTGCTGACGTTCAGTTTGTGGCCTACTTCATGATGATGGATCGAGAACCTGCTGCACCATGTTCCGTCATTTTAAGATTGACCGATATAGGACCCAGGGAATCATGCTTCTTCTACAAACGAAATCATTCCAAGCGGTGGCTCGACCGCCGACAGCTTTTTTCGGGCGAGATTATCTTGAAATTGTGTATCGCATCATTTTACTATGTGCCATGACCTCATTGCCATAAAATCAATCTTTTAAAGCCAATGATGACACGTAACTGTATCGAATCGGCACAATTTCTAATCCAAGTAAATAGAAAAGGTGCTGGTTGGGCCATGAACCCCTTGCTTCATATTCATCTGAATCCTCTTGACAAACCCACTCAAAATGGGTATAACATAGTTAAACGATTAAATAAATATTTAATTAAAATACATCGTGAGGTGAGTTGGATGAAAAAACGTTATGCAATCGTTGTCGACTGTGCCAACTGTGCAGCCAAGATGGAGGGCCTCGCTCAGGAAACTCCAGGCGTCAAGACGGCCGCTGTTAATTTTATGACCCAAAAGATGGCCATTGAATTTGAACCGGGAGCGGATGCGGGAACCGTTATGAAAGCCGTCAAGGAACGCTGCGAAAAAGTCGATGCAGAGGCTCAGGTCCTGATCTGATTGCTTTTTAATTAAAATTTGACTTAATCAAGAAGGAGAGATCATGGAAGCAGAACAAAAAGAAAGCCTGATCCGCATCGTTACGGCCGCGCTCTTGACGGCGGGTGCTCATCTTTTTATGGATGCTGGCCCGATGAAACCGGGCGAATCCCTCGTGACAAGGCTGTGGGAATCCTTGCCTTATTTTGCGGCTTACGCCGTCATTTCCTGGAATATCCTGATCAAGGCTTGGAAAAATATTCGCCGCGGCCAGGTTTTTGATGAAAACTTTCTTATGGCCGTTGCCAGTTTAGGGGCTTTTTTCCTCGGATTCTTCCAAAATGGGGAATACACGGAAGCCATTGCTGTTATGCTCTTTTATCAAGTTGGGGAACTATTTGAAGACTATGCGGTCGATAAGAGCCGCCGCAACATCAGCGAACTTATGGATATCCGTCCTGATTACGCTAATGTTGAAGAAAACGGGAAATTGATCCGCATCGATCCCGATGATGTGGCCGTAGGAACCCTCATTGTCGTACAGCCTGGTGAAAAAGTGCCGATTGACGGTACGGTCGTAAGCGGTCATTCTACCCTTAATACGGCCGCCCTTACGGGAGAAAGCCTGCCTCTTGATGTAGAACCGGGGATGGCCGTTGTCAGCGGGTCCATCAATCAGCAAGGTGTGCTTAAAATATGCACGTCAAAGGAATTCTGTGATTCCACGGTCAGCAAGATCCTCGAACTTGTTGAAGATGCAGGAAGCCGTAAATCTAAGTCAGAAAACTTCATCTCCAAATTCGCTCGCTATTACACGCCTATTGTTTGTTGCAGTGCCTTGGCCCTTTCCCTTATTCCGCCCTTTGTGCGGATCTTCATGGGCCTTGAACCTTTGTGGTCAAGCTGGATTTACCGGAGCCTGACATTTCTTGTCATCAGCTGTCCCTGTGCCTTGGTGCTCAGTGTTCCTTTGACATTCTTTGCCGGGATTGGCGGAGCAAGCCACGAAGGCATTTTGATTAAAGGGTCCAACTATATGGAAACCTTGTCACAGGCGGCCACAGTTGTCATGGATAAGACAGGGACCCTGACCAAGGGCGTTTTTGAAGTGGTTGGCATCCATCATTCACCTGTTGAAGACCATATCCTTCTTGAATGGGCCGCCCTTGCTGAAAATGCATCCAGCCATCCCATCAGTAAAAGCCTTCAAAAAGCCTACGGGAAACCGCTGGACCGCAGCCGTGTCACGGAAATTAAAGAACTGAGCGGCCGCGGTATTCAGGCCACCGTTGACGGACGCAGCATACTGTGCGGCAATGCCAAGCTCATGGAAGAAGCGGGGATTTCCTATCTTCCCTGCCATCAAGTGGGAACTCTCGTCCATATGGCCGTTGATGGGACATATGCAGGGCACATCCTGATTGCTGATGTCGTGAAACCGCATTCCATAAGGGCCATTGACGAGCTGAAAAAACAAGGCATCGCTACGGTTATGCTCACTGGTGATGCGAAACAGGTTGCGGAAAAGGTCGCTCAGGAGCTGGGGATTTCGCGTGTCTACAGTGAACTTTTACCTGAAGATAAAGTCACACTCCTGGAAAAGATTACCCAGCAGAAAAATGGCAATGAAAAGGTCCTTTTCGTGGGTGATGGCATCAATGACGCGCCTGTCCTTTCCCTAGCCGATGTAGGGATTGCCATGGGGGCTATGGGGTCCGATGCAGCCATCGAAGCTGCCGATGTCGTTTTGATGGATGATGATCCTTTGAAAATCGGGAAAGCCATTCGCATCTCTAAAAAATGCGTGTCCATTGTCCACCAAAATATTTATTTTGCCATCGGGATCAAGGTGATTGTCCTTATCTTGGGGGCGTTGGGCCTGGCCAATATGTGGATGGCCATTTTTGCCGATACAGGCGTCCTTATCATGGCCGTCATGAATGCCATGAGGGCTTTGTTCGTAAAAAAGGTCTGATTCTATCATCCTGCAGGGATCTGTGAAAAATGAGAACTTCATTTCTTCACAGATCCATTTTATTTCTGCGGTTTCTTGAATCTTCACAGTTTCTTCCCAAAAGAAAGCGATTTATCAAACTAAAGATGATATAATGGAATAACAGGGAAGAGCGACTAAACCGTCGGTCTTCCCCAAAAAAACTATCAATGAGGGGAAGAAACAACGTATGATCAAGGTATTTATTGATGGTTCCCAAGGAACCACAGGACTTCGTCTGAAAGATCGGCTCATGGAACGGAAAGATATTGAACTCCTTACAATTTCTGAAGAGGAGAGAAAATCCCTTCCTGCCCGGGCCCAAAAAGTCGCTGAGGCGGATGTCGCCTTTCTTTGTCTTCCTGACGCGGCAAGCCGCGAACTGGTAGAAACCGTCAAAGATGTAGATACAAAGATCATTGATACATCGACCGCTTTTCGCTGTGATGATCGGTGGGCCTATGGATTTCCGGAACTTGGGATTTCCTTTCTGGAAAAGATCCGAAATGGCAGCCGCATCAGCGTTCCCGGCTGTCACGCCAGCGGGTCCATTGCCGTTATCGCGCCGCTGGTCCAGATGGGCCTTGTCTCACCTAGTAGGACCCTGACCATTACCTCCTTGACCGGTTATTCCGGCGGTGGGAAAAAGATGATTGCTGAATACGAAGGGCCGCATGATCATGAGGTCGATGCCCCCCGTATCTATGCCTTGGGGCAAACCCATAAACATTTACCGGAGATCAAGAAGTATACGGGCCTTGCTTCGCTTCCCATCTTCCTTCCCATTGTGGCACCGTATTATTCGGGCATGTTGGTCACCGTGGGCATCGAAAATAGGGACCATCAGCGGCTGGAGGATATCCGTCAAGGCTATCGGGAATTTTTTGGCCCTTCTCCTTTTATCTCCGTAGCCGGAGAAGAGGAGAATCCAGTCATGCTTGGATCAAATACCCTTTCAGGAAAGGATTCCATGCGTCTTTATATTTGTGGGAACATGGACCGGATCACTGTATCGGCTCAGTTTGACAATCTCGGGAAAGGTGCCAGCGGAGCGGCCTTGGAGAGCATGAATATTGCCCTTGGTCTTGATCCAACGACAGGACTGTCCCTATAAGGTGCGGACGAAGGGCGGAAGAAATAAAAATTCTTAAAAAATAAGTAAAAAGGGCTTGCATTTTATAAGTTCGATGCTATAATAAGGATGTAAGCAAAAATAATTATTAATAAATACTTCTTCCAAAAATGGAAGAAGCCAATTTCAAGGGGAGGTTTTTACTATGAAAAAATTCATTTGTTCCGTCTGTGGTTATGTTTATGAAGGGGAAGAAGCTCCTGAAAAGTGCCCTCAGTGCGGTGCTCCGAAAGATAAGTTCACCGTTATGGGTGAAGGCAAAAAAGAATATGCCGATGAACATGTTCTTGGCGTAGCCAGAGGCGTAGATGAAAGAGTCATCGAAGGCCTGCGTCAAAACTTCACTGGTGAATGCTCCGAAGTTGGTATGTACCTTGCAATGAGCCGCGTTGCTTTCCGTGAAGGCTATCCTGAAGTTGGTCTATATTACGAAAAGGCTGCTCATGAAGAAGCTGAACATGCTTCCAAGTTTGCAGAAATGCTGGGCGAAGTTCTTTCCGACAGCACCAAGAAGAACCTCGAAATGAGAGCTGCTGCTGAACAGGGTGCCTGCAAAGGAAAGAAAGAACTGGCTACCTTGGCTAAACAGCTTGGCTACGATGCCATCCATGATACTGTTCATGAAATGTGCAAAGACGAAGCTCGTCATGGCCGTTCCTTCGACGCCCTGCTGGCTCGTTATTTCGGCAAATAATCACAAATCTGCCCGCATCCTCCATGGGTGCGGGCTTTTTGTCTCTTGTGGCAAAATTTTGGCAAATGGATTCAAGCTTCAAGGTACGGTTTTGTTTTTATCAAAAAATGGATTGATTCACGGATTAATTCCCGTTTGGATGCTGACAATACATTTGCTGGTTTTTTGTTTTGTCAAGTTGAGAGAAAACCTGTTCCTCAATCTCCCGAAATCACGTGTTCCTACGCCTATTTTTTAACCGTCTCAATGAGGTTGTTATCGCCTTCAGTGAATCCATTGGAATATGGCTGGTTCCATCGCTTGCATCATTGGGCGTTACCTCAATCTTGCGGGCCATAAATCGTTTTGACTGGACGATTTCCAGGGGGTGAGGATATGGAAAAACACGATAACAAGAGAGCCTTTCGCTAGGGATGGCAGGGGAATTTGTTAAATCGAGCGCCCTCATTGTAAAATAAGGGAAACTTGTTCTTCCATAATCATGCGTTTCCGAAAAGCGCAAGACGGGCAGACTAGAACAAAATATCGCAGGAAATCCAGCGCCTCATTTAGATCCGTACCCATCATCAGGTTGCGTCTTTCTTAGGAATCTATGAGCGTCTTTTTCGCTGGCCAAATAAGGAGACATCCTGCACTTCACAGTCATTTCCTTTTTTTGTCATAAAGATTTTATTTGTTCTTTCGATTTTTACGCTGTATAATGGAGCAAGTGGTATATCCAATTTGCATGGGTCTTTCTTTGAGGGAGGATTCTGTTAAGGAAGGTTGTTATAACTATGGAAAGACAACAGACCGTACTGATTGCTGATGATGAGGCACAGATCCGAGAGATCTTGAGCCTTTATTTTAAAAAAGAAGGCTTCAAAGTGATTGAAGCGGCCGATGGGGCGGAAGCCCTGGTGCAGATCCAGGCGGGGAAACCGGACATCATCCTTCTGGATATCATGATGCCTGTCCTCGATGGTTTTGAAGTCTGCAAACAGGTCCGTAAGATTTCTGATGTGCCAATCATCATGCTGACCGCCAAGGATTTTGATGATGACCGTATCCTGGGTCTGGAGATGGGGGCCGATGATTACATCGCAAAGCCATTCAATACCCGCGAAGTTGTCGCCCGCGTTAAGGCTGTCCTGCGTCGCAGCAGCCAGTTCCTGCAATCCCAGAACAAGCAAGTCCTTGAATATCCCGATCTCATGATCAACTTAAGTGAATATCGCGTCGTTGCCTTTGGCCGGGAAGTGACCTTTACGGCAAAGGAAATGGAGCTTCTGTGGTGCCTTGCATCAAACCCGGGCATTGTTTTTTCACGCAATCAGCTGCTTGAAAAAATTTGGGGGTATACGTATTACGGGGATACCCGCACGGTCGATACGCATATCAAGCGCGTTCGCCACAAATTGGACATTCCCAAGGATGCGAAATGGGATATCGTGACCGTTTGGGGCGTTGGCTATAAGTTTGAGGTCAAGAAGTGAAAAAGTCATTAAGTACGAGGCTCATGTATAGCTACATGGGCCTTATTGTCATTATCATCGTAGGGATTTCCGTAGGACTTTCCTATTTGATTACGGATTATTTCTTCCGTACAAAGGAGACGGAACTGAACCAAAAAGGGGGAGAAGTAGCCCTCATTGTCCGCTATTTCAACGCGTCAGGGGCGTCGTCCGCCATGTTGAGCCAGTACCTTACAAGTGTGGATCAACTGATTGGCGCGCGTATCTGGGTCTTTGATTCCAATTACCGCCTCATCAATGCCTCCGAAACGATGCGGGATATGGAAAAAGATCTTCGTACAGCCCACGACATGCCGAGTGCCGGCGCCAATGACCCCTCCTCCCGCCGCAAGGGAAGCTCCGTTGAAGCCATTGACCAGCAGCTTCGGGAAGGCGGTCCCCTCAATGATAAAGTCAAATCTATTCTCTCGAGCGTCTATGAACGCAACCGTGTCAATGCCCGGCTCTTTCATCCCTACTATAAGGAACAGGTGCTCTTGGTAGGGCTTCCCATGGAAGATTCACATCAGGAAATTACAGGGGCCATTTTGCTGGCTGCCCCCATTGATGGGTTAAACCGTGTCCTGCGCGATATCTATATCTACACGATCATTGTCGGCATTGCCGCCCTCGTCATCAGTGTCATCATTGTGTCAGGACTCACGCGGCGCCTTGTGCGTCCCCTTGTAGACATGAAAAACAGCGCCAAGGCCATTGCTTCCGGCGATTACTCCTTGAAGGTTGTCGTAGACGGGGAGGATGAAGTGGCTGATTTGGGCCGCTCCCTGAATTCCTTGGGCCGTGACCTGGAACAATTTGTCCTTAAGACCAATAAGATGGAAAAACTGCGCCGCGACTTTGTAGCCAATGTTTCCCACGAACTGCGGATGCCCATTACTATCATCCAAGGATATAATCAGGCCATCCTCGATGGAACGGTCACAGATCCGGATGATATAAAAAAATATAGGAAACTCATTGATAATGAGACCCAGCGCCTGGAACGGCTGATCAATGAACTTCTTGAAATCAGCCGTCTCCAACGCAAGGAAAATGAGGAAATGGAACCTGTGCCGTTGGGTGAGATTACGGAAAACGTCGTGAGCATGATGGAAGTTCGGGCCCAAAAGCGGGATATCCGGCTCGAGCGCTACCTTGATGACAATCTCATGGTCATGGGCAACGGGGACCGGCTCTTCCAGCTTGTCATGATCTTGGGGGATAATGCAATGAAGTATTCCCCTGATTCATCATCCATCGTCTTCCAAGTCCTTCCCAGCCGCACCGGAGGCGCTGTGTTAACGGTGACAGACCACGGGTATGGGATCCCTCAGGAAGACCTTCCCTATATCTGGGAACGCTTTTACAAGGTGGATAAGTCCCACTCACGCCATATCCCGGGAACTGGCCTAGGCCTCGCCATTGCAAAGGAAATTATTCGTATCCATAAAGCCAAGGTCCAGGTCCAGAGCGAAGTGGGGAAGGGAACGACCTTTATGATCACGTTTCCCCCTGCCAAGGTCAAAAGCAAAATGGGAAAGGAACATGTGGCAGAAGTGGTTGAGCCCGTTGTGCCTCTTCCTGATGAAGATCCAGTGGAGCCGGAAGGAAAGTGATCCATATGAAAAAAGAACTCCTTACGCTGTGTTTTTGCCTCATCGGGCTGTGGGGAGCAGGTACTGTTCAGGCCACGGCACCAGTCACCCCAACCCAGCCGTCTGCTCTTAGGTATTTCGGAAATGCCCATGAAACCCTTGCCTTGGTGCCGCAAAAAAGTGGTTTTTCCCTCTGCTATGCGCTCCCCGGCGAAAATGGGACGCGCTGGAACTGGTTTTATCTGTCTCCTGAACGTAAGGACAGCTACACCCTTCGGGAAGAAGGCCCTACGGTCAAAGCTGACAGTACGGTCCGTCTGTCCCCTGGTGGATCCCAGCTTGTTGCAGGCCGTTATGTCTACCCTGCCATGACCTATACGGGCAAGCCGCCTGATGAAGCCTTTCAGGAAGCTCCCTACGAGATGGCCCCTGATGAAGAGGCCTTGATTGGATACTATCACGGCGGCGGAGATGTGCTCCTTGTCCGGGAACATCAAGGAGAACTGGAACTACTTTATGAGCTTGAAAAAAATGATCGGGATTTTACGAAAAGCAACAGCTTTGCCTTGGTAAAGAATCATTATGATGCCTATACACTGATGGAAAAGGGCCCCTATACGGATACGTCCTCTCCCGTCCGTTTTGACCGAAATGGATCAGGGTTGGGAATCAGCCTGCGCATAGGCAATCATTCCTACAGCCGAATTTTTACGCGAGGCGAAAATGACAGGCCTTGGCGCGTCAAACCGGTCATGACCTTGGCGCAGGCAAGGGAAAAAGCCAAGGCCTTTCCCGTCCCTTCAAAAATAGCTGCAGAAAAGCTTGATCTTGTAAGCGTGAGCGATGTTGTTTCAACGGCAAAACTTGACCTCCGCTACAGTACGGCGAATAATCTATTTGGAGAAGCTATCGTGTCAAGCAAAAAGGCAGAACTGAACCGTAAGGCCGCACAAGCTTTGAGCCGGGCGGCAGAAATACTGGCTTCTAAAGGGTATGGGCTCCTTATCTGGGAAGGCTACCGTTCTTATGAAGATTTTGCTGTGGCAAAGCTGCTCTTGGGTCCTTCCCGTGACAGCCTTTTGCCCCCTTTAAGTGAAGGTTATTCCCATAATACGGGGCGCAGCCTTGATGTGAGTCTCTATGACCTTGAGACGGGAACCCCCATCAAGATGATCTCTGATTTTGATGAACTGTCACCTGCTCAGTTTCGGGCTTTTCCAGGTGGTACGGATCTCCAGCGCTATTTGCGCGGCCTTCTCGATTATGCCATGACGCAAAGTGGATTTAACGGCAGCGACATGGAATGGTGGCACTACGAATACAAAGGATAATCATACATATTGCAGCAGGTCTTCTCTTTACAAAGAAGGCCTGCGTTTTTTTAGCTCCTCATGGGAGTTTCTGTACAATCACAGAAAATTGGCATTCCAATCTTTTCTATGTTAGAATAGGAGGCATAACCAAAAAAAGGAGGAGAAATCCCATGAACGTATATGATCAAATGAATCAGGTGTGCGAAGCCATCCGCGATTCCCACGAATACAAAAAGATGCAGGAGGTCAAACCGAAACTCGCGGCCGATAAGGACGCGGAATCCATGGTCAAGGACTTCCTCAAGCAGAAGTCAGAAATTGAACTGGCCCAGTATCAGGGAAAGAAACCGGACGAAGCTCAGGTACAAAAGATGCAGAAACTTTATGAAGTGCTGCAGCTAAATCCCGTTGCCAGCGAATATATCCAAAACTACATCCGCTTCCAGATGATGCTGGGCGACCTGTCCAAGGCTTTCAGCGATACCATCAAGGAAGCTGTCGAATGATGGACTTTGATGGTCTTTGCGCGTATGTAAAGGTGCATTTTCCTAATTCGTTCAGCATCGGGGAACCGATGAAGGACCATACGACCTTTGCTATTGGCGGACCGGCCGATCTATTTGTGACGGTGCGGGAGGCCAAAGCGCTCCAGGCCCTCTTGAAAAAGGCACGGGACTGTGATGTGCCTTACCTTATCCTAGGGAAAGGCTCCAATATGCTCGTCCGTGACGGCGGCATTCGAGGCCTTGTTGTTCATTTGGATGAAGGGGGCGCGCAGCTCGTGACTGGTTACGAACTGCGCGCCGGCGGCGACGTGCCCCTTTCTCAGGTTTCCCAACTGGCGGCTGCCCATGGACTGGGCGGCCTCACGTTTGCCATCGGTATTCCCGGCAGCCTTGGCGGTGCCGTGCTCATGAATGCCGGTGCCTATGGCGGGGAAATGAGCGATGTCATCAAGGAAGTGACCTTCCTTGATGAAAACCTGGACTTTCAAACCGCAAAGGCTACGGACCTTTCCTACAGCTACCGTCATTCCTATTTCATGGATCATCCAGGCTGCGTCATCGTCGAAGCGGTCATGGAGCTATGGGCTCAGGCATCCTGTGAAATCGAAGCGGAAATGGCGGACTTTACGAAACGCCGCAAGGAAAAGCAGCCCTTGGAGTACCCCAGTGCGGGCAGCACCTTCAAACGTCCGCCCGGTTATTATACAGGTCCCCTTATCCGGCAGGCAGGTCTTGCCGGCCTTGTCATGGGCGGCGCTCAAGTGAGCAAAAAGCATACGGGCTTTGTCATCAATCGTGAGGAGGCAACCGCGCGAGACGTGCTGCGCCTCATTAAAACCATTCAATATAAGGTCAGGAGCCAGTATGGCGTCCTTCTTGAACCGGAAGTCAGGATCTTTGGGGAAGACACGGATGAAAAGCGGGGGAGCTGACAGCATAGAGGACTTTTCCTTTAGCGAGGAAAGGTCCTTTGTTTTATGGATAAGGTGATTGCTGGGTTAATTTTCACCCTATGATACGGACTATATTGAACTTTTGTTCTGCTTCCGTCATAATAGGAGAAGAAGCCAAAGAAAAGAATCTTGGCAAAGGAGGAACCATGGAAAAAACCTTATGGATCACGGGCCTTGGGGAGACCATGCGACCAGATTTCCTGAAAGAAGCGGTCCAGTACCCTTATGGAAAAGCCCTTTTTCTTGTGCCAAACCTGTATTTTAGAAACCTGGTCCGTCGCCATGGCGTCGTCAAGACGAGTACCATCGATGCCCTGCCGCGGGAAATCCTGCGCTTAAACGGACGGGAAAATGAACGGATGCTGATTTCCCGGGATACGCAGGCCCGCATTGCATCAGAAGCCATCGAGTATCTTGTTGGAAAGGAACTATTGCCTTATTTTAGGACCCTTGCCGATAAAAAGGGGTTCTGTGACAGTGTCGTCCAGCTATTGACAGAACTTGAAACGTGTCATGTGACGGGTGAAGATTTCAAGAACGCCGTCCTTTCCTGGAACCGTGAGGAAAAGCGGGGAGGGGAAAAGGATAAGGAAATTGCCCTCATCCTTTCTGCTTATGAAGCTCTCATGAATGAACGCCATCTTTGCGACCTGAATGGTCTCTATGACGCGGCCCTTGACGTGCTGCAAGATCCAGGGGCGATTCTCCCATGGGAAAAATTGTATTTCAGTGAGTTCAACGAACTGACAGGTCTTCAGATGGCTCTTGTAAAAGCCCTGGGAAAACGGGTTTCCATCTCTTTTGGCCTTTTTTATGATGAGTCGCGACCTGATTTATCGGAAGCAACGCGAAAACTCGAAGAAGATCTCTTGGGAGATGGGTATGAAAAGATAATTGCACCAAAAAAAGTGAGCCGTCCTGAGGACCTTGCCTATTTTGCCGAAACGTTTCCCAAAGCAACTGGCGATGCCGTGGCTGCGCAGCACATCTATCTTGGTGAAGCGTCCAGCGTTGACAGCGAAATCAAGATGGTCCTTACAGACGTCAAAAAAAAGCTCAAAAGCGGCGTGGCGCCCCATGAAATTCTCCTTCTTGTACGGAATCTCAATGACTATCAGGGTCTTGGCCGGTACATGGAAGAATACGGTCTCTTGTCGACCCTTGCAGATGTGACGGACCTTGTCGGTCAGCCTTTGCCCCTGTTCCTTACAAAACTCTGGGAAGCAGCGCTAACGAAGGATGATACGATGCCCCTTCTAGCCCTTATGAAGACAACGCTCATGCAGGAACTTTTCCATGTGGACCGGATAGCCGTAGGTCACCTTGTCGAGGAAAGCTATATCGAGACGCCAGGGTTCCTTTTGGAACGCATTTCCCATCTTTCCGGTGTTTCGGACCTGAAGCCTCTTTTTGAAGCGCTCCAGACGCCAAAGACCTGTACGCAGTGGCGGGATTATCTTGACGAAAGGCTCACGGAATGGGACCTTGTGCGGACCTTTGGCAGGCTCCATCAGGAGGGAAAAGTGACCCTTTCGGAAGTGAAGATCATGGCTCAGTCCGAAGACTTCGTCAGGGCCTTTTTTGACCGTCTCGAAGCCCTTTTTGAAGCTGTCGGCAGCAAGGACCTCTCCGTCGGATTGGGGGACATCTTTTCTTATTGGAAGGAGGCCCTCATTGGCACGACTATTACGCTGACGCCGAGTCATGAAGAAGGTATCCGTGTCATGGAAGCCTCCGATATTCAAGGCGTTCCTTATCCTTATGTCTATATCCTGGGCGTGAGGGATGGGCTCTTTCCGGCTATTTCCCGGGAAAGCTGGCTCTACAGCGATGAAGAACGGACAGAACTTGCTGCTCTTGATATCCCCTTGGGTACGTCCGCACGGCGCCTTGCCCGGGATCGCTTTTTCTTTGCTTCGGCTGTCAGCCTTGCCGAAAAGGAAGTTCATCTTTCCTGGTTTGCTGACGATGAGGGCGGCGCAAGCTATTATATTGAACGGCTGCGGCACTTTTTCACGCCTCACGCCCTGCCATTTGTGACGTATCATTCAGATGTCCATGACTGTTACAGCGAGCCCCAAATGGTACGCTATCTCATGGAAGCGGAAAATCTGGGCGAAAAGGAAGCCACCTATCTGGCAGACCATGTGGACGCGAAAATTTTGCTGCGGGCCCAGGACGAAAAGAATCGGTTTGCTCCAAAGAGCCTTTATAATGGCTATTTGGGACCGCAGGAAGAAACGCTCCATCTTTCCGCATCCCAGCTTGACGGTTTTCTCACGTGTCCCTTTATGTACTTATTTACTCATGTGTGGAAGCTTGACGTAAAAGAAGCAAAGACGGCATTTCCTACACCGGACGTTGTGGGAAACCTGATCCATCTGACCCTTTCCCGCTTCATGGGGCGTCACTTGGGGGAAGCGCTCTTTACAAAGGAACTGGAAATGCTGTGGCAGGAACTTAGTGAGGCGTACCAAGCTGCTTATACCGAAATGGAACGGAACGGGGATATTCCCCGGTCCCGCTACTCGGACCACATTCGAAAAAGCTATGAAGAATGGCTGAAGCGCTGGCTCCGCATGGAAGTGGACTATGAGGAAAAGAGCCCTACTGGAGTCACGGTTTGTGCCGTAGAAAAGGCCTTCGGCCGAAAAGGCGCGGCTTGGCCTCCTTATGACCTTACGGTGGATGGAAAGAAAGTCTATCTTTCCGGCCAGATTGACCGCATTGACCGAAGTGAATCAGGCTACCTCATCATGGACTACAAAACGGGCGGACGGCCGACCACGGCTCGTATGGATGAAGGAAAAGCCGTCCAGCTGCCCCTTTACATCAAGGTCCTCGAACGCAATCTGGGTCTTATTGACCAACAGATTTTTGGCGCTATTTATGGAGATATCCGAACGGGACGCCGCGTGGGCGGCATGTGGTCGAGCGTTGGCAAAGCGGCTAAAGAGGCACCAAAGAGCGTACGAGGAAAGGATATGGAGGACGTTCTCAAGATTTCCGAAAACGTTATCGCTGCGGCTGTTCGGCGCATGAGAAGTGGGGACTTTGCCGCAGAGCCGTACAACGGAAAATGCCCGGATTACTGCCCCGCCCGTGACATTTGCCGCATCAAGGACAACCAAACCCACGAAATGATGAGCGCTGAGGAGGATGCAAATGGCTGATTTCACTAAAGAACAAACCCTTGCCATTACCACATTGGACCGGAATGTCTCCGTCTCAGCCGGTGCGGGATCTGGGAAAACGCGGGTCCTTGTCGAGCGTTTCCTGACCATCTTGAAAGATCCGGACAAAAGCGCCAACAGGATCCTTGCCATTACCTTTACCCGCAAAGCGGCTCGGGAAATGCGGGAACGCATCCGTAAGTCCCTCTTGGAAGAAGTGGGGAAGACGAGCGGTGAACTGCGGGCCCATTTCGAAGAACAGTTGCGCCACCTTGATGGCGCGCCCATTACGACCATCGATGGCTTCTGCTCCCAGATTCTGCGCGATCATCCTGTTGAAGCAGGGATGGATCCTCAGTTTACGGTGAAGGAAGAATATGAAGTAAAGGAATTCCAAGCTTCCGTTATCGATGCCTTCCTGCGGGATCTGCTCAAAAAAGAAGATGAGGATCTGGAGCTTTTATTGGGCCTTTATCACCCGGGGAGGCTTGGCAGCATGCTTTATGGTCTTCTTGAAATCCTGCCGGACCTCATGGCTTTGGGGGATCTTTCTTCCCCTTATGTGGTACGTCAAGAGGATTGGGAAGAAGCAAAGATCCGGGCGGAAGAAACCTTCCTTGCCATGCTCGCCTCTGGGGCAGACCTAAAACCTTCAAAGACGAAAGACGCCCTCTTGGAGCTTGAAAATGCACGGGCAATCTACCATGAAGCCCTTGTTGCAGATGATCTTGAAACTGTTCTTCCCTTTATGAACCTTATCCGCGCAGCAGGAAAAGCGGCCCCTCTCATCAAGGAGTGGAAAGAGGCCTTAATCAAACTTCAAGGTTACGCACGCAATGAAGTGGCCATTCCTTATGCCAAAGCGTGGAATGGCCTGCTGCACCGCCTTGCGGACCGTCTCGAAGAAGAATCCCTGCGTCAGGAAATTTTTAGTTTCTCTTTCCTTGCAGGACGGGCGGTCTCTCTTTTGCGGAATTATCCCGAAATCTGCCGGGCCTACCAGCATCGTTTTGACTACATCATGGTCGACGAGTTCCAGGATACGAATGAGCAGCAAAAAGAACTGGTTTACCTGCTTTCTGGGGCGACAGCTAGTGAGCTGCGGGGGAAGAACCTTTTTATCGTCGGTGATGCCAAGCAGTCCATCTACCGATTCCGCGGTGCCGATGTCACGGTCTTCCGTGTTGTCCGTGATGACATCATACATTCTGGCGGAACGGACATTGTCATGGCCGATAATTTCCGCTCTGCCCCAGAAATCATCGAGTCCTGCAACTGTCTCTTCCGTGACCTCTTGGGGACGGACCCCCAAAAGGCGGTCATGGCCCAGGACCTTGTGCCCCATCAGAAAGCGACGCAAAAACCCATTCTTGCCATCATTGACCAAGAAGACGGCACATTTGCCGACGCACAGCGGGCCGAAGCTCAGTGGGTGGCACAAAAGATTGATGCTATCGTAAAAAGTCATGAGGAACTGGGGTATGGGGACATTGCCATTCTCGTACCGGCCATCCGGCTTGCTGAGCCTTATGCCGCAGCTCTTGCAGAGGCCCATATTCCCTATACCATGACGGATGGGAAGGGCTTTTATGAACAGCAGGAAGTCATTGACATCATCACCATCATGACCGCCGTTCTTTCGCCTGATGTGGATTGGGCCATGGCCGGCGTCCTTCGGTCTCCGTACGGCGGTCTCACGGATCAAGAAATCCTTGGCCTTTTGCGCATGTATCCCCAAAAGAACCTGTGGGAGAGCCTGTCCCAATCTATTGAACCGAGCCATGTCAGTCTTTGGAAGAAACTCACGGTCCTCATGCACGTGAGCCGCTTGGGTTCTTTGCCAGAACTTTTTGATGCCATCATGGAGACGCTCCATGTGGAAAGTCTCCTTCTTGCTATGCCTCATGGACGAGAAAAGATGGCAAACGTGTGGAAACTGCGTTCCATGGCTGCTTCCTTTGCCATGCAGGAAGGGGGCGGCAGCGAAGACTTTTTGGACAGATTGAACCTGATGCGCAGGATGCAGGCTCGGGAAAGCGGCGCTGCCTTGGAACCGGACGCCAAAAGCGTGCAGATCATGACCATCCACAAGTCCAAAGGGTTGGAATTTCCCGCTGTTTTTTTACCGGATCAACAGTATAAATCGCCTCCTGACAGGCTCGGCCTTCAGTATCTTCCCGGCGCTGGTCTTGGCATTATGATTCCTGGTGATGAAGGACCGCAAAAGACCGCCCTTTATGAAGAATTGAGCGAGGACAATCGCGCCCTCGAGTGGGAAGAAAAGAAACGCCAGCTTTATGTTGCTATGACGCGGGCTGAAAAATATCTTTTCCTGTCGGCTGCTGTGAGTGAAGAAAAGGAATCTGTCAGACGGGAAAAACGGGCTAAAGGACGTGTCAAGAGCCGGGAAAATTGGTATGAAAGCCTGCGCCGTATTTTCCATGATGGTGAGGGAAAAGACCTTGTCGAATGGGTGGAACTGAAAGCGTCGGAAATCCTTGCCTTACCCCTTTCCTTTAGTATCCAGGAAGCACCGCCCCTTGAACTTGAAGCCGGCGCCTTCGAAAAATTGAAAGCTGTGGAATTTCCACAGAAAGTGATCCTTAGCGCCACGGCCCTTGGGACTTATGACCTTTGCCCGCGCCGCTACTTCTATCAGTATCGGAGCCATATGCCGAGCCTTGATCCCGATGTGGTAGGGACGGGGAGTGTCCGCATTCCGCCGGCAACGCTGGGGACCTACATCCATAAAGTCTTGGAACTTTGCCGCACGGCACCGGCTGAAAAAGCAAAGGAACTGGCACTTCTTGAAGAATCATACAGCGATGGGGAAAAGAACGTTCTCCGAAAAGAAGGGGGCCCCCTCATCGATGCCTACCTTGCGTCGCCCCTTTATGCTGCTTATGGGGACTTTCCCCAAGATGCAGAAGTCGATTTTGAACTGCCTCTCATGACTGTAGGGAATGCGTCGGTCTACTTTGAAGGCAGCATCGATAAAGTCGTCCATCTGCCAGATGGAACGCTTGAAATCATCGACTATAAGAGCGGTCATCCGCCCCTTGATGGCATGGAACGAAAAGCTTATTCGCGGCAGCTTGCCATCTATAGCCTTGCCGCCGAAGCCCTTTATCACATGAAAGTGAGTCAGGCCTCGCTCCATTTTCTGCGCAATCTCTCGACCTGGGAACTTACTGACCGGGACAGGGAAGCGGCAGAACTTAAAGCGCTCCTTACAAAACTCCAAACCCTTGGCGAAGAAGAAGACTTTGCCGTGAAAACGGACGCCTGCACTTATTGCGGTTATGGCTATTTTTGCAAAAAGTAAGCGGTCATCCATCGTTGCGCCACCATCATCAAAAGACCTTAACCGAACCCAGGAGACTGGTTTGGTTAGGGTCTTTGGCTTTTCTTTAGGGCAGAGGCTTGAAATGGAGTCCTTGAATCCTGGAATCAAGCCCGTAAGCCCAGTATATGGCACGACTGTCTTACGTCCTTATGGCAACTCATCCGCCTTCTCCTTGATATAGGTGATGAAATGCTTACTTGCCAGCGGCAAAAGATCCCAGTCTTTATAACAAATGGCAAGATGTCGATAAAGGGGCGGGTCTATGGGAACAGTTACGATATCATAGGGATTTCGGTCCGTCATGAGTTTTGCGAGGATGCTGACACCAAGACCGGCTTCGACCATGGTCATGATGGCGTAATCATCGTGGAGTCTGTAGGCGACATGGGGTTTGATTCCCTTTTTTTGAAAGGCTTCCATTGGTTCACTGTAGTTTCCTTCTTCAAGAAGGATAAAGGGGTCCGAAAGGAGGCCCTCCAAGGGAATCGCTTTTTCCTTTGCCCAGCGGTGGCGACGGGGGAGCACCGCTAGAAGTTCTCCGTCCTTAACGGGAATGGTCATTAAGTGGGGACAGGAGTCAGGGGAGACAAAGCCAAAGTCGATGATGCCCAACTCGATCCATTCGGGAATGAGCCTGTAATCGCCTTGCTGAAAGGTAAACTTCACATTGGGGTAGCGGGCTTTGAATCCTTTGATGAGAGGCGGCATCCAGCGGCAGGTGATACTTGAGATGGTCCCTACACGAATCACTCCCGTTTCAAGTCCCCTGATTTCACGGGCCTTTTCTTCCATGGCTTCGTAACTATGGAGGACCTGTTCCAAAAAGGGGTAGAGTTGCTGCCCTTCTTGGGTAAGGGTAATGCCATTTCTGGAACGGATCAGGAGCTTAAAGGACAGTTCCTCTTCAAGAGAGGCCATCATTTGACTGATGGAGGATTGGGTATAGCCCAATGCGTGGGCGGCTTTTGTAAAACTCCCTAGCCGCAGGACGGTCCGAAGGGCTTTGAAACGCTGCATTAAAGGCACCACCTTTCATTTTGCTGTCTTTATTATACATCACTATTTCTAATTTAAACATTAGATAAAGTCGTTTTACTAATTCTCGTCACCGTGATATCCTTCCTTTAGAAACGGAGGACGTTACAATGAAACAATATATTGTCGATGCCTTTACGGATACCGTCTTTAAAGGAAATCCTGCTGCTGTCTGTATCTTGGATGCGTGGATTCCAGAGGGCATCATGATGAAAATTGCCATGGAAAACCGGTTTTCCGAAACGGCTTTTGCCGTACAGGAAGGAGGCGCATACCATCTGCGCTGGTTTACGCCAGGCGGGGAAATCGACCTCTGCGGTCATGCCACCCTTGCTGCGGCCTATGTCATATTCCATTTTTATCAGAAGGACGCGGAGAAAATTTGCTTTAAGACTTTGGGCGGACCCCTCACTGTGCGCCGCGACGGGGATCTCATTTGTATGGATTTTCCTAGCTATTCCCTCATGCCTGTCCCTGTCACAGATGCCATGGCAGATGCCATCGGTGTGCGTCCAGAACGTGCCTATATGGGACGGGACCTTGTCTGTATCCTTTCAGATGAAGTCGCGGTCAGGAACGCAAAAATCAATCAACAGCAAGCCCTTGACCTAAACGGATTGCTCCTTCACATTACGGCCCGCGGGAAGGACTATGACTGTGTAAGCCGTAGTTTTGCGCCAAAACTCAGTGTGCCAGAAGATCCGGTCTGTGGGTCCGGGCACTGTCATCTCGTTCCTCTTTGGTCCGCCATTTTAGGAAAGGATGACATCAAGGCCTTTCAGGCATCGGAACGGACCGGCGTCCTTTATACCAAAATAAGGGGCAGCCGGGTGGAACTTGCCGGTAAAGCCGCTCTTTATTCCATTGGGGAACTGGTCTTTCCCTTGGAGGTAAAATAAATGAAACAAGGAAACACTTCTTTGCGCAGTGCCCTCTTTTTAGGACTTATTGCCTGCCTCATCTATGGCCTGGGGGCAGGGCTACGGGCAAGTATTGGCATTCTGCTAGAACCCATTGCGGATATGACAGGCCTTTCCTATGAAGAGGTCAGTTTTTCCATTGCCGTCATGCAGATTGTCTTTGGCGCGTCCCAGCCTTTATTTGGGCTCTTAGCGGCACGATGGTCCAATCGATTCGTCCTGACGTCAGGTGTTTTTTTCATGGTCCTTTCCGTCCTCGGTATCAAACTATGTACCAGCTATGGGATGCTCATCGTGACCCTCGGCGTCCTCATGGGGCTTGGAACGGGAGCCATTGCGTTTGGCCTTGTCCTGTCGTCTGCCATCTCTTTTGTCGGACAGGAGCGCTCTCTTTTTCTTGCGGGACTCCTTAACGCATCAGCCGGTATGGTCAATTTCTTTCTGGCCCCGCTCCTTAACTTTTCTCTCCAACACGGCGGCGTACCGTCGACCATGCCCCGACTTGCTCTTATTATGGTGCTCCTCATTCCTTGTATCCGCTATCTGACCAAAAAGGACAGTACGATAAAGGGCGGGACGGATGTTCCCCGACTGGGCCTTGGGGAAATCCAGTCGGCCTTGGGGGAACGGACGTACCAGCTCCTCCTCGCCGGGTTTTCAACGTGTGGGTTCCACATGGTCATCATTGAATCTCATCTCTTTTCCCAATTCGTCTCCTATGGGATTCCTAAGATGGAAGCAAGCTGGGCCTTTTCATTTTATGGCATTGCGACCATTGCGGGCGCCCTGCTATCTGGGTATGCCAGTTCCCGTCTGAGAAAAGGTGGGCTCCTTTCCTTCTACTATGGATTCCGTGCCCTGTGGGTGCTATTCTACCTTTTTGTCCTGCCCAAAACGATGACAACGGCCATCCTTTTTGCAACGGGTCTTGGCCTTACCGGAGATGCCACGGTATCGCCCACATCGGGCATCTTGAGCGGCCATTTTCCGCTTCATCAAGTGGCAACCCTCATGGGCTTGCTCTTTTTTGCCCATCAGATCGGTGGGTTCCTAAGTGCTTATTTGGGTGGCCTTTCCTATCAGCTTTTTGGCAATTACACGCTCATTTGGCTGATTGACATTATACTTTGCCTAGTGGCGAGTTTGGCGAGCTACCTGATTCGAGAAAAATAGGGGACGACCCAATAGTCGGGCTGATTTGATGTAGGACGTGAGCCCCTTGCTTTAGAAAAGATTATTCTGAGGCAAGAGGCTTATGACCTATCGCACAATGGACCGACCGTCTCACGTTGGGGGATAGGATAAAGACTGTCAGGCTGCCACGCTAAGGGGGGCGTCTGCCGGTTTAATCATCAAAATTGCGAAAATGGCAGGATACAACCGCGTGAAGATGGGAGCTCCCTAATACTGTACTACTGAGAGACGCTTATTCACAGTAATCAACTCAACGCGCACGTGCGAGGCTGAATCGCCGCGACGGAATCTTGCCAGTAGCGGTTTTGAACTATCAAAAATATTCCTTGCTCCCGCTCGCAAGGAGACAACCGCCCCCTTTTTCATCTTTACTCGGAGCAAAAATTACTCCGATTTTCTGCACGAGGTGACTTCGTTGCCTTGTTCAAGATTTATGAGATGGCAATTTGGATTTTTTTCGGATGATGTAGGAAACTTCATTCACTTACAGTCCATCTCGGTCCATCTGCGTCGTCAAACACGGCAGGCTTCCCAGAAGTACGGACAATCAATGTACGACGTCGTCTGGCTGCTTTGTGTTTTTTCAGCATCTGGGCCAATCTGGAGCCATATTCGAAAAAGGTCAATGGAAAAAAGACAGGAAGGAAAAGTATGACGAACCTTTTTAAAATCGTCTTGATCAGGTGGAACGGCATTCGCCGTTTCTAAGACAAAAGACCATAAGGCGAGTCTCTGTGAAGATTACATTCATTTCTAAACTCAGTAATGAATGAGAATCTGACTTCAGCTAGTGCTCAAAACAAAAAGTCTTATTCCGAATTGGTGTCTTGATTCGGGGTAAGGCCTTCTTTTTTATTTATTCTTTAGGTTCGATGCACCAGCATCGAACCGTCACCGTCGGATCTTTCGCCTTGCCAAAGCGGGGAACCGAAACGGGGAAATTTCCAAACACATGTTACCTCTGAATTTTATCCGTTTTGATGGAGGATGAGGACGCGCAGTGACGTTACCTCACTCGCGTTAGCGAGGCATACTCGCCCGAGTCCCAAGCCCGTTTTGGAGCAAAGTGGAAGGACGCAGGGACATGGTTAAGGGCAAATGTAATTCGGCGCCCATTCCCGCAGGGACACGGTTTGGCGCCGGCGTTAGGGCTTTTCCATATCCTTAGCCAGCTTCCGGAGGCAGCCTTAGCCTTGTATTCTTTTCGCTTGACAGCTGCGGACATGGCCGCGAGACAGCCAGAGCCGAAGGCTCGAGACAGCTCGACCGCTATTTTCCCTTCCCATCAAACTCTTTCTTTAACAGCTCAATCAAATATTTCTCTGCTTTATTAAGATACGTTCCTTTTTTATAAAGGGCTTGGATGGGAAAGACGGGTGGATGGTCACTGTAGGAAAAACTTGTCCCATTTTGTTTGTCCCCGAGGATGATGACCGTGCGCTGGGGCACAATGGTGTAGCCCATCCCGCAGGCTGCAAGCTGGACGGCATCGTAGCTGCTGTCAACTTCCGTGAGAATATTGGGAATGATGCCTTCTTTTTGGAAGACGCGGTCCACAATGGTGCGGATGAAGTGTCTTTTTTTAACGGCAATAAAGGGCTTTTTAGCAATCTTATTGAAGTTAATGCGGCGCGCTCCTTTGTCCCAAAAATCTGCATCGCTGAAAAAGTCCGGTGCGGCAATGAGAGGAATCTCTTCGTCGTAGATATGTTCCTTGTGGATTCCTACAGGCAGTTCGTCATCAAAATAGGGGACGATGATAAAGGAGACCTTTCCCATTTGTAGAAGCTCCAAGAGGTCACTCGTGCCGCCTTCTTTAAAAAAGAGCTGGGAGGCCGGGTACTTTTCACGCAGGCGCCCCAGAACAGGGCGAAACATATAACCGGCCCGGCCCGATGGGATACCGACAATGATATCGCCGGAACTTCCTATCTTGAGATCAGCGATGCGATTTTTCATATCCGTTTTTTCGCGAAGAATGAGGCGTGCCGTCTTAACGTAGATCCGCCCTGCATCCGTGAGTGTTAACGGCTGATGGGAGCGGTCAAAAAGTTTGGCACCCACTTCCTTTTCAATTTGGGCCAAGGCATGGCTCAGGGATGGCTGGGAAATGAAAAGTTCTTTGGATGCTTGGGTGATGTTCCGGCAGTCCGCTACCGTGACAACGTATTGCAGTTCTCGAAAATCCATAAGCCCTCCATAGAAACAATCGAATCGATTTCTTATTTTTCATCAATTATATCATAGCAAACCAGAAAAGAGCCTTTCCTTGAAAGGAAAGGCTCCTTGACTTACCTTATGAAAGGCTTTCAATAAACGTCCCCACCGTTTCAATCAGTTTCAGTCGGCACGTATCAAGAGAATGGTTGCCCAGAAGGTCGACACGCTGGTGAATAGCCTGAGACTGCTGGTCTGTAAGAAGGTTCCAGAAGGGATCGATCATGTATTGGGGTGGGGCTGTCGTATCTTTTTCACCGCCGATGATAAGGATGTTCTGATCCTTCAAAGGGTAGGCAGCAAGAGGGAAGGCCCATTCGTCGCGGTGCGTTTCACTGTCATTGACTAACGCTTCGGGGCTTTCGATATGAAGGACTGTGGCCGCTTCTGTGAGCATGGAGGCAAGGCCTTCTTTTCCGAGAAGGGTTTCCGCCCCCTTGTGATCAAAGGGGCAGTAGGCGATGACGCCGCGCAGTTCTGGATGGCGCTTTGCAACGTTGATAACCGTGTTGCCCCCGTTGGAGTGTCCAAGGAGAAAGACACGCAATGGGTCAATGGCATAGCGGTCCGTGCCGCCTGTGGCAAGATAGGAAAGGACCGCTTCCGTATCTTCTAGACAGTGAGAAAACGAGTAGGTGCCGGCACTGCCCCAGGCTCCACGGTGATAGAGCCTGATGACGACGCAGCCCATTCGGCGCAGGCTTTGGCATAGGTCGTCGTTGTTATTGGTGCCGGGAATGCCGTGGCAGACAATAACGGCTGGATGGGGCGCATCATAAAGGCCGCTGGGAAGGTACGCTTCGCCTAACAGGCGGTCGCCTGCAACCTCAAGGATGAAGTCCTGTGAATCTGGCTGAGTGGCATCTCCGTAAGGCGGTTCCTGCAGGACATATTGGGCATTGATTTTCATTCTATGGCCTCCTGATTTGGGTTCAAGTTTTGTTTATACCAGTCTTTCCCGTGGAAAATGCGCGTAATGAGCATGGAAACGACGGTGTCGCCGCAGGAATTGAGAAGTGTGCAGCCTGGATCAAAGAGTTCCACAATCATGAGCAGGATGGGAAAAGCCGCTTCGGGAAGGCTGAAAACAGAAACAATCATGGTTTCGCCGGCCGCTCCGCCGCCTGGAACACTGCTTGTTGCAACAGAAGAGGTTACACCTACAAAAATGGCAAGAAGGAAGGCAAAGCCTTCGAGGGGAACCCCAAACATCGTCGTTGCCAGCACTTCGGCATAGACCATGGCGATGCAGGCTCCATCCATATGGCAAGTTGCGCCCATGGCAATGACAACACTTGAGATGTCACGCGGTACGCCCAGTTTATCACAGGCTTCCATCTGAAGCGGAATCGTTGCTGCTGACGAACGTGTCCCAAGGGCCGTCAGGGCCGGAGCGAGAATGACCTTAAAGAAATTCCGTACGCCCCAGGGACCTGCGGCTAGGAAAGCATAAAAACCAAGGAAAAGGAAAAAATAAAGGAAAACGACGGAATAAAAGACGAGCATGGCATTGCCATAGGTTTTTAGGAGCTCAATACCATAGGTTCCGGTGAGGTCCGCAAAGTAGGCACCAAGGCCAAGGGGCGCAAGCTTCATGAGATAGGCCACCATTTTATAGCAGACCTTGGTCATGGCGTTCATCCAGTCGATAATCGGCTTTGCTTCGTCGCCAAGACGGGAGACGCAGATGCCAAAGAATATGGTCATGATGATGAGGGGCAGGACGTGGTAGCGGGAAATGAGAAGCGGCAGGTCGCCGACCGTGAGGGTCCCGACAATCTGGTCACTGACGCTGATGGGCTTTGCTGCCGCTGCATTTTTGGTCACGGCCGTAAAATTTGTCGGAACCCCTGTAAAATGGGTCACGACAAGGATCAAGATGGCAGAAAGGATGGCCGTCGTTACAAAAATAAGGAGCGTTAGTCCAATCATCTTGCCGACCTTGCCCGTATCCTTCGTATTAGCAATGGAGCCCGCAATGGAAAAGAAAATAAGGGGAACAATCAGGCAGAAGAGGAGATTGAGGAAAATCTGTCCAATCGGTTTGAGAAAAGAGACCTTGTCCCCAAAAACAAGGCCCAATATAGCCCCAATCACGCATCCTGTAATTAGAATGATCGGATCCCGGTAACTGCTGAGGGGTGCTGTTTTTGTTTTTGTGCTCATCATAACACGCTCCTTAAAAATAAGTAAGTCTATTATATTCCTACAGCTATAATAGGAAAAGACATAACGCTATTTTATACAATAAATGAAGAAAATAAATAAAAATCATGAAAATTATTAATATTAATGAAAAGATTTCTGATAATCATGCAGTCATTCTCGGCTCAGTGTAACTCATTTTACTTTCATTGCTTTTTGGCGATGGATGTGCTATGATGAAGTTCATATAAACCCTGGGGATGTACTGGTTTCGACGGGGGTAGATGTTGTGTGATAAGCGAGCTGGGATTCCATCAACCCCATAAAACGGTGGAAACGCGTTATAAACGCAGAAGATTCTTACGCTTTAGCAGCTTAATTGCTAACGTTCCTTTTCTTCATTCCTGCTGAAGGAAAGTGAACGACACTTGCAGGATACCACAGGGCCAATTCTCGGAGGTCGCGTGGGAAATCCATCGAGATAGGGACTGATTAGCCCGCCAATAGGCGATGATGCCCCGAAATAAAGTATGTTGGATGCGCTCGGAGAAAGTTGCATGGCAATGCTTTCGGACAGGGGTTCGACTCCCCTCATCTCCACCAATTGAAAATTGCCTAGAAAGGATTTTCCTCTAGGATACGCTAAACGCCGCATTGGTCCGTGAGTAAGGACTGGTGCGGCGTTTTGGGTTTTATGGGTATCCGTATCGATATTCATGGTTCCGTACCATCAGGCAAAGCTTGCGCACCTTTTGCGCACCAGTTGTCTAGTTTTTTACCCCATATTGTTGTCGTGCGCACCAATGAAAAAGCCAGTTAAATTGCGCTTTACCAGCTTTTTAAAGTGTGATGGCTTCCAATGCTCTAACAGCAGCGTCTTTCATCCGATCTGTTACATGGGTGTAGATGCTCATGGTGGTCCGCGGTTCGTTGTGCCCGACGCGGGCCATTATAGCCTTCAAAGGGACGCCGGCTTCGGCAAGGAGGCTAATATGGGTGTGTCTAAAAACATGCGTGGTAAGTCGTTTACGGTAGCGCAAGGAACGGAGAAGGTGATTGACATAGGATAGGTCCAGAGGATACCCATTTTCACGGCTGACGAAGATAAATTTGTCTGGCAGTTTATACCCTGGCCCATTGAACCAGACACGGGCAGCTTTGTTGTAGGCAATGAACTTTTCAATGATGGCTGCTGCCTTTTGATCAATGTCAATGGTGCGTACGGAATAGATGTTCTTAGGTGTCCCGCGGTGGCAACGCATCCCCTTATAATTGAAATTGATCGTGGCATTGACGTTGATGGTGCGTGCACCGCTGTCATAGTCCTCTTCCCGCAGGGCCGCAAGTTCCCCATAGCGCAAACCCGTAAGGGCCTGGAACTCAAGGATATCTGCAATGTAGGGCGCCCTTTCGCGAACAAGGTTCAGGACTTCCGTAAGCTCACTGCGTGATAGGAATTTTTCAGCGGCTGCAGAAACATCCTCGGCTGTCTTTTTGATGGTGGGGATCTTGACCCTGCGGATGGCCAGGGCAGAAATCCCGTCAAGGCGCTCTGCCTGTTCAAGGGCCGCCTTAGCAAACTGGTAGACCACTCGGGCGGCCTTGGCGCTGATGCTTGCCGTGATATCATCAATTAATTTTTGCCATTCCCGGGCCGTGATACTGGTCACGATGCGTTGCGGGTCCAGATGGGTGTAGATCTTTCTGGCTTGCCTGAAATAATTGGTATAGGTGATTTCTTTAACTTGGGAACGCTTGGATGCGATATAGTCGTCAATCACTGAGCGCAGCGTCAATGTATTTTCAGCGGGTTGTGTCAGCTCGTTGATACGATTTTCCAACTCTTCCTGGGCTTCTTTTACCGTTGCCCTTGTACGGTTGGGGTACTGGACCGATACGATGCGGCGTTTGCCGGACCGGTCCGTGTAGCGCTCTCGATAGATGAACATCCCGTTATCTTTCTTCGATATCCACATGGTGGGACCTCCTTTCTGAAAAGTATGCGTAATATTTCTCTTTTTAGGAACTTTAATGAATTTCACGGAAAATAAGGATCGGGATGATGGAATAGGGTGCTTGGGCATAAAGCATTTGAACTGCGTCTGTATATTGCTCAATAAGGGTTTCAATGCTTTGGTCCATGTTTTGGGTTTCAGGTTCACTACTGAGTGTATTGCTGTCTAAGATCCCCATGACATACCAATTCCCAGGCAGCTCAACTCCGTAGGTGCGGGCGAGGTCTGATTGACGGATGGAAAGCCCTTTTTCTTTTAGACTTCCAGAAATTTTGATTTTATTTGTAAGTTCTACAGTTAAATCAATAGAGTCCTCAAATGCTTGAATAAGGTCACTTATGCCTTTTAGCGTAGGTACAATATCGCCCTTGATACCAAACATCTTTTTATTTTTCATCATAATTGGGAATAAAGATTTGATGGATTTGATATCCCTGATTTTCACTTTTCCTTTGAGATTGACAAGCCTTCCGGTGTATCCCCCTTCAACGGCTTCTTTTACAGGGAGAGCCAAATCTTGGAGCAATTGGATAATTTTATTATGATACGGATCATAGTTTTCTGCTGCGGACTCATCTGTTTCTGTTTTATGGAGATACTGCCCTCCTACCAGAGGCGGTACACCAGCTTTTCCAGAAATAGAAGAACCCTCAGAAGTACCGACCGTTTTGGTCACACTCCTGAGGGTTCCATTCCGCAACTGTGAAATCAGAGAATCTACTCTGGCTTCGTCAACATAAAGAAAATCAATCAACGATGTTGTTTCAGAAAATCCAGATTGGGTTTCGTTTTCTTTCCCCATTTTTCTACCTCCCGGGCAATGCCCTGACAGCGGGAGATATGTGCTTCGTATTGTTTTTTCAGGCTGTCGGCATCAATCCGGATGGGTCTGTCTAGAATTTGCATAAGCCATACCTCCTTTTCGATTATTATACCAGTTTTTGTCAAGAGTGTACAATATTAAGTTTTAGACCTTGTTATAAGGTGAATTTTCAAATGGGCCTCCTTTTATTTTGTTAAAAATCACGGCCTGCAGATGCCACAGGGCTTATAACCGGCGCTCACTGCTTCGTTTCGGCTTTCAAAAGTCGTGCGGTTGCCAGCTTTGATTTTCTTTGCCGCGCGGCAGGCCTCATAGTGGAACTTGCGGCTTGATATATTACCGACGTAAGCGAAGGCAGTTGAAGCAAATAGCATCAAGGCAGCAGCAATCGTGGAGATCTTCTTCAAGTTTTTCATCGTCATCATCCTTTCCTTTCATAGGATCACTCCACCACGATGTAGTGAATATCCAGATCGGTCCAATCGATTTTGGTCAAGGCGTCCCTGCGGACGTCTTTTTCTATATGTGAAGCATCTGCCGTATCGCTGCAGAAGTCAGCCCGGAGGATGTGGGCGATCTCATGCACGACGGCAGCATGCATTTTTTGCGGGGAAAGTCGTTCCGAAACGAGGATGGTCAGACTGTCATCATCGTTCAGGACGGAAAGGGCTTCGACGCCGGTGGGAAGGCGTGGCGTCTGCACAACATTGATGATCATGCGTTATTTAGGCTCCTTGGATTTGAGGTATTTGACGTAGCTGTAGGCTTCCTGCATCTTCTCCGGCGTCAGGTCCTCGGACGCCTTGAAGAGCATGCGCAGGCCTTCATTGGTGCGCAGCTTTTCCGCCATTTCTGCGGTTTCGGGGTTTAGATAGTAGGCACGCCTGTCGTCAACGACTTCTTCGAGGAAGTAACTTTTTGAAACATGAAACATTTCAGATAGCTTTTGGATAATACCCATTCTTGGGAGTGATTTCATTAAGAGCCATTTTCCAACGGTAGATTCACTTACTCCAAGTTTTTTGGCTAATTCAGCCTGATTAATATTATGTTCATTGAGAAGAGCAGATAAACGTTTGCTAAATAGAGCCATTGCTTCTTCAGGGGTTGGCATAATTAAGACCTCCGTTCACAATAGTTTTACTCATATTATAGAATAAAATTCTAAGTTAAACAACGTTAAAAATAAAAATATAGAAAAAAATTCTTGACACTAGAAATTAATTCTAGTAGAATGTGGTGGAGGAGGTGAGACCAATGGAGTTTCAAATAAGTTTAAAAGCGGCTAGGGTCAATGCGGGAATGACTCTCCTTCAGGCCGCAAAAGCAATAGGAATTGGAAAAGATACGCTCATTAAATGGGAGAAAAACCCCGGTTTAGTCAATTCAATTTTTCAAGCAAAAATCTCTAAGGCATATTCTTTGCCTGTCAATTGCATTAATTTTGCGCCTTTAAACTAGAAAATAATTCTAGAACAAAGAGGAGGAGTGACCTATGGAAAAGATCAGCAAGATTGGCCAGCTCTACAACTTGTATGTTGCAGACGGGGCCATTACCAACGATGAGGCCGCAGAGGCTGTTGGCTCTTCAAACCACGATGTACGGACCATGAAGTACCGGTTGAAATCGGCGGGCTACATCGACATCAAGGAGGATGGGACCGTTGAAATCCTGAAACCTTTCCGATCTGCCCCGACCACATCTGTCAATTCAATGAAGTCTGGAGTCTATTCAGAAATGATTGAAGCCTATCTTGAAGACTTTCGGGAACAGACGACGTTCGCAGACCGGTTGGCTGTAGGGCGGGAGATCCGGTTGCTGCTGGACAAGCTCTAAATGAGCATTAAAAAAGGAGGGTTTCACAAATGATTCAAAACGAGGACATGAAGTCACTGAAGAAAATTGAATTATCGCTGAAAACCATGGATCCAGAAGATGATGAAGTCATTATCTTTTTGGCCGTTGGAAACCAAGGATGGTCTTGTGCGTCCACGCTCAAAGGTAATGAGAAAACAGTTGCAGCCTCGCTTGCAACCTTACTCCAGATTTTCTTAGAAAATCGAAGCGGAGCCAATAAAAAACTACTGAAATCATTTTTTATATCCAGGATCTTAGCTTTTTAAATATTGGTCAGCAAAAGGAGGATCACCATGCAAGAAGCCCAAGCGATTAAACTCAATCAAATCTATGCATCTCCAGGAAGTCTGCAAGAACTGTTTGATATTGGGCACTCCCATATCTATGACATCCTTCGGGAAATGCGCAAGGACAAGGAATTTAAGACGGACATCATTTCCTACGGTAAACTGACGCGCGTGATAATCACGTCCTTTGAAGCGTTCTGGAAAGAATACGCCAAGAAGCATTAAGGGAGGGCGCCATGAACATGAAAGCTAAAGCAGCTCTCATCGCTGCAGCATTAATCTCCGCTGGCATCCTCACGGCAGGGGCGATTTGGGAAGAGAGGACCAAGCCAGACCCGCCATCAGAATATTTAACTTTTGAGCATGTGGTCCATACGGGCGACAGCCTTTGGAGCCTCACGGAAAGATATGCGGGCTACGAGGACATCCAAGACATCATCCAGAGGGCGCTAGAGGACAATGGTATCACGGATCCGGGGGCATTGCAGCCGGGGATGCAGATTAAGGTGAGGGTCAAAAAAGGAGGAAGATGATGATTGATTCTAGTGAAGCACTACTTTGCGCAGAGGAACTTTCCGAATTTTGCCGAGAGATGTCGGGTTGTAATAATTGTCCTTTCAGTATTCAGTTTGATGATTTTTATGATTGTGCCGTAAATACCGTACCAAGTTTCTGGCAAATCAATCAGCTAGACGAGCTACGTGAGCAGGCTGCCAAAGAGTCTCAATCTCATCATGGTAAAAGAACAAAACAAAGAGTTTATTACAGGTAACTTAAAGAAATTTTAAGAAAAAGGAAGGTGGTTCCATTGGGAGAGTCAATCAGCTTTTTGCTGTTCTTAGGCTTGGTTATCGTGATGATCATGCGAATGCCGTTATAAAGGAGAAAAAGATGAATCTTATTGAAATTGAGAAGGAGCCGTTGTTTGAAAAGAGCCCTTCAGAAGAAAACACTCGTTGGTACGTTCTGCCCTATGTCCAAGGCGCCCCAATGGGGACCGGTAAAACACTTCTGGAAGCCTTAGAGGACGCGGCGCCCCAGATGCGCTATGTGGGGACAACGGAAAAGCGTGCAATTAAGACAGCTGACCTGGGTACCTTACCAGAGCTGTGGGAAGTCATGGAAGCGAAGAAATTGGACTTTGCTACGGGGTTTATCTTTGATGTTGCCTGCAAGTTAGCAGAGAAGAATTATGGCTTAAAAAGGGCCCTGCGAGAAGCCTGTCGGGCAGAACGGTGGTGACGAAATGCAGCAAGCGGAATCTTGTGCCGAACGCAAGAAAAGAGCCTATCAAGTTAAAAACCCAATTCGAAGAATCTTAGGGCTCGTCGGCAGCCACGAAACTAGACCGAACGCATACGACCTCAATCTGGAGGCTGCCCACATCATCATGGAACGGGAAGCTCATCGAATCAGGGCGGATCCGCATGATAAGGATGGCCTTGCCTATTTTCGCAGTGCCGAGTACCGGAGATGGTTCGAAGTACCCGCAGCTGTTATCCTGCAGCTTATCAAGGACCTGCCCGATGACCGTTTTGATTATGCCCTTGGGCACATCAAGCCCCGTTCCGAGGCATTACAAAAAGCCCTGGACAGTACTTTTTAGACCATCCAGGGTAAAGTCAAAATCGTCCCGCAAACGATTTTCAACCCTATTGTATCACAGGAGGAGATAAAAATGGATATTAATGTGACTGTAAAACTGACTTGCGATGAGTATATGACGAAGCTGATGTTCTCAAAAAACTCGATGGCGGCGAACATCAAGGAAGGCCAAACGCCGCTTGCGTCGGTTCCTGAACCGGAGAGTGCCCCGGTACAGATGCCTGCACCAGCTGTTCCTACACCTGCACAAGCTGTTGTTCCTGTACCGGCCCAAATTCCCGTGGCAGTGCCGATGTCAACCACGACGCAAACTCAAGCTGCCCCCGTGGCACCAACACCTGCGGTTCCCGTGGCACCGCCAAAGCAGTACACGAAGGATGAACTGATGATGGTGGCTTCCCAGCTGATGGACAGCAACCCCAACAACCAAGCCGCCCTTGTCGCCCTGCTGCCAAAGTATGGGGTGCAGTCCTTCATGGAATTGTCCCCTGAGCAATATGGCGCCTTTGCAACAGACCTGCGGGCCTTGGGAGGACGCTTATGAGTAGGGCCCACGCATTGCTTTCTGCTTCTTCTGCCGCCAGGTGGATCAACTGCACGGCGGCGCCTCATATGGAGGAGCAGTTTCCCGATACGACCAGTCCCTACGCAAAGGAGGGAACTTTGGCGCACACGATTTGTGAGCTGAAGCTCCGCAAATATGCGATTGAACCCATGAGCCAGCGGACCTATACGAGACGGCTCAATGTCCTGAAGAAGGATTTGCTGTATCAGAAGGAAATGGATGGGTTCACGGATGAGTACCTGGAGCGCATCAAAAGCATTATGCTTCAGTATCCATCAACGCCCTTTGTCACGGCGGAAAAACGAGTGGACTTTTCCCAGTATGTTCCTGAAGGTTTTGGAACGGCGGACTGCATCATCCTCCACGGCGATGATCTCCATGTCTGCGACTTCAAATACGGTAAGGGCGTTGCCGTGGAAGCTAAAGGCAATCCCCAGATGCGTCTCTACGCTTTAGGCGCCCTCAAGGCCTATCAGATGATGTATGCGCCGAAGAAGGTTTTTATGCATATCATCCAGCCTCGCATTTCCAATTTCAGCGACGATGAGATAACAGTTGTGGAACTTGTCGCATGGGGCGAAAAAATCGCTGTAAAGGCAAAGGAGGCCTACGAGGGGCCGGGAACGTTTGCGCCTTCGGAATCGGCCTGTCGGTTCTGTAGGGCAAGGCAGCAATGCAAGCCTCGGAGTGAGTTCTATGCCGCTATGGAAGGAACAGCAAAGGAAAAGGCTGACCCGCGCCTTATTACACCTGAAGAACTTGGCGATTACCTTACAAAGGCCAAAACCTTGGAGGCATGGGCAAAGGACCTTCAGGAATATGCCTTAACCTGCTGTCTTGAGGGGAAAATGGTCCCTGGATGGAAAGCTGTTGAAGGGCGGGGGTCCCGTTCCTTCGATGACCAGGACGCCGCCTTTAAGATCCTCATGGATCATGGCATTGCAGAAGCAGTGCTTTATGAACGGGTCCCGCTCACTTTAGCTAAAGCAGAGAAAATTGTTGGCAAGAAGGAATTTGAAGCCCTTGTGGGGCCCCACATCGTGAAATCCCCTGGTAAGCCCACTCTGGCGCCAGAAACGGATAAAAGGGAAGCTATTAGCCTAGAACCTAAAGTGGCCGACCTATTTGAAGATTTAACTAGTAAAGGAGAATGATCACCATGGAAAACACGCAAGTAGTACTGAAAAACGTTAGACTGTCTTTTGTTCATCTGACCAAGCCGTATGCAAGGGACGGCGCGGCCGAACCGAAATACTCCACCACCATCCTTCTGCCAAAATCCGATACGGTGGGCGTACAAGCCCTGAACGCCGCCATTCAGGCCGCCATTCAGAAGGGACTTGAAGGGAACTGGAATGGAAAGGCTCCCGCGCAGCCGCCAACACCAGTCTGGGATGGCGACGGCCGCACTCAGTCCGGAAATGAATTTGGACCTGAGTGCAAGGGACATCTCGTGTTCACGGCAAACTCCAGGGCCGATAAGCCTGTCCAGATTGTTGGGCCCGACCTGCAGCTCATCCTCGATGCGACGCAGATCTACAGCGGGATGTACGCCAACATCTGCGTTAATTTCTTCTCCTATAATTACCAAGGACGGAAAGGGATTGGCTGCGGTCTCGGGCCGGTTCAAAAGGTGCGGGATGGCGAGGTACTGGGTGGCCGCCCCGTTACGGCGGAATCTGTTTTCACTGCAATCCAGCCAACGGCGGCTGCGCAGCGCATCAACCCAGTAACAGGGCTGCCGATGTAACCTTCTGGGGGCCTGCGGGCCCCTTTTATTTTTGTATCAGGAGGTGAAACGGCAATGAAGCATTTAAGCATCGATATAGAAACATACTGCACGCAGGATATCGGCAAAACAGGACTCTTCCGATATGCAGAGGACCCGTCCTTCGAACTGCTTTTATTCGCATACGCTTACGATTTTGGCGAGGTGCGCGTCATTGACGTTGCCTGCGGGGAGAAGATTCCCGATGCAGTCCTGGCTGACCTAAAAGATGAAGCCGTCATTAAGCACGCGTACAACGCAGCATTTGAGATTACCTGCCTGAATCGGGTTGGTATAAAGACACCGGCCCGGCAGTGGCGGGACACGATGCTGCATGGGCTTTATCTAGGGTACCCTGCAGGGCTAGCAAAGCTAGGGGCAGCCATTGGGCTGCCAGAAGAGAAACAGAAAATGACCGTTGGTAAAGCCCTGATCCGGTATTTTTGTACGCCCTGCAATCCAACAGCAAGAAATGGCGGAAGATCGAGAAATCTACCTCAGCATGATCCGGATAAATGGAACCTCTTCATTGAGTACAGCCGCCGCGACGTGGAAACGGAGATGGAAGACTATAAGCACATGGCCGCTTTTCCTGTCCCCAAGGAAGTACAGGAAGACTGGGTGATCGATTATGAACTGAACAAGCGGGGGATCTTGCTTGATAAGGACTTATACCTTGGCGCCATCGCCATTGACGAAGAGAACCGTAGCCGTCTGCTGTGGCGGGCCACGGAACTGACGGGTCTCCAGAACCCCAACAGCCGGGAACAGCTGCTTTCATGGATCAATGACCACAGCGACCTTCAGATGGACTCCTTGACGAAGGAAACCGTGTCTGCAGGTCTGGAAAAAGCAACGGGAGAAATTGCCGAGGTCCTTGATATCCGCCGGCGGCTCAGCAAGTCCAGCGTATCCAAGTATCAAGCCATGGAGAATGCTGTGTGCGCCGACGGAAGGATCCGCGGCGTCCTGCAGTATTATGGCGCCGGCAGGACCGGTAGGTGGGCGGGAAGGCTTGTCCAGGTGCAGAACCTGCCCCACGACGTGCCTGAAATCGTGGACGTAGCCCGTACACTTGTTAAAAAGGGGGACCTTGAGAAGGTTAAACTCTTCTATCCCAATGTATCTGACCTTTTATCCCAACTGATCCGAACGGCTTTCATTGCACCTGAAGGCAGCCTTTTTTGTGTGTCCGATTTCAGCGCCATCGAGGCGCGGGTCATCGCCTGGCTAGCCGGGGAACAGTGGAGGATGGATGTCTTTGCTAGAGGCGGGGATATCTACTGCGCCTCCGCAAGTTCCATGTTTGGTGTGCCCGTCGTAAAACACGGCGTGAACGGGCATTTGAGGCAAAAAGGGAAGGTCGCGGAGCTTGCCCTGGGCTATCAAGGAGGCCCTGGGGCCCTTATTGCCATGGGGGCCATCAAACAGGGCTTATCTGAAGAAGAACTGCCGGATATCGTAGCACGATGGCGGAAGGCGAGTCCCCGCATTTGTGATTTGTGGTATCAGGCCGATGAGGCCGCAACGGCGGCAGTGCGGGACGGGAAAGTAACCTGCCTTCCCCATGGCCTGGCTTTTGCCCTGGAAGGAGATCTTGCCTACGGCCATGTATATCTCACCATCACCTTACCAAGCGGAAGGAAACTCTTTTACCCTCAGCCGTCCCTTTCGGATAACCAGTTTGGAAGGCTTGCCATCCATTACAAGACCCAAATCAACAATCGGTGGATGAACTCCTCGACCTACGGCGGCAAACTCGTGGAGAACATTACCCAGGCTGTGGCGAGGGACTGCCTAGCGACGGCGCTCAGGAACCTTGTGAGGGCGGGATATAAGCCTTTGATGCATATCCACGACGAGGTCGTGCTTGAGGTACCGCGAGAGAAGATGCACGACGATGAGTTGAAGCGGGTCATTGATATCATGTGCACGCCCATTCCTTGGGCGCAGGGGCTGGTCCTTAATGCAGATGGTTTCATAAGTCCCTATTACAAGAAGGATTGACATGGATATTATTTTTGCTTATCAGCTGGGCCCTTATGTCTTATATCGGAACTGCAGCCGTAACGAGTGGGGACTAACCTTGGGAACCCCTTCCACATGGAACCCAGAGGCAGTGAAGCGATGGCATAGGACCCGAGAGGAGGCATTGGAGGAATATGATCATGAACGGAGTTGAAGCCGTTGCTGCAGAACTGCAAGAACTGCAAGAACTGTACGCAAACGCTGCAGATAAGCAGCACGAAGATAACAATGTAAGCCATCCTTCCCATTATCAGTTCAGGGGGAAGGAGGCCATAGAAATCGTCAAGGAAATGCTGGGCAAGAAAGGCACGGAACAGTTTCTTTTGGGCAATGCCCTGAAGTATCTCTATCGGTACCCGAAGAAACACGGTATTGAGGACCTTAAAAAGGCAAGGCAGTGCATCAAGATGATCATCGACCTGAAGGAAGAATGAGCTATGGACAATACACCGAAGGGAGGGTGCCGAAATGAACCATGACAGAAGGATCACCATATCCACGGGAAGCAGCAGGCTCAGCAAGAGCTGGGCCCCAGTTTCCTTTATGTGGTCCGAATTTGTAAATAGGCTCAGCATCCCCCAGAGAACCGCGGAAACCTTTGAAGCTTATCAGAAGCTGTCAAAAGCAGAGAAAGGCCGCCTGAAGGATGTGGGCGGTTTCGTCGGCGGCACGCTGAAAGGTCCGCAGCGGAAATCCGATGCCGTTACGGGGCGCGACCTTGTGACTCTTGACCTGGACAATATTGCCTCAGGCGAGACAGAGAACACCTTGCGCAAGGTGGACAGCTTGGGAATGGGATACGCGATTTACAGCACCCGCTCACACGCGCCATATGCCCCTAGGCTGCGAATTATCATTCCCCTCGACCGAACTGTCACGGCCGATGAATACGAACCCATAGCGCGAAGATTGGCGGCCCTCATTGGGATTGAGATGTGTGATGCCACAACCTTTGAAGCTTGCCGACTGATGTTCTGGCCGTCCTGCTCCAGTGACGCCCCATTTGTCTTCGCGTCTGCAGATAAACCGTTTGTTTCCTCAGACGGCATCCTGGCCATGTATGCCGACTGGCACGACGTGCGGACCTGGCCACAAGTCCCGGGAAAGGAGACGCGGCCAAAGGAACTCCTTGCAAGGCAGCAGGACCCAACCCAGAAAAAGGGCATCGTCGGGGCCTTCTGCCGTACCTATGACATCCGTGGCGCCATTGAAGCCTTCATCCCAAAGGCTTACGCCGACACGGACAAGGAAGACCGGTTGACCTATACCGGCGGGACGACGGTCGCGGGGGCCGTGGTCTACGATGATGGGAAGTTCCTTTTCTCCCATCACGCAACGGACCCTTGCAGCGGCCAGCTTGTCAATGCCTTTGACCTGGTGCGCCTGCACCGGTTCGGGAGCGAGGACCTTGAAGCCAAGGACGGGACCCCTATCAACAAGATGCCCTCCTATGTGTCTATGAAGAAACTGGCCATGGAGGACCAACACGTGCTGCAGGAACTCAACCAAACAGCGGCGGAAGTCGCGGCCTCAACCGTGTTTGAAGTCATGGAAGGTGGTCCTGCGGAACCCCAATCTGCCGCACCAGCTGAAGCAGCTCAGGATGTCTCCTGGATGACCGCCGCCAAACTGCAGTACGACAGCAATACAGGAAAGCCGAAGAAGTCTCGTGACAATGTGATCCGCATCCTCCTCAATGACCCGGCGCTCAAGGGGAAGATCGCAACCGATGAATTTGCCATGCGTGGTGTAGCCCTGGACGCCCTGCCTTGGGACACCCGTGAAGGGATGCGTCTTTGGACCGACACGGACGACTCGGGGCTTAACTGGTACCTTGAGACGCGCTACGGCATCACGGGTCAAACGCTGGTGGATGATGCCCTGCGACTTGTTTCCAAGGAACAGGCCTTCAATGCCGTGAAGGAATATCTGGAATCCCTCTATTGGGACGGCGTCCCGAGAGTGGGAACAGTTTTTCAGGACTATTTGGGGGCAGAGGATACAGCCTACGTTCGTGCGGTCTGTAGGAAGTCCCTCGTGGCTGCCGTGGCCCGCGTCTTTGAACCGGGGTGCAAATATGACTATGTGCCGGTCATCATCGGGCCCCAGGGCCTTGGGAAGACTTCGTTCCTGCGGACCCTTGCCCATGGCTGGCACAGCGATAGCCTCAGCTCCTTCCATGGCAAGGAAGCAAGCGAACAGATCCAAGGAATCTGGATCGTGGAGATTGGTGAAATGACGGCTGCCAAAAGGTCGGACAACAACGAAATCAAGCAGTTCCTCAGTCGCTGCGATGATGTGTACCGCCAGCCCTATGGCAGGCGAACGGAGCGCTATCCAAGGAAAGGCGTCTTCTTTGGCACGACGAACGAGAACGACTTCCTCACGGATACGACGGGGAACCGCCGGTTCTGGCCAGTAGATGGGGGAGTCAGGACTCCAACCTTGACTCCATGGGAAGACCTTCCAGGGCAGGTTGACCAGATCTGGGCCGAGGCGGTTACCCTATACAAGAAGGGGGAGCCGCTTTACATGGAAACAGAAGAACTGAAGCATGCAGCAAAGGAGGCCCAAGAGGGACACCGCGACACTGATGCCAGGGCAGGGATGATTGAAGAGTTCATTAATCGACCGGTCCCCGACAACTATGACAACCTCAGCCTATCGACCCGGAGGATGTGGTGGAGTGGGAACCTGCAGAACGCAACCCCAGTAAAGCGGACGAAGGTCTGCGCCCTTGAAATCTGGTGCGAATGCCTTAATGGCGATATCAAGCAACTGCGTCGACAGGACTCGGCGACCATCAATAACATCTTAGCGGGCGTTTCAGGCTGGAGACGGAATAAAAGTATAAGGCGATACGGTTACTGTGGAAGGCAAAGGGGGTATGAATGTGAATAAATATGCATTGAATACTAAAAGACCATTTTCAAAGGTCAAAAAGTTTGTGCACACCTAAGGGCTATTTTCTTCATGGGGGGTGTGCACAAGAAAAAGTTTGTGCACACCCAAGTTTCCTTAAAAAAATCGCTGAAAACCGCATTAATACTAATGGTATATATAAATGTCAACATGTCAACATACTTTTATATAATATATTAAAAGTAAGAAAATAAAGAGAAACGGATAATTATTATCCATATCAATTCTTAGATTTAGATATATATAGGAGAATATGTTGCCGTTGTTGACACCCCTAATAAAATTATCAAAACCATGCATATTTGAATAAAAGGAGTTATGGAAATGGAAGAACTGGAAAAAGCAGTAGAGGCAAAACTCCGGGAAGGGGTGAAGGCCCTGGGCGGGGTATCCTATAAATGGGTATCCCCGGGGCAGTCCGGAGTGCCGGACAGGATCGTCCTGTGGCCGGGACGGATTGATTTGGTTGAACTGAAGACAGCGATGGGGCGTTTAAGCCCCATCCAGAAGCGCCAGATTGGGCGGATCGAGGAAGTGCTTGGCCGGAATGTCTTGGTCCTTTACGGGTCCGCCGATGTGGAGGCATATCTCAGGGCAAGGAGTAAGACGTTATGATATTTCATCCCCATCCTTATCAAGCATTCTGCATTGAAAAGGCACTTGAGAAACCCGCCCTTGGGCTGTTTCTGGACATGGGGCTAGGAAAGACCGCCATCACCTTATCTGCCGTCAATGAACTTAAATATGGCCGCTTCCAGGTGCGCAAGGCCTTGGTGATTGCACCAAAGAAGGTTGCGGAAGCAACATGGCAGAAGGAGGCCAAGAAATGGGATAACCTGAAACACCTGCGGTTTTCCACGGTCCTGGGCAGTCCCATAAAAAGAATCAGGGCCCTCAATACACCCGCGGACCTTTACGTGATCAACCGGGAAAATGTGGTGTGGCTTGTGGATTACTACAAAAATGACTGGCCCTTTGATATGGTCATCTGCGATGAGTTCACAAGCTTCAAGAGCCATAGCGCCAAACGGTTCAAGGCCTTGGCTGCAATCAGGCCCCACATCCACCGGATCATTGGCCTTACGGGTACGCCGTCTCCCAATGGGCTGGGGGACCTGTGGGCGCAGGTCTATCTCCTTGACCAAGGCCAAAGGCTTGGCAAGTACTACACCCATTACAGGACCCGTTATTTTGAACCAGGACGGCGGAGCAGGGACATCATTTACGAATATGATCCAAAGCAGGGGGCAAGGGAGGCCATCATGGAGAAGATTTCTGATATCTGCATCAGCATGAAAGCGGAAGATTACCTGCAGCTTCCAGAGTGCGTCTATGACGAAGTCCCCGTTGTCCTGTCGCCTGCAGCCAAAAGGGCCTACGCAGAGCTTGAACGGAACCTTGTCCTGGCTCTTCCCGATGGCGAGGATATCGACGTGACGAGTGCGGCGGCCTTATCGAATAAGCTGCAGCAACTGGCCAATGGGGCCATTTACGACGAAGGCCATCAACCCCACGAAGTCCACAAGGACAAAGTGGAGGCATTCCTGGAACTCGTGGAAAAATTGAATGACCAGCATGCATTGGTCTTTTACAATTTCCAGCATGACCGTGACCGGCTGATGGAAGCCTTGAAAGGGACAAAGCTGAACGTCCGTTGTTACAAGGACGCCCGGGACGAAGAGGATTGGAACGCGGGAAAGATCGATATCCTTCTGACGCATCCCGCGTCTACTGGTTACGGCCTGAACCTGCAGGAAGGCGGTCACCATGTGGTGTGGTTTGGCCTGAACTGGTCCCTTGAGCTGTACCAACAGGCGAACAAACGGCTGCATCGACAGGGACAGCGGTTCCCCGTCATCATCCATCACCTGATCTGTGAAGGGACTCGGGACGAGGACCTGCAGGCGGCATTGCAGGAAAAGGACAAAGCCCAGGAATATGTCCTGAAGAGCTTAAAGGCAAGGATTGCAAAAATCAAGCAGGAGGCCAGGAAATGACAGGAGAACAGTTCTTGAACCGCATCAGCCAACTCGACTACGACCTTAGGGCCCTTGAATCGGAGATCGCAAGGAACCGGGAAGACCTCTACCGGCTGCAGGCTGTAGATATCAGCAAGGACCGTGTCGACGGGGGAACGCCCCTTGATATCGCGGATAGGATAGGTCCCCTTGTGGAAAAAGAAGCGGTATTGAACCTGAAATGGGATCAATATCTTAACATGAGGGAAGAAGCAAGGGGATACCTGAAGGAACTTGGAAATGCAAAATACCGGGTGGTCTTAATGGAATACTACCTTGACTCAAGACCCGGGGAAGTGATTGCAGGCCATATTGGGACGAGTCCACGTAACTTGTGGCGGGTCAAGAGGAACGCCCTCCAGGCCTTTGAACGGCATATGAAGTCAAGGCATCCTGGTATACTTTAGAAAAAATAAAAATTTTGGCACAGTATGTCAGTGTTTGTCAGTGTTTGTCAGTCGGACCCTGTGGTATAGTGTATATGTGAAATTTGGGGATCGGAGAGAAAAAACTCTCCATCCCCGCGCATAGGCGGCCGTACAAGGCACCTCCTTTTTTGATAGGCATCAGGGTTTAAGGGTTCCCTGGTGCCTTTTGTCTTATGGGCACGTAGTTTAACCGGAAAAACATCGGTCTCCAAAACCGAAAGATGATTGTTCGAATCGATCCGTGCCTGCCAAAAATATCTGCATCTACGATAGTAGGTGCTTTTTTATTTCCGATTATCCAAGGACGGTGGTGAGCAATGTGAAACTGACGGAAAAGCAGAAACGGTTTGTGGATTTTTACGTCGAAACGGGCAATGCGACGGAGGCGGCTAGAAGAGCGGGGTATAAGAAACCAAACCCTCAAGGGTCTGAAAACCTAGCGAAACCTAGCGTTAAGGCCGCTGTTAGCGCCCGTTTAGCCGAACTAGAATCCAAAAGAATCGCAACCGCTTCGGAAGTTTTGCAGTTCCTCACGTCGTCCATGCGGGGCGAGATCGCTGAAGACGCGATTGTCGTGGAAGGAATCGGGGACGGGCAGAGTCAAGCACGGATCATCCGAAAGCAGCTGTCCGCCCATGAACGCCTTGATGCAGCAAAGCAGCTGGCGAAACGGTTTGGCCTTGACGAGGCGGTTTCCTCGGAGACCGCTTCCAGCGTTGAATTTACTTTTAAGAGGGATAGCGATGAAGGTTAACGTGGCGGACCGGATCTCACCGGCCTTTGACAGCGTCTTTTGGGATGCACAGGAGCACAAGCATACGTATTACTTCCTGGCAGGCGGCCGTGGATCCACGAAGTCCTCCTTCGTTGGAATTGAAATCCCGCTGCTACTTATGCAGCATCCGGATATCCATGCCGTGGTCCTGCGGAAGGTGGGGAACACCATTAAAAACAGTGTTTACCCACAGGTCCAGTGGGGCATCGAGCAGCTATGCTGCATTGATCGTTTTCGCTTTAAAACAAGTCCCCACGAGATCACCCTGCAGGAAACAGGGCAAAAGATCCTTTTCCTTGGCTGCGACGATCCGATGAAAGTAAAGTCCATCAAGCTGCCCTTTGGCTATGTCGGCATCGTCTGGCTTGAGGAACTGGACCAGTTCTCCGGGATGGAAGAAATCCGGAACCTGTGTCAGTCCCTTCTGCGCGGCGGCAGTAAGTACTGGGTCTTTTGTACGTACAACCCGCCCAAAAGCCGGAACAATTGGGTGAACGAAGAAATCCTTGTGGATGAACCGGATAGACTCGTGCACCGCTCCACTTACCTTCAGGTGCCGCCTGAATGGCTGGGAGAACAGTTCATCGCTGATGCCGAAAAGCTCAAAACAAGAAACGAGATGTCCTACCGCCACGAATACCTTGGCGAAGTCACGGGCACCGGCGGAGCTGTTTTTGAGAACGTCGAAGATATGGTCATGACAGACGAGATGATCGGGCAGTTCGATCATCGTTATTTTGGCCTTGACTTTGGTTTTGCCGTGGATCCGCTGGCCTTTGTGGCCATGCATTTCGACGCCAAACACGAAGACCTGTATATCTGGGGAGAGATCTACGAACAGAAACTGACCAATCCCCAGGCTGTGGCCAAAATCAGCAAGATCATCCTGCCCCAGGAGCTGGTCCGCTGTGATTCGGCGGAACCCAAGTCCATCAAGGAAATGCGGTCCCTGGGCATGAATATCATCGGGGCGGCCAAAGGCCCCGACAGTGTGGAATATGGTATCAAATGGCTGCAGGGCCTGCGGCACATCTACATTGACAAGCGCAGGTGCCCCAACACCTACCGGGAATTCATGACCTACGAATACGAACGGAACCGGTTGGGGCAGTACATCAGCGCCTACCCGGACAAAGACAACCATGCCATCGACGCTGTGCGCTATGGCTGCAGCGGCGTGATGCCGGTACGGACAACCATCCGTTCGGCCAGATTTGATTATTGAGGGAGATTATGAGCGAACGAGATTTTTATTTGAGCCCTACTGGCAACATGTACCGGCTGATGCGGGATTCCTACTATGGGGACGGCGGCTATCGCGGTCCCTACTTGATCCCACACAAGCGGGAAACAGAACAGAACTACAGGGAACGGCAGCAGACGGCCTACTACCTCAACCATTTTTCCCTCATCGTAAAAGCCCTGGTCAATCCCATCTTTAAGCGGGCACCACTCCGGGACTGGAAAGGGTCCGGGAGCGCTGTGGCGGAAGCCTTTGTTCAGGATGTGGATGGCGCGGGCAACAACATGGACGGGTTCATGAAGTCGGCAGCCCTTTCTGCTAAGCTCTACGGAGCGGTCTTTATTGTCGTGGAAAACTTCCAGGCCATGGACCTTCCCGCTTCCATGGGAGAGGCCCTGGCGCAGCGGAAATTTCCTTACGCTTATACGCTGGACCCTGACCGTGTGGAAGGCGTGAGCATCGACAAGAACGGCAGGGTCCAGTCCATCCAGTTCCGTGACACCGCGGTCGCAAGCTCCATGGGTGACAACAAGGAACGGACCGTGTTCTTTGACACCCAGCGCTGGGCGGTCTATGAAGACGGGCAGTTGGTTTCTTCTGGCGAACATAACCTTGGGGAAGTCCCTGTGGTCTGGTTCCCAAGTCAAGCTGTGAAAAACGGGGAACTTAACCCAACGCCTGAGCTTTACCCCTTGGCAGGCGTTGCCTGCAGCATTTACAATCATTGTTCCTGGCTGACAGAGATCCTCCGGAACCAGACCTTTCCGGTCATGACCTTCCCAAGCAAGGAAGCGTCTGACCTCATCATCGGGAACAACAACGCTCTTTGTTATGATGGCGACACGGTTCACTTCCAGCCAGGCTTCATCTCTCCGCCCAGTGACCCTGCAGCCCTTCTTCAGAGCCAGATTAAAAATCTCGTAGAAGAGATGTACCGCATTGCAGGACTCACTTTCGCCATGTCGACGAAACAGGAAGCAAGCGGCATCAGCCGTCAGTGGGAATTTGAGAGGACGAACCAATGCCTTGCTGATTTTGCCCATCGTTGTGCGGCAGCGGAAGCAAAGATCATGGCCCTCGTTGCCAAGTGGATGGGCCTTGAACTTGAATACACGGCGACCTATTCCAGTGACTTTGGGGTTACGGATATCGCCACGGAGCTCAAGAATGCCCAGGCTGTCCTTGATATGCAGCTAACGAGCAAAGTCAAGGCAGAAGTAGCGCGGCAGGTCCTTGCAGCCTATGTGCCAGAGCTTCCTTCAGACCGGTTTGACGCCATTATCGAGGACATTGAAAAAGAATCATCTGAGCCAGCCTATAACGAGCCACCGGAGCCTCCTGAACCGCCGGGGCCTCCTAAACCAGACGAGAACGAACCGCAGGAACCACAGGAAGAATAGGTGAACCATGGACGAACTGCAGCGGCAACTTAAGGCATTTTCCAAAGCCTACGGTCTCCGTGGCCAGATGATGGAAGGCCGTATCAAGCAGCTTCTGGCGCAAGGGAAAAGTCCCAAAGAAGCGATTGAACAGGTGTTCAAGGAGTTTGGCGTGGAAGATTGGCTTCAAGCTAGCGTGTCGAACGTCCTTGTTGCAACGGCAAAGGACGCCTTGGGCGCGGGTCTTGCAGAACAGCTTTCTGAGGCCGTTCTCCTTGAAGCCTTGTCAAACCCTTGGGACGGAAGCGGGATGGAGCTTTCAGCGAAGCTGCACGGCGCCAGTGAAGCCATGAAAAGGACCATTACTGAAACGCTGCAGTCCCAGATCAGGCTCAATAGGACCGCAAAGGATACGGCCCAGGTCCTCTATGACGGTTATCAGCACGGGAATGTAATCAGGCAACAGGAGCTCCCAAAGTACATGGACGACCTGCTGCGCTGGACAAGACGCAGCCGTGAGAACCTCACCGAAGAAGAGAGGCGGGACCTGCAACGGGCCATCCGAAAAGTACGTGACCAGGCTGAAGAACTGGTGAACGATAAAAGCACGTACAATCACTTTAGAACGGCTTTAAGGAACCTCGTCGATAAAATAGACAAAGGAAGCGAAAAAAGCGTTCAAAAAGCAATCTCGGTGGCCATAGAGGAAAAAAGCAGGTACGTGGCTGAACGGATCGCACGAACGGAAGCCGCCCGGGCACGGTATGATGCTTTCATTGCCCGTTATGGGGAAGATGACAGCGTGGTGGCCTACCAGTGGAAGCTGGGAAGCCGGCACCCGGCAGAGGACATCTGCGACATGTACGCCCATGCGGATCTGTATGGCCTGGGGGCAGGGGTTTTCCCAAAAGACAAGGCCCCGGTGAATCCGGCCCATCCTCATTGCCTGTGCCATTACGCTCCGGTGTACGCCAGCGAGCTAAAGAGCAAAAAACAGTCCGACAACGTGGAAGGCCGTGGCAATGCCTGGCTGAAACGGCAGCCGCTGCACATCCGGCAGGCCATACTGGGCGTAAAGGGTGAACAGGAATGGAAAGCCGGCAGGGCATCGTGGATGAAGAAGGCAAGGAACATATCTCCTGTGTTTGAGAAGAGGGGGAGCCGGTTTAAACAGCTGATTTTGCAGTTGCACTCAAATCCTAAGATAATTAAGACAAATGTGGCTGGACATGATATAATAAAAATAAAAGAAGCGATTTTAAAATTTACACCAGATACCATCACCGAAGTAGAAAACAAAAAAGGTGGTATTAATCGCAATTATCATGATCATTCTGGTTATACATTTAAACAAATTAGTAATAACGACCACGGAAATGCTAAACATCATCCTTACGGAAAGCATGGCGAACATGCGCATGATTACATATACGATGAGAATAAAAAGCTTATACATAGAACGACACGAGAGTTGACTGATAAAGAAAGAGAGGAGAATAAGGATATATTATGAAACCGAAAGTGTTAAAAGATAGAATCAGCTCTTTGATTACGCATGTTTTATTTGATTATAAAGGCATTCCTTGCGGGGTGGACCCATTTTCAAAGGATGAAATTGACGTATGGTATGGCAATAAAAGTGATACGATGAAAAGCATTGATGAAGTCATGAATAAGCCTTTTTTTGATGGTAAAAGCCTTGCTGAGATAGCCCCAGAAATTCAAAATGTTGAGTTGTAAGCCCTCTGTTTCGGCAGCGGGCTTTTTTGATGCCTGAAAAAGGGGGGGGGGAATTATGAAGCCAGGAGAGCCATTCATTTTGTGTGATAAGTATAAGAAACTTCAGGTAAAAAAAGAGGATGGTACAGTCGTCGCCACTATCACAGAAGATGACTGGACAATAGCGAACGGCTATACCATCATACTAACTCCTAATTATGACTACAAAGACTAGCCTTTAGGAGGGAAAGGGTCCTTCCCGTGACTATCCTTTTGAGAAATCCGACCATTTCTGTCGTGAATCACGAGTTCTGCCCCTTGGCTACGAGCAATTTTGCGACCGAAGTCAGTCGCATCTGACTTCCTGCTGAAAGTTTTGGTCACTTTTGAATTATGCTCACCTTTTACAGCCCATTGCCCATTATGCGGAACAACATGTTGGCTTTTGCCCATCATAATCACCTCCTTTCAAAGGAGATTATACCAAAATATTTACTTGGCAGACCTTCGGGCCTGCTTTTTTGATGCCCCAAAAGGAGGAAGTATGAACGCAATGATTACACTTGTGCAGGTAGGACTGATTCTAGGAAAGTGCTTCGGCATGCTGCCTGATTGGAACTGGTTTGAAGTTTTTATACCCCTTGAGATTTATTTTGGCATTTGTTTCGTGGCGGGCATCATTGAAGCCATACAAGAAAGGAAATAGTTTCGGCCTGGCGCCGTTCTATATAAAAAAGTTGCCCCAGGCGGGCAGGAGGAAAACATATGTACACGTTGGAACAAATCTTTGCGGCCCTTGGTGGCGTGGAAAATGGCGGCAGCATGGTGGCGGACCTGCAGACCCTCATCAGTGCAGCCAGGAACGAAGCCGCCAGTAGCAGGGTGGAACGGAACAAGGTGCTGGACGCCCTTGGACTAAGGGGCAGTGAAAATCCTGATGCAGCCTTGAACAACCTAAAAGCGACACTGGATGCCCTGAAGAAAACGGGCAATCCGGAAACGCTGGGCAGCCAGATGCTGGCCCTTCAGGCACAGGTAAAGGAGCTGACGGATAAATATGCTGCTTCTGAAGAAAAAGCCAAAGTCGAACACCAAAAGCGCATCAACACGGCCATGCATTCTGCATTGCAGAGCGCCCTCACGAAGGGCAATGCGCTCAATCCGGAAGCCTTCATCAAGCTGTTGACGGACCAGGTGACCGTTGGAGAGGATGATTCCCTGACCATGAAGGTTGGGGACCAGGCTGTTTCCATTGAGGAAGGTGTGAAGGGCTGGCTTGAGCAGAATCCCTGGGCAGTAAAGAATACGGCTTCCGGCGGTGCTGGCAGCGGCAGTGCTGGAGCACCGAAAAAAGTGTACACCCATGATGATCTCAAGGGCATGACGCCGGAAGAGATCAACGCTCATTGGAATGAAATCAAAGACAGTATGAAAGGATGATTGAAATGGCAATTTCTACATTTATTCCGGCCCTGTGGTCTGCTAGACTTTTGGCACACCTTGACAAAAATCTTGTCCTTGGGAATCTCGTCAACCGTGACTATGAAGGTGAAATCAAAGATGTGGGCGACCGCGTCAAGATCAACCAGATTGCAGACGTCACCATCAAGGACTACAAAAAAGGCACTGACCTTGTGTATGACGATACCGACGGCACGCCGACGGAGCTCATTATTGACCAGCAAAAATACTTTGCCCTGAAGGTGAACGACGTAGATAAAGCGCAGGCCAATATCAATCTCATGGACCGCAGTTTGGAACGCGCCTCCTACGCCCTGCGTGATGTGATTGACCAGAGAGTAGCCGGCCATGCCAAGGAGGCAGGTACAACGCTCACCGTAAAGGATATGGAAGCTCCGGAACAGGCCTACGAAGCCATCGTAAAATTGGGAACAACCCTTGATGAGAACAACGTGCCTCGAATGGGCCGCTGGCTCGTCATTCCGCCCTGGCTCTATGGCATGCTGCAAAAGGACCAGCGCTTTGTGGGAACTGGCAGCGCGGCGGCAGAAACACGGCTTACCACGGGCAGCGTCGGCAGCGCCGCAGGATTCCAGATCTACGAATCCAACAACCTAGCTTACGTAAAATCCACGAATACGACGTCTGTCATGGCAGGGACCAACGCCGCTATCTCCATGGCTACGCAGATCGTACAGACTGAATCCCTGCGTCTTGAAAAAGACTTCAGCGATGCCGTCCGCGGGCTGTTGGTCTATGGTTCCCTCGTTGTGCAGCCGAAAGCCCTGGTGACGCTAAACACTAACCCCAAGGCTGACACAGCAGGCGCCTAATCATGGTCCGCATCTCGTTTGAGGCATCAGCCCTTAAGGTCAAGCTCGGGCGGGCGCCAGAGGGCCTCCAGAAAAAACTAAAGGAGGCCATGCTAATCTCCGTGCGGGACGCGCAGGAACAGGCCCGTGAGAATCATCGGTTCATCTCCCGGACTGGTCAGGCGGAAGGGTCCATCAAGGTATCTTTGATGGGGCGGGATAATCATCTGGTGGGGACGGTTTGTACCGCCCTGCCACATGCTGTTTATCAGCACCAAGGGACGAGGGCCCATGATATCGTGCCAAGAAGCAAGAAAGCCCTGCGTTGGACAGATGGGCAGAACTTTATTTTTGCTAAGCGCTCCCATGTGGCGGGCATCAAGGCGGACCCATACATTTTTGACGCTTTTGAGAAGGAGAAGCCGGCCATCATCAGCCGGTTCAAGAAATTGACGGAAGGGGTGCTGTAGGATGGATTTTATCACGGCATCAGACATTACGGATGCCATCCTCACAGGCCGTGTGACGGAGGGGAACCTTTCCCTTGCAAACGAAGCGATTGTGCGCCTTGCGGCAACCTATGGCGTGACAGAAGCGGAAATCGTTCCGTCGGACCTCTTAAGGCGCTATGGCATTATGGAGGCCTGCCGGGCTTGCTGCTTGGAGCTTGTAGGGACAGATGCGACGGTGCAGCTGGGAAACAGGCAGGACGACATTTACGAACGAAAGTACAAACTTTACGATGACCAAATAAAGGGCATCCTGAAAGACTTAACCGTTTCGGACTTCACTGGCGGCAAGGAAAACAAGGGAGGCAGCACGTCATGGACGAAAACCGTGAATCTCTACCGGGGCTAGATGATTACTCAGCCGCCATTAAAGAGCTGTTGGAAGAACAGTTCCCCGATATCCCTTGGAATGAGGAGATGAAAGGTCCTGCCCTGTCAAATCGGCTTGAAGGCACGATTGCGGCCGACGGCGTGACGTTTTCCGGCGAAGATAAGGACGGGGAAGCAGGGGTCATGACCTTTATGATCTACCTTGTTGCGCCCGACCAGACGGCAACACGCCTTGAGACGTTGAGTTGGAATGTGAGGGCCGCGCTTAACCATGTGGACTTTATGGACGCCCATGTAATGAGCATCACCTTTGGCGTGGCACCGGGACAGCGGGGCAGGAATCCGGGAACGGCTGTCATTGAATACCGAGTAAAAGCCTATTTATAAGGAGTGAACAAAATGGCAACGAAAGCAAGAGCAAAGCTTGCAGCGAACTACCAGAAGCTTGAGGGCAAGTATGTCCTTGTCTATTTGAATTACGGAGAAGGCGCCACAGAGGAAAGCCCGAAATGGGCCCTTGTGGGCGGCCAGAAGTCCGGTAACCTTGATATGAGTGCCGACTCCATTGACGCCAGCGATAAGACGAGTGGCGGCTGGGGCGAGAAATATCCGGGCATCAAGAGCACGGAGCTCAGCATTGAAGGCAATATCCTGGGCGGGGACGAAGCCTATCAGGCCCTGAAGGAAGCCTTCATTGCTGGTGAACCGGTCGATATCTGCCGGTACGACAGCAAGAACAAGAAGGCAGACCGCAACTGGTACTCCATTACGGAACTTGGCGACGAAACACCCCATGACGATGTGGCCACGTTCTCCCTGAAGCTTGAAGGCATTGGGGCACCGAAGTTTTATGAAAGTCTGACAAGCGTGGATAGCGTGGGGACGACGCCAGCAGTCAACATGGAGGAATAAGGTATGGATATTTCCTATAACAAAGTGACCCGTGTGGTCTGGGTCAAGGTAGGCGACAAGGTCTACCATTTTTGGCTCAATATCAACGGCTTGCAGGAACTGGAGGCAGTGGCCTTTGGTGGTTATGCCTATTTTGATTTCCAAAAAGAGCATAAGACCATGCCCCTTGGTGCCTTGATGGAGGCCTACCGAATCATGCTGCTGGCAGGCGGGGATAAGGCCGCCGCTAAGATCCCTGGCAAGGTCATTGAAGCCATTTCCATGGAGGAAGGCCTTGATCAGGCCGAAGCGATTTTCTATGTCACGCTTGCTGTCTCCGGCATCTTTGGCGTCAAACAGTCCAACGAAATGCTCAAGGCCCTCAAGGTCAAAAGCAAGGACATCAAGGAAGCAGAAGCAGCAGTGGAAGAACCTGAAAAAAACGAGTAGAAGGGAAGGGGGAGACGTGGCATTCCTTTGCTGAGTACGTCTCCTTGATCCTTCCCATCTGCTATGGGGAACTTGCCATGACGGGCGAGGAGATTGGGCGAGCGACACCGTGGGAGATTGAACGGCGGATTGAAGGCTACAGCGTTCGTATGAAAAACCGTAGGGTATTCACGGCCTCCTTCGTGACGGCTCCCATCGTGAACGCTGGGTACAGGGCCCCGAAAAAGCCCGTTACGGCAGAAAAAATCCTTCCCGGGGACTTCAATGAGAAGCAGAGCCCCAAGGAGCGAAAGGAATGGCTTGAAATGGCCCGCAGGGAGGAAGAAAGGAGGGAAAGATAACCATGAGTGACAACCAAGTTACGATAACGCTTGAAGCCGATGCCGGCGGCGCCTTGCAGGTCATCAAACAAGTGACCCGAGACGTCGACCAGCTGGCTGGGAAAAAGGTTGGCAACGCGGGGATGCCTCAGCTTCAAAATGCGACCCAAAATGCAGGAAACGAGTTAAAAAACACGAAGTCTGCAGCTGATTCCTTGGGGCAGGCCCTGGGTAAGGTCAAGAACATGATCGCAGGGTATTTTGCCGTCAGCTCCGTTGTTAATTTTGGAAAAAGTGTCCTTAAGGCATCGGCTGACCTAGAAGTCTTTAAACAGGGTCTCTCCTTTACCCTTGGGAGCAGCGCTGAAGCGGAAAAACTCATCCAGAACATTCAAGGTATCGGGGAAGCGTCGGCATACGACACGACGCAGCTCATGCCGTTAGCCCGCCAGTGGGTCAATATTGGCAATACGGCGGACGAGGCAACCAGCAAGATGCGTAAGATCGTGGACCTTGGGAGCGCCTTTGGGATGCAGACGGACCAAATCCAGGCGGCTAACCTTGCCTTGACGCAGATGTCCATGGCGGGAAAAATCGGCTCCCAGGACATGATGCAGCTCATTAATGCTGGGGTCCCTGCTTGGCAGCTCCTAGCGGACAAGATGGGCCTTTCCGTGGCACAGGTCCGCGAACTGTCCCAGCAGGGGGAACTTGGTGAAGAGGCCATTAACACGCTGTGGGACGCCATCACGGAAAAGACGCAGGGCGCCGCCGCCAAAATGGGTAACACCATGATGGCCAAGTTCTCCAACATGCAGGAGAGCATCACGAACTCCATGGCAGCCATCGGTGACATCATCATCCAGGGTCTTGATTTAAAGGGGTTCATGGATGTTGTTGGGGGCATGACAAGCGGTTTTAAGGAGCACATGCAAAAGATCAGTGCGGCGGCGAAGGAAGTCGGTGTTGGGCAGGCTATCATGGACGAAATCACATCCATTAGTCCACAGTTTGCGGCGATTATTGGAAAGCTTGGAAAAATAGCACAGGACTTTGGCAATCTTTTTATCAGTGCTTGGAACGAAATCAGAAGCAACCTTGACAACTTGGACGTTGAAGGCATCATGACCTCCATCGGCTACGCCGTCGACATCATCGGGCCCATTGCGGTCACGATGGGGCACCTCTTTGTTGGTGCTATCGGCATCATCCTGCCCGTTGTCGTTGAACTCTTGAACCGTCTTACAAGTTTTTACAACGAAGTGGCTCCGGTCATGGCCAAGGTAGCAAACGCCATTAAAGATTTTATCGGCGGGGCCATTGACTGGGTCGTTGAGAAGTGGAAAGGCCTCGTTGAGTTCGTTTCCCACCCCATCAACTTCGTCGTGAATAAGACAGAGAAGATCCGTCAGGAAGTGGAGCAAACAGGAAGTGCTTCAACCGCGAATCCGGGCTTTGCCCGTGGCGGTGTTTTTGGCATGGCAAGTGGCGGTCTTGTGGGCGGCCGAATCCCCGCCCTTGCAAATGGTGGCCAGTTAAAGCATGGCACGCCGGCCATTGTCGGGGAAGCAGGGCCCGAAGCCGTCATCCCGCTAAAGGATATCGTCCTTGGGAAGATTGGGGAAGCCATGGCAAACGCTATGAGCATGAGTTCCAAAAGGAACATCCCCACTTTCAAGGCGCGGCAGTCTTTTAGTAAGGCGACAAAAAGCGGTGACGAAGATGCCTATACGAAGGTCCTTGACCAGGCAAAGCAGAAGATCCTTGAAATCAATGCCGCCCAGGAGCAGTTCCACGAGTCCTGGGAAAAAGCCCAGGAAGAAGCGACCAAATACACCGACGGCGGCGAAAAGACGCTGGCCTTCCAGAAGGAAATGGCGTCTTATCAGGACAAGATGGCAAAGCTTCAGGAAAAAATCAATGCTGGGACTGGATCCGAACGGGACGCCCAGGAGCTAGCACGGCTTCAAAAGTTAAGCGAAGTGAAACGCCAGCATTATGAGCAGGATAAAGCCGCTGCATTAGCAGCCGCCAGGGAAACGCAGGAAAACATCACCCAAATTGATGCTGAGGCAGAAGCGGCCAGGATGCGGGTCAAGCAAGAGGCCATTGATAAGATCAACGCCTACGAAACCCAAGTCGAGCAGGCCCGCTACGCTGAAAAGAAGGCCATGATGGCGAGGGATCTCGACGAGTTCCTGGATATCATGATGGAAAAGGACGAAGTCACGGGGCAAAGCTACGCTGAAACCCTTGCCCAGGAACAGTACCTAGCAGAACAGCGCCGGGTCTGGATGGATGAACTGATGCTGGCTTCCGTGACTTGGGGGGAGTACATGCAGACCATGCTGACCAACATGGCGGTGCAGGTCCAGGACGGGATTGCCTCCGGAATCGCCCAGTGCGTGGTGGAGGGAAAGAAATTCAGCCAAGTTATGAGTAACCTGGCCAAGACCCTCCTGAAACAGCTGATCCAGGGCGTTATCCAAAAGGTGATTTCCGGTTGGATCATGGCCATCGGCCTAGGGAACAACCGGCATAAGCAGGAAATGAAGAATACGGCAGCAGAAACAGAAGCTGCCGGAGCTAAAGCGACCGTCCTGGCCAGTGCGGCCACGGCTGCCGTCATTGCAGCCAATCCGGCAGGGGCGGCCGGAGCTGCTGCGTTGGTTGCCGGGCAAATGGGGAAAGCTGCTGCGGCTGCGGGTTTAATCACAAAAGCGGCCCAGGCTGTATTTAAAGGCAAAGGTGACAGCGATAGTGGCACCGATGCCCAAAAATGGGGGAATCCGGATGACATGAAATGGGGCAATCCGGATGACGTGAAATGGGGGAAAACCAAACTGTTCGGAATGGCCTCTGGTGGTGTGGTCACTGGCCCGACGGCTGCCCTGATTGGGGAAGGCCGGTATGACGAGGCGGTCCTGCCTCTGAAACCCAGCCTCCTGGAAAAGCTGTTCGGCAGCGGTGAAAGCCGGCAGACTACCGTAGTGACCAACCAGAACATCTACGGGGACATCAACACCCGGGAGGATGATGAAGACATGTTCGGTGGCTTCAATGACCTGGTCCTGGCCGGATTGCGGGGTGCATAATGTGAAGCAGCTAGCAAGACATGTCCTGAAGGACACCAAACTGAAGATTGTGACCAGTGCCGGTACGGAGTATTCCCTGCCGGCACTGTGGTCTTTGGAGGATGCCGGGAGCTATACCTTCCGGAACAAGCTGGAGGACAAGGCCTTTTCCCACGGCGGCAATATGACTGGAGACGGGAAGATCAGCGGCCGGACCATCAAGGTGGAATTCCTGATGATGGGAGCCACGGAACAGGATCATGACTATGCCCTGAACACGGCCTACACCTATTTCTGTCAGACGGATTATGAGCTGTACGTGGGCCGGTCCGACCGGAAATTCCGGGTGGCAGGGGTCTCCAAGATCACACACAAGTACCAGAAGGGCTACAAGCAGCGCTGGAGCCAGATTACGGTTTCCCTGCTGCTGGCGGACCCCTTCCGGTATGAAGGACGTCCCACCCGGGTAGTGAAGGTATTCCCTCGGGCTGTGGAGAATGCGGAAATCTACGTGGACAACCTGGGGAGTGTGGATACGCCTCTGACGTTCCGGTTCATCCCCCAGAAAACCATGGCCAAGATCCACATCTACCACAAGCAGGCCAAGGAAGAATTCCGGCTGTCGGATGCTCTCTTAATCGCCCCGGCAACGGTAACGGTCAACGGGGACGCTGGAACGGTGTGGCGGGACAAGGCCAACAGCATCAATACCTTCTCCGGCCAGTTCCTCCATGTGAAGCCCGGGAAGAACCTGTTCTACTATACCGGTGATGCCGGGACCATCGAGATCAGCTTCACCAACAGGTGGTTCGTATGAGTACGGTGTTCGGGCGCAGCCTTTTTGGCCATCTGATTTATGCCGGGCCGGACGGCGGGGGCATCGGTTCCATTGATACCTCTGTGCCGGAGTTTTACCCTGGACAGTTTACGGTGATCGCCTACAGCAAGAACGGGACCAAAACCGCCTACTTCGGCTCCGGATCCGAACAGAATGCTCTGTCCAAGCTGACCTTTGAAATCGGGGAAACCGGCTGCGGCAACGTGGAACTGACCTTCCACCAGCTGCCCAGCAATGCGGAACTGGATTACATGCAGCGCATTGATATCCACCTGTTTGGGGACCGTTCTCCCTGGTATTCCGGCTATATCATCAACCGGCCGGTGAATGGGACTACGGACACCACCTACACCTTCAAGGGGTACGGCTACTACAACCAGCTGTCCAGCTACCTGATCTTCAAGACCTACGAGAACATGGACCCGGGTGACATCGTCCGAGACATTGCGGTGGAAGCGGAAAAGCATCTTGATATTGTGTTCAACGATATCAAGATTGAGAAAGCCGGCTACACCTGCTCCAAGATCGTGTTCGACGGGGTGACCATCAAGGATGCTCTGAAGACACTTTCGGAATTCGCCACGGACTTTGTCTATGGGGTGGACGAGCGGAGAAACATCTACTTCAAGCCCCGGGTGAAGGAAATCAACGAGCAGGCCCGTCTGACTGTCGGCAAGCACATCACCAGCTACAGTCCGGCCTGGGACGTGGACAAGGTGGTGAACTGGGTGCGGATCAAAGGCGGGAACGTGGACGACCAGGGGGAACAGTGGCTCTGCACCGCCCAGGATGCGGCCAGTATCCAGAAATATGGGTACCGGATGAAGGTGCTGTCCCTGCCCTCTGCCTATGCGGTGGCTGATGCCCAGCGCTACAGTGACAACTACATTGCCCAGTACAAGGATCCCATAAAGTCCGCCACGGTGAAAGGCGTGAAGCTGGAATATCCCCTGGTTGACGGGACCTTTAACGTGCGGCACATGACTACGGAAGGCATGGCGGAGATCCGGACCCTGTCCGGAGACGTCCATGACTATCCCATTACGAAACTGAAGTACACCATTTCCCCGGATAAGGGAATCAGCTGTGACATGACCCTGGGCGAACCGCCCTTTACCGTGGACCAGTACCTGGCCGGGGTGGAGCGGAACGCCAAGAACCTGGAACAGGCCCAGGCTACGGCCATCAAGCAGCTTCACAAGTAAGGAGGTGAGACTATGATCTATGATTATCGGCTGGATCCCTGGAACAATGTGTTGGATATCCACAATATCAGCGGAGAGCGGCACACCATCCCCACCACCAGCCCCTTTACCGTGCGGCTGCTGGAAGTCCCCCAGAAGACGGAGCCCACCAGCCTGAACGTGGTCTGCAACGGGGTGGCCATGACGGAAGTGGCAGCCACTCCGGAACAGGGGCAGTTCTTCCCGGACTACCGGGCCAATGTGACGGGAGACCCCAACTGGAACCGGGGAGAGCTGCTGTTCAATGCGGCGGACGCCGGGAAAACCATCACGGTATCCTACCGGGGCATGGGGACGCTGGTGGACAGCCGGCTGCCTGATATGCTGCAACTGCCGTTTTCCGGGAGCCAGCAGGCCGACCGGGAAACTAATCTAAGATGGGTTCCGAACAGTTGGGACTCCCAGGAGGGGCAGGCCCGGCATGACCCGATTTATGGTGGAAAGCTCCGGCGCCATCGGGGAATTCCGGCGGGAACCTATTCCCTGCGGGAAATCCTGCAGAAGCTGATCAATCTTTCCAGTACTACGGAATTTGTGAGGACGGTAAGGGAATGCGACTGCAATTGCAGCGATGGCTGCAGCGATGATTCCGGACCCTGACAAGGAGGCAGCATGATCACAATCGACGATGCTTTGAATATCGAGGTGTCCCAGGGGGATACCTTTTCTTTGAAGGTCAAATTCAAAAACTACAAGCTGGACGCCAATGACAAGGTGACCTTTTCCATCAAAGCCACCACCAATTCCAATGAAGTGGTCTATACGGACGACTTCTATAATGCAGGGAATGACTTTGTAACGGTGAAAGTGCCCAAGGGGGCACTGAACAACCTCCAGCCCGGCACCTACGTCTATGATGTAGTCATCACCAACAGTCAGACGGGAAACATCATCACCTGTTTCTTCCCGGCCAGCTTTATCATCAGAGGGGTGGCGCACAATGTCGAATAATGAGAAGACCCTGGAAATCGAAGTGGTCCAAGGTGTCGAAGGGACCGTTGCTTCCGGTGAGCTTTTCGGAGCCGACCAGGCCCGGGCCTATGCCGAAGAAGCAGGACAGGCCGCCGACCGGGCCAAGGAATCCCAGAATCTGGCGGAAGCCTGGGCTCACAGTGACCAGGCCCCGGCCGGAGAAGGCACCCGGTCCAGTAAAACCTGGTCCAATGTGTCCAAAGAATGGGCAGAAAGCACTATGGCGCCGGACAATACAGCCGGCTCCCGGAGTGCCAAGACCTGGGCTGACGTGGCCCGGCAGTGGGCGGAGAGTGACAAGGAACCGGACGGAGTCAAGGACGCCAAGAGCGCCAAGACCTGGGCCGGGGTGGCCAATGACCACGCCAATACCGCCAGCCTGAAAGCCAATGCGGCGGCCGCCAGTGCAAACACGGCAAGCCTGCAGGCCCAGGCTGCTGCCACCAGTGCTCAGACGGCGACCACGAAAGCAAGTGAAGCCAGCACCAGTGCAAACAATGCGGCGGTTAGTGCCAAAGCTGCGGCGGATAAGTACACGGCTCTGGTGAATATAGATCTGCCCAAGAAGGCCAACCTAGCCGGAGCAGATTTCACCGGGAATGTAACATTCCCTACGGCTCCGGCCGGAACCAACAACAACCAGGGGGCTACTACAGCATTCGTTGTAGCAGCTATCGCCTCCCTGGTAAATGGTTCCCCAGCGGCCCTGGATACACTACAGGAACTAGCCACGGCCCTGGGCAATGATCCGAACTTCGCCACCACAATCACGAACCTAATTGCCACGAAGCTCGACAAGACGGGGACGGCGGTGAAGGCAACCGGGGATGCGGCCGGGAATGATATCCAGAAAACCTATGCTACCAAAGAAGAACTGAATAAGCAGGGCGGGAGCCTGGCTACTGTAGCCACCACAGGAAGCTACACGGACCTGCTGAACCTTCCGGCCATTCCTTCTAAAACATCGGAACTGACCAACGACAGCCGGTATGTTTCTACTGACGAAAGTGGCAATGTGGTGCTGACCGGGACGCTGACAGCCACCCAGGTGTTCAACGCTGTCTATAACGACTATGCGGAATTCTTTCCCAGAGGCGGAGAGACGGAGCGAGGGGACATCATCGCCTGTGACGAGACCAGCAGCACCCGGGAACAGTATGTAAAGGCCACGGACAAGAGCCGATGTGTTGTAGGCGTTCATACGGAAGAGTTCGCCCAGATCATCGGCGGGCTCCAGGTGGAAGATGGGAAGGGAGTCCTGGAAACCAACATCCAGAAGTTCATCCCGGTTTCCATGGCCGGCCGTGTCCATGTGAAGTATTTCGGCAAGGCAGTTGTGGGGACGAAAGTGGTCCCCTCTGAAATCCCCGGTGTGGGCAGAGCCTGGCAGGAAGGGGACCCGCCGGACCATGTGGTGGGCCGGATCGTGGAGCCGGATACTCTCCAGGACATCCGCCTGGTCAAGATCTTAGTAGGGAGGTAATCCATGGGAGAATTTTTAAAACGGAACATTTCCACCGTCTTCGTGATGCTGGGGAACGGCTGCAACTTGAACTGCCGGTACTGTCTCCAGCATCCCCTGGTGGAACAGAGCCTGTCCGGTCGGGTGAACCCGGACGTGTATCGGTTCCTTGAACAAGTCGTGGAAGAAAACGACGAAAAGACCACCCTGGGGCTGCACTTCTATGGCGGGGAACCGCTGATCTATTTCCCGCTCATGAAAGAAATGATTGAAAAGACCAAACATCTGAAACGGGTCCAGTACAGCACCATCAGCAACGGCAAGGCCATCACGGATGAAATGGTGGAACTGTTCAACAGCCTGCCCCTTTACGTGTGCATTAGCTGGGACGGCCACAACGTGCTGAAGACCCGGGGCTATGACGTATTTGCCCCTGGTAGCCAAACCCGGGACCTGTTGCTGCAGCTTGACCACCTTTGTGTCAGCGCCGTGATCAGTGCCTACAACTACCCCCAGGAAGCCTGTGATGCCTTCCAGGAGCTGAGCAAGGATTATTTTGACATCCACGGCTATCCGCTGAACTTTAATTACGACACCATCATGGATACGGGTCTGGGGGATAAATCCCTGCTGGAGATGGATTACGACCGGGTGAGCCGGGAGGTGGCCGCCATGATGGACCGGTACATGAAATACCGGCTGAACAAGGGAGAAATGAAATTCGCTGAGCTGGCCTTCATCGAGAGTCGGTTCAATTCCCTCTACGATTACAACCGGAAGGACGGGGAATTCTGGGACAGACAGTGGTGCTGCTGCAACAACGGCTACAGCGTGCTGAACCTGGACCTAGCTGGGAACCTGTATCCCTGTCACAACACCAGCCATAAGGCTGGGAGCATCTATGATCCCTATTTCAAGTATCTTAACGAGATACTGAAGACGGACACCACCTTTGCCCGTCGGCCCCAGTGCCTGGAGTGCCCGGCAGTGGCTTCCTGCAAAGGGGGCTGCAAACTGGTGGCCCCGGAGAACATGGAAAACGGCCTGTGCAAGCTGCGTCGAGCTATTTTTCTTCCCATTTTAAAGGGCACCCTGGCCTATGGGCGGGAAATCATGGAGGCAGGAAATGGCTAAGAACGGTCCCATCACCCAGACTTCCTGGACTGCCCTGGCAGCTGGGGACAAGGTGACGGCGGCCAATATCACGGAACTCCAGACGGCCATAGCGGCGTTGGAAGGCTATGCCAAGAATGTGGACAACTGCGGCTTCACCAACTTCTGCCAGAAGTGTCAGGCCTGCCAGGGGTGCCAGAGCTGCCAAAGCCAGAGCTGCCAGTCCACCAGCTGCCAGGGGTGCCAGTCTACTAGTTGTCAAAGCTGCCAGCTATACCACAAGAAAAATTGCAACTGCAACTGCGGCGGCTCCGATGACAGTTGAAGGAGGTGGCCATGGATAAAGGAAATAAAGTGAAAACCACGGACATGACCGCCCTACAGTCGGACCTGGTTACCATTGCCACGGGGATGAAACGGATGAACCGGCTGGAAGAGGCCAATCACCTGGAGACACGGACCTTTACCGGAAAAATCCAGGCGGCTGATGTGGCCGACATCCGGGCCGCCATCAACGGCCTGGAGTACAGTGCCTCCAATGACTGTTGCGAATCAAACTGTTGCCAGACCTGTGAAGGCTGCCAGTCCCAGACCTGCCAGACGTCGAAATGCCAGAGCTGCCAGGGCTGTCAAACGTGCCAAGGGTGCCAGCGATGTCAGAGTCATAGCCAGTGTACAAATACGAATTGTAGTCAGTGCTCAATCTATCAGTGTACTGGGGGAAACCGCAATTGCTCAAATAACTGCAGCGACGATGGAGGACCATAAGGAGGGAAAAATCATGATCATCAAAGGAAATGTGTTGACCAACCAGGGCCCGAAGCCCATTGAAGAAATCAAAGAAGGAGATATTGTCATCAACCTGGGAAACCGACCCTGCCGGGTACTAAAAGTGGAAAAAGCGGACTGTTCGGAAGTCATCCGCTTCCAGAACAATCCGGACCTGCTGGTTTCCCGGGATTCCGGCCTTGCTACTCGGTACGGGATGCTGGAAGGCGGGGCTGTCCAGCCCCACGCCAGGGAAGAAATGCTCTACCAGTGCGAGGCCCCCTGTTTCTTCGACACCCTGGAACCGGGAACCCTGGAACAGCCACTGCCTGGCTATGAGCTGACGGTGGACAGCGGGAAGGGCGTATTTGTGAACGGCTACGGAATCGGCTGCAAGGAGGGAATCCATGCTTAAAGTACTGTACAACGAGGATACCAAGGTCACCCGGGATGACGGGGCCTTGAAAATCGAGCTGAAAGGGATGTACTGCCGGGCGGAAGTCACGGACGGCACCGGCACGGTGACCGGCTTCGACGTGATCAAGGCCCTGCGGCCCTACAGCTCCTATACTCTGGTCCACAAGAATGGTTCTGTGAAGGTGTTCCGGAAGGTTTCTCCTTCTCAGTATCGGTTCCTGGACTTGAACCGGCTGGGGGTTGCCATCCGGATGGACTTCCAGAATATCTGCCAGATGTATGGGGATTATGATGTAATGCAGCTGGATACGGGCATCATCACTCCCACCACCCGGGATATCGTGATCAGGGTGTTCAGTATCCACAAGGATAATATCCTGGTGGATGCAGATGAAGCCTATGAATTCGACTCCTTCAGTGCCAACGCCCTGGAGTTCGGGGACCATCCCCGGTTCAATCTCTGGGACAGCTATGCCCTGGTTGTGAACGGCCGGGAGCTGAAGGCCAACCGGAAGGGAACGGTCTATGAAGGAGATTTTGCTACCCCCATCACCTGTCCGGAAGGCCAGGGTTACATGGAACTGGAAATCCGGAAGTACAAGGGAAATTTCGACACCACCCAGGGGCCGCTGACCCGGGACATCGACTGTGAAGGGGTCATGATCCACGCCAGTGCCGGACTGCTTAACGCCACCCGGGTCCGACTGGACCATGGTGTGGCCAGGGTGCGGTTCTACCCGCTGGGGTACACGGGTGAAATCAAGATCAAGCTGGGCCGGAAGTGGTACGAAGTCTGGAACGAATACAACCTGATTGTGGGTGAGACGAAATGAAGAGCGTGACTATCTACCTGGGCAGCAAGTGCAATATGAATTGTGCCTACTGCCACCGGGAACCGGACCCGGAGGAAACAAAGGGACTGCCTCCCGAATTTTATCAGCGGCTGCGGATCATGGCCCGGGAAGGGCCGCTGACGGTGAAGTTCATGGGCGGGGAGCCCACCTTGTATATGGACACCATCAAAAAGGTGGTGGCGGCTGTGCCTGGCGCCACCTTTGCCATTGCCACCAATGGGAAGAACCTGGAAACGTTCCTGCCCTTCTTCCGGGCCCATTATTTCAAGATCGCCCTGAGCTATGACGGTGGGGACGTGGACCTGCGGGGATTCAACCCGCTGGAGAAGCTGGTGGATTATCCCTATCTGAGCATCAGCACCACGATCTTCCACGGGAATACGGATTTCCGGAAGATCCTGGCCCAGTTCCGGGAGAAACGGGAAAAAGGAATGAAGATCTCTTTCTTTCCCCACCTGGTGCACCACACCAGCCCAGCTAATGCCGCCTATGCCCTGACGAAAGAAGACTACGCCAGCGTGCTGCGGCAGTGGAAAGAACTGGTTCTGGAGCTGGTGGAAGGGTTCAAAGAAACTGGGAACATCAACTGGGAACTGACAGCCCTGTTCTATGGCCTGTTCCGCCGACTGGAAGCCAACTACCAGTATGGCGAAACATACTGCTTCAACCGGAACCTGTGGAAGGTGGGTCCTACGGGAAAGCTGTTCAGCTGCTTCTACATCCGGGATGTTCCTCTGGACCCGGGAAACTGGCAGGAACAGCAGGCTGCCCTCCTGGATTACCTGTTCCCTAAATGCAATGGGTGCAAAGTGTACGGGATGTGCGGCGGTGGCTGCCACAAGAGCCTGGACCATAAGCAGGAATGTGCCTTTTACTATGCGCTGTATTCCTGGTTCATGGATCTGGCGGACCAGGAGCCGGCAGTCTGGAGGTTGGGAAATGAACTTGATAAGTAACATCTATGTATTCCCGGACTGTGTCCTGAGCGTGGAGAAAGAAGAACTCCAGGTGGATCTAGAGGGCAGCCGGTTGGAAATCGTCCACAATGGTCACCCTATGACCATCGACCTGGATGCCCTGGATCCCTGCACCTCCACCCAGGTGGTCAGCGGCCGGGGCGGGGATATGGTCCTGTACAACTACCGGGAACTGCTGATGATCTACGGGCTGAAGCCCCTGGAGTTCCTCCGGATCTTCAAACTCCACGGCTGGGTCCAGGTGGACAAGACCCATAGGGGCGTGTTCATCAAGATCTTCTGCCCGGCCGGCCAGTGGAACCCCATAAGCCGGAAAACAGACTGGAGCCGGTATCCCCATGTGAAAACGGACCAGCTCCACCAGGTGGACCGGGAAAACTCCTGGTCTTTCACCCTGGACCGGTACCAGATCCGGAACGGGGCCCTGGAAGTGGAAGGGAACCTATGGAAATCTGACCTGTGGAGGGATGAAATCATCTATTTCAACCACGGAGGCCAGGCGGCCCCACTCCATGAAGGCAGCAACCGGTTCAGCCTGATTTATGTACCAGGGGAGGATGCTTATGTGGGAACCAAATACAGCCGGTATGTAGGCCGGCGGATTGAACTGGAGGGGTAAGATGAACGACATTATTATTGAAGGCCTGAGCACCATTGTGAGCCTGGCCATCGGCGGCCTGGCCGGCTATGTGATCGCCTACGTGACAGGCCTCAAAGCGGTCCGAAAAGGGATGCAGCTGATCCTGAGGGCTTCCCTCAATGACATGTATGTGCGGTTCCAGCGGCACCCGCCCACGGCCGAAGAAAAACTGATCTGGCAGGAGATGTATGGAGTATATGAGCACCTGGCGAAAAACGGTGTCATGAGCGCCAAGCATGAGGAAGTACTCCACATGGCGGAAATGGTGCGAAAATGAAAGGGATCCACGGGGCACTGCTGAACCTGCTGGGGGCCATGGACCGCATGAAGGTCCGGGGTATGCCCCGGGCCCTGGTAATCGTGCTTATGCTGCTGATCATCGGCAGCATCTTTTTATACTGGGCCGGCTGGATCTGGCTGTGGACGGCAGAAAAAAGGGTTGACCTGCAGGCCCTCAATGCGCTGATCCAGACCATCACCAGTATGGCCTTTATTGCGGCCGTCGGTTTTATTGGCAGGAGCCTGATTGATGCTGACGGGGACGGCGTGCCAGATCCATGGAAAAAGGAGATTGATGCAGAAGATGAGAAAAGTGAAACTGGAAGACATCCGAACGCTGGCTGAAGCGGCCCGTATCCAATTGTGGCAAGATGCAAAAAATATGCAGCGGGACGTCAAGGTATATCTCCATTGGACGGCCGGACGCTACGGCCAAAAGTACGAGGAATACCACATTAATATTGACCAGGACGGCACGCTGTGGGTCAGCACGGACGATTTTGCCGAAACTCTGCCGCATACCTGGCACCGTAACACGGCAAGCGTTGCTGTGGCACTCTGCTGTGGATATGGTGCAACCAGCAACAATCTTGGAAAGTTTCCTCCCACGGCCGCCCAGATTGAAGCCATGGCTCAAGTCGTGGCAGCCCTGGCACAAGCCTTGTGGCTGACCATTGACCGTGACCGGGTGATGACTCACGCAGAGGCGGCCGATAATATTGACGGGTTGCTGCCAGAAGGTGAAGAATATGGACCCTGCAACGGCTGCGAGCGGTGGGACTTGCAATTTCTGGGGACGTCTGAAAGTCCTGCCTTTTTAAAGGACTACGATGATCCCAGGACTGGGGGAAATATTTTGAGAGGTAAAGCAAATTGGTACAGGAATCAATGGAGCAAGTAAGGAGGCAGGTCAATGGGATTAAGGCACAGATTGAGCGCTATCCTTGGTGGGCTATTATTGCTATTGCTCTGCTCCTTTTCGGTGCCGGCTTTGGCTGCGGCTACTACCGAGGAACCCGTATACTTGGTGACTCAAACCGAACTAAATCAATTGAGCGAGAACTTGACCAGGCTGAAGAGAATCAACGAGCAATCACAGAGCGAGCTGAAGACGCTGCGCAGCGAACTGGAGATATCCAAAGCAGAATTGACAGAGGCAAGGAAGCAGTCAGCCGTGCTGAAGAATCAGCTGGCCGAATTGACGGTAGCCTCCAGGAAGCAGGAAGCCTCATTGATGACTGCGAACGAATTCTTGAAGACGTTTGCCAAAGAGGAAAAGCGAACCAGGCTCAGGATTAAAGCACAACGTAATACCTGGGAAGCCGTAGCAGCAGGCATCTTGATTGCCTGGGCGGCGAAATGAAGAAACCCCGTAGAGCTTGAAAGTATCAGGCTTTACGGGGTGAATTTTTATAATAATACTCAAAAAGCATTGACAAAAAAGCAAGAATATAGTATAATTAAATCATCAAGAGGAAAGGAGGTGCGAAAGATGTGATAGAAAAATTAAAGGCAGTTGCCGAAAATTTCATATTCTGGATTTCATTCATCCAAGCGATACTATGGACATGGAAAATGACGAAATCGGCAAAGAAAAAGCTCCGGAAACTTCTAGAGCAGTCCAAAACAAAGAAGTAACCAGAGCCGCCGGGGAGCCGAAAGGTTCCCCACCTGCCTTAATTTTATCACATGAGTACCATGAAAACAATGATTATCACTACAATTGTTGTTGTCGTTGTGATGCTGCTCAGTTTTTCGTCAATAGACTGGAGCAGCTGGGTGAAAGGGCTTGCCTGCGGCGGTGTTATTAGCGCCTGGGTAGTGTACTTTGGCCTGGGGAGGGATTTATATGGCGGAGAGTAAATACGGATGGGGCGGACGACGACCTAACCAAACTGGGCGACCTAAGGGAACGACAAAACCGGAGGGTGTCCGCCCCCAGCATCAGCTTCGTGCCTATGATGAAGAGTGGGGCCTTATCAGACGTTTCGCCAGACTTGTAAAGCACGGAAGCTTGGAAGCGTGCAGGGATGCACTGATGGAATTAGAGGGAAATAGGATCAAATAAAACTGCGCACCTAGTGCGCACCAGAGCATCATAATTTTTAAAAATAACTGGTCAACTCTAACTTAAAAAGCGTACTCCCCTCATCTCCACCAATTGAAAATAAGCCCTGCTTTGGGCTCAGGCGGCACCGCATGGATGAATCAATCCATGCGGTGTTTTTGTGCGCCCGGCATAGGGGCACTCTTAAGGATGCAAGTCCTTAGACTGTTCGAGTAAGTCATAGCCGAACACCAAAAGCGACACCGTGAGGTGGAATCTGAAGGAAGGTGCAGGCAAATCTCTGACCTGACGAACAGAAACCGCATAAGGCCAATTCGGGATGGATAAGGGAGTAAAACAGACTGAAGTCCCATAATGACTCGGAATCCCCAAGGGTAGATGCGGCAGGTGGGTGGAGAGAAAGAGTGTGTTCTTACGCGGGGAGGCCTCACGGATAGGGCCGGAGCCATGAAAATGGCAGCTGTGGCCCAAACAAGATTTATCGTGAGGAAGTCAGCAGAGGCCATCGTACTGGACGGGTTATAGACCGTCCAGGAAGGGCCGAATCTTAGGAAATATCAGTTAGTGAAGGGAGTCAAAAGAGGTCATTAAAAGCAGAAAACTTCATAGAGAAGGTTGCCCGCGAAAAGCAGCTGCCAAGCGGCAAGGATATGCGGGAACGCCTATCCCTGTGAGGAGTGCCGAACACAACGACATCATTGCAAACTTGTGAGCGGACACTTTGTTGGGGCAAGTCCTGAGGCGAGACAACCTGAATGCCGCGTATCACAGGGTAAAGGCCAACAAAGGATCAGGCGGTGTCGACAAGATGAGTGTAGATGAACTTCTACCGTACCTTGGAGAGCACCGACTGGAACTCTTACAGCAGATACGGGATGGGAAGTATAAATTCAAACCCGTCCGACGGGTAGAAATACCCAAAGAAGAAAAAGGAAAATTCCGTAAATTGGGAATCCCGACGGTTGTGGACCGGTGATACAGCAGGCGATTACGCAAGAGCTGACGCTGGTATATGAACCGCAGTTCTCAGACAGCAGTTTCGGCTTCCGGCCGGGACGCAAAGCGCATGACGCCCTGAAACAGTGTAAGGCCTATGCAGATGCAGGATATGTCTATGTGGTGGACATGGATTTGGAGAAATTCTTCGGCAATGTCTACCAGAGTAAATTGGTAGAAGTCCTGTCAAGAAGCATCAAGGACGGAGCTGTCATCTCACTGATACACAAATACCTGAATGCAGGAATCATGAACCACGGGATATTTGAGAGAAGCGAAACAGGCGCTGTACAGGGAGGCCCCTTAAGCCCACTATTAAGCAACGTGATGCTTAATGAACTGGACGAGGAACTGGAACGGCGAGAACATAAATTTGTCCGTTACGCCGACGAATGCATGATACTGTGCAAAAGCAGGAGAAGTGCAGAGAGGACCTTGGAAAGCATAACACGATACATAGAAAGGAAACGGTTCCTCAAAGTGAATCGGGAAAAGACGCCGGCTCCATACATTAGCCGGGTAAAATACCTGGGATATGGATTCTACAGGAGGAAAGGGAAACTTCGTTTTCGTGTGCATGCAAAATCCGCAGCAAAGATGAAGGAGAAGGTGAGGGCCATTTTAGACCGCAACAAACTAACTCCGAATGCGGTAAGGCCCATCAGGCTGAAACAGTTCATCCACGGATGGGTCAATGATTTCAAGCTGATAGACATGAAACAGCTGCTCATGGAAGTGGATACATGGATACGGCGGAAAATCCGGGCAATCTACTGGAAACAATGGAAGAAGGTGCGAACAAGGTACTGCATGATGCGCCAATACGCAATTCCAGAATGGAAAGTGCATGAACTGGCAAGTTGCCGAAAAGGACTATGGAGAGTGGCGCTTATGCTGAGCTCATTCCTTACGAACGAAGAAATAGCCCGCCCTGGTTATATAACCATGACGAGCTATTACAAATAAGTTTGTGAAAACGAGGAAACCGCCGCGCTTCGAACGGTACGCACGGTGGTGTGAGAGGTCGGGATCTCTATTTAGAAATCCCTCCTACTCGTATTTCTGGGGATTGTTATTTCACATTCCCTTTTTGGCGCAGTCTGAACGAATCAATACAATAACCTCAAAACTAAGCATTAAAAAAGCTCCATCTTTTAGGATCAAAGGTGTAGTGTGTACATCCTTACAGTTGGTCAGCCAGAGCTCGAGCTTGTTCAGGTCCGGCAGTTTGCTGTAGTTCGCCAGGTTTATCCATAGAGGAAATAAGGATTTCGCCTATGTTTTCCCATCCGAGATAGTCAATGGCCTTATGGTATGGCATGATGATACCTTCCATGTCGCTTGTGCTCTGAGACCGGCAAGTGCAGAGCAGGCCAGCTTTTTTACCGGCAATGGCTTCTTTTTTGCCAACACAGAAGCTATAGAGTTTATCAATCAGGCATTTAACTTTGCCAGGTATGGAAAACCAATAGGTCGGTGTCGCGAGGATGACAGCATCTGCTTCTTCAATATAAGGTGCTACCGTATTGAAATCATCGTCAAAGGTGCAGGCTTTACCCGTCTTGAAGCAGGTATCGCATCCATGACAAGGACCGATATTTAGATAGGCAGCATCGAAGCGTTTGACAGAGTGACCTTTTTTTTGAGCCTCTTCAATGAATGCTTCAGCAAGAGCGGTACTATTGCCATCTTTACGAAAACTGGATGTGATAACTACAATTTTTTTACCCATACTCTTTTCTTCCTCTCTTTTTATGGATATTTTCTTTATATTTTTTTCATGATATCATGAATATATACTGCATTCAATTATAAAATTGTATGTAAAACAATTACGCGTATATAATGTAAATGGATTTACTTTACTCACTATTTACGTTAAAAAACAGACAGAAAGGGGACCGATACCTATGTCCATTAATTCGTTTGATAACTATTATATGTCCTGGAAGCCTCAACTGAACCGCACCAATCAACCATTGTATATTTCGTTAGCCAGACAACTTGAAAATGATATTGCTACTGGTGTTTTGCTGCCAGGAACTAAACTGCCGCCACAACGTGAATTAGCTGATTTTTTAGATATTAATGTCAGTACAGTAGTACGAGCTTTTAAACTCTGCTCCAATAAAGGCCTGCTTACTAGTACTATTGGAAGTGGCACGTATGTAGCGTACGATGTGGTGACTAATATTTTCGATACACCTGCAAAAAAAAAGCCTTATCTGATAGATATGGGTTCTCTTACACCGGAAACAATTCCTCAGGATGAAGTCGTGACGCTCTTGGAGAAAATGATACAAGAAGATGATTTTGGACGACTGTTGCAATATAATCACTCTGCTATGTTGTTTCATAAAGAGGCGGCCGTGAAATTACTTGATCGGGCAGGATGCCATACTGATGCTGATCATGTCCTTTTCGCCAGCGGCGGCCAAAATGCAACGTATGCTGTACTAGCGGGGCTTTTCAGGCCTGGTGATCGTATTGGTACAGCACCTACTGTGTATCCAGGGCTAAAAAGTGCTGCCAAGCTTATTGGCATTCATCTCGTTCCTATTCGGCAGGAAAATAATGAATTTACGGCTGAAGCAATTCAGTACGCCTACCACAATGAAGGTATCACCGGTCTGTATGTCATGCCGGATTATCAGAATCCAACGACCCATAGTATGCCACTATCCTGCCGAAAAATGATTGCACGCCTGGCCAGAGATCTGGATCTTCTGGTAATAGAAGATGGCATTAACTGTCTGCTTTCTCCACACATTCATCAGTCTATTGCCAATATGGCTCCGGAACAAACCATCTTTCTTGCCAGTTTATCCAAAACGCTGATTCCAGCTTTACGTTTAGCCTATATTAAGGCTCCTAAAAAATATTTTAAGAATTTGCGCAACGCCTTATATGCGATTCAATTATCTCCATCTGCGTTATTAATGGAATTGGCATCGCGCATGATCGTTTCAGAAAAATTTGAAGGCTTGCTTGAACGACGGCGCCAGGGGTTGAAAATTCGCAACGGGATTGTTGATGAAATTTTAAAAGGCTATGATGTGCGTGGCACGGAAGAATGTCTCCATCGCTGGTTGATTTTATCAGAAGATATGTCCGGAGAGCAATTTGAGCACCTTGCTTTGGAACATGGCGTCTATGTCTATGGCTCACAACGATTTGCTGTCGGTAAAGATATGCCTGTCCATGCGGCTAGACTGGGTATTTGTGTACCTTCTACGTATGATGAGTTACGAGAAGGCCTGAAAATTCTGCGTCAACTATTATGATGAAAAAGCAAAAATCAATTGAAATATATTTATTAAATCGTACTGCACACAATTTTAATATTGAATGAATATTGACTCTCTAGTATACTTGAATAAATCAAATAAACAGGTTCCCAATCGGGAAACAAACGAAGTAGAAGGAGGATTGATGAATATGAAGTACTACGTTGTTGATGCGTTTACTGAAGAATTATTCAAAGGTAATCCGGCAGGGGTTTGCCTGGTAGATGAATTCCCTGCAGATGAAACCATGACGAATATCGCTGCAGAAAATAGACTTTCTGAAACGGCTTTTGTAAAGCATAAAGTAGATGGCATTTATCGTGTCCGCTTTTTCACACCTACATCAGAAGTAGATTTGTGTGGCCATGCTACATTGGGTACAGGGTTTGTCCTCGCAAATTTTGTGGAACCGGGTAAGAAAGAATTCCATCTGCGTGCCAATCAAGATGATATTGTCATTACCGTTCGCGAAGGCGGATTGTATGAAATTGAATTCCCATCCTGGCATCCCCAAAAAGTTGCAGTGACCAAAGAAATGGAAGATGCCCTTGGCTTCAAACCGGAAGCTGCTTGGCAGACACGCGATCTCATCATTTTAGCGAAAGATACAGATACGGTCCAAAATTTCCAGCCCGATTATCAGGCTATTGCCCATATGACCGATAAGCTAGGTGTCCTCATCACGGCTCAAGCTAGTGACAGTGAATTTGTCAGCCGCACTTTCTTCCCCAATATCGGTATTCCGGAAGATCCGGTTTGTGGTTCTGCTAACTGCTCGTTGATTCCGCTCTGGTCTCAGCGTCTCGGTAAAAAAGAGATAATCAATCATCAGCTGTCGCCTCGCACCGGTACGATTTACTGCCGTGACGGAGGTAATGTAGTTAAGATTAGCGGCCATGTAACGCTCTATAGCACGGCCGAATTAAATATCCATTAATCAAGTATTTTGTACGATATCTAACATATCCAGAGGAGGCTATCTATTATGAAATGCATCTATACAAATAAAGGCGCTGATCCGCAGGCACCATATTCTCAGGCAATGGTAACGGGGAATCTCGTATTTACAGCAGGCCAGATCGGACTGCTTCCTGGTGGTACGCAACCTGCCGGTGATACTGTAACGGAACAGGCAGAACAAGCTTGCAAAAATATCCAAAATATTCTTGAGGCGGCTGGCACAAGCTGCAAAAATGTCGTGAAAACCACTGTTTTTCTCAAAGACATTGCATACTTTGATGAATTCAATACAGTATATAATAAGTATTTCCCTCATCATCCGGCTCGCACCTGCGTGGCTGTCGTAGCGTTGCCGCTTGGCTATCTCTGTGAAATTGAAGCCATTGCTGAAATCAAATAAGATTCTTTTAAATACCCGTATAAAAAGGAAGAACCTGTCATGAAAGCTATCGTAATGAAAGAATTCGGCGGACCGGAAGTACTGAAATATGTTGATGTACCTGACCCGGTACCGGAAGCTAACGAAGTCCTGATTAAGCTTGCATTTTGCGGCGTCAATCCAAATGAAACCTATGTCCGTACAGGCACATATAATTTCTATAAACCGGAACTGCCTTATACGCCCGGCTATGACGGCGCTGGAGTAATAGAAAAAGTAGGTGCAGGTGTCACGCATGTGAAAGTCGGCGACCGCGTTTTCGTTGCAGCTCTGTTGGCAAAACGCAATACTGGTACCTATGCGCAGAAAGTCGTTTGCGATGCTGATTCGGTCCACAAGCTGCCGGATTTCATTTCCTTTGAAGAAGGCGCATCCTTTGGTATTCCGGCAATGGCTGCATACCGCGCTTTGTTCCATCGTGCTCACATCAAGGCCGGCGAAATTGTAATGATCCATGGGGCTGAAGGCGGTGTAGGATCGTTAGCTGTTCAGATGGCAAAAGCTGTAGGTGCCATCGTCATTGGTACAGGCACGACTCCTGAAGGCTTGGACATCGTCCGTTCCTTTGGAGCTGATTATGCAATCTATCACCTCAAAGCAGACAATCAGGATGAATTGATGGAATTAACCAAGGGGAAAGGCCCGGACGTCATTATTGAATTCCTGGCAAATGTCAATCTGCAGACCGATTTGAAGGTGATTGCAAAATATGGCCGTATCGTAGTCGTAGGCAATCGTGGCACGATTGAAATCAATCCGCGCCTGGCCATGGCCAATGAATCTACTATCCTAGGCATGGCTCTGTGGAATGCTCCGGCCAATGAATATCGGGAAAGCCTGTTTGCATTGCGTGCTTTTATGCAAAGCGGCGCTGTTCGTGCAAAAGTTGGAAAACAGCTTCTCTTGAAGGATGCTGCTCAAGCACATAACGAAATCATTAATGGTTTGGCAAAGGGAAAAATGATCCTCAAAATCGAATAACGACCATAGTCCATTGTAATTCCTGATTTGGTAAAGTAACTATCTTTTTACTAAAAATCCATTTTAAAACGATTCTTCACGTATTTTTGGGGGATGCCAAATCATACGCAGGTAAAGACAAGTACCGAATCAAGGTAAAAAAGTATCTGTCGTTCTTGTACCCATATGCATTCCGTTTGGCAACCTTAATCATGTTGTACCCTTCCAATCGGCCTGTGTTAATAGGGCATTTGGCGTGATTTGCCAGACCATCGATTCGCTTTTCCTTTAGCTTGGCGAACCGGACCAAGGCCGGTATCACGCTCGCCTTGGCCGCCTTAAACCATCGTTTCCACCTCTCGACAGCCTTCTGGTAGTCTGTTATCGCATATAGCTTATTCATTTCTCCCTTCATGGCGTAGCAGATTCCCACGGCTGTTTACGTAGTTTTACGAGCAATACAAATCAGAAGAGCTAAATTATGACTCAATCAAAAAGAGGGGGAATGCGCCCAGGTGCTGGGCGTCCTAAAGGTTCTGTTAGCCCAGAAGGAACAAGAAAACAGCATCAGGTCAGGGCTTTTGATGATGAATGGGATCTCATCTACAGATTTGCCAAGCTTATAAAATCCGGGAAAATTAAAGCTTGCAAGGTCGCAGTAGAAAAGCTTGGAAAAAGCAGCATTGACTAAAATTGCGCACTAAGTGCGCACCAAAATCATTTTAGTCATAAATAGTTAGAAACGTAGCCACTTTGTTAAGAGACTCCCCTCATCTCCACCAATTGAAAATAAGCCCTGCTTTGGGCTCAGGCGGCACCGCATGGAACATAGAATCCATGCGGTGCTTTTTGGGTGTACCGCCCGGCTCCGACAGATAAAGGGCCTTTAAAAAGATACGGCTCACTACCGCCTTTTTCTTAAAAGTGCTATGATAGACCTAAGAGATGATCTTGAAAGGAGCCTTGATTATGGAGATCAAACGAATCGGCATTGCCGGCGCTGGTACGATGGGCTATTCCATGGCGGATATCTTTGCTTCCTATGGTTTTGATGTGACCCTTTGGAACCATAGAAAGCCTACGCTTGAGCGTGCAAAGACCCTCATCAGTGAAACGAGCCGCGACAAGATCCACTATACGACCAATCTGGAGGACATCGCCCATCTCGATATTGTCATTGAAAACGTGACGGAAGACATGGCCATTAAAGAGGGGTTCTATGAATCTTTCTGCAAGATGGCCGATGCGGACATGATCCTTGCGACAAATACATCAGGTCTTTCCATCAATGCCCTGGCCCAATTTGTGACGCACAGGGAACGCTTTTTAGGGATGCACTGGTTCAATCCGCCGACGCTTATTCTCCTTATTGAAATCATTAAAAATGACGAAACCTGCCAAGACGTGGCTGAGGCCGTTCGGGACCTTGCCCGCACCATTGGAAAGAAACCGGTCATTGTCAATAAGGATGTCCTGGGTTTTGCTGCAAACCGCATCCAGCTGGCTGTCGTGCGGGAAGCCCTGTCTTTGGTGAAAAAAGGTGTTGTTTCTGCTGAAGATATTGACGCTGTTATGAAATATGGACTTGCTTTCCGCTGGGCCTGCATTGGACCGCTCGAAACCATGGATTTTGGCGGGATCGACACGTTCTACCATGTCTCGAGTTACCTCATGAAGGACCTTGATGACAGCCATGAGATCCCCACTCTTTTAAAGGAACATTATGAAAAGGGTGAACTGGGTGTGAAGACCAAGAAAGGCTTCTACGACTACTCGAATGGGAAAGATAAGGAAGCAACCGAAAGACGGAACGAAAAACTCTTGAAAGTCTTCAACGTCCTTTATAAAACTTTATAAAAAAGCATAGTCCTATCAAAAAGCCCCTCCAAAGCGCAGGTCATGCGTTTTAGAGGGGCTTTTGTCTATGATGAAGCTGATTTCCTAGGAATTAGGAGCGGGATTTTACATGGAGAGGGACTGTCTCTTCTCTTTCTTCCATTTCCTCGTCCTTTCCGACGCAGTAGGAGGCGTAGAGGGACCCGGATACGTTATGCCACACGGAGAAGATGGCGCCGGCAATGCCGCCAGCTGCCGTAAAGTACATGAGGGCAAGGGCTGAGGCGAGACCGGAATTCTGCATGCCTACTTCGATGGTCATGGCACGCACTTTTTGCGGCGTCATGCCAAAGCGGCGTGCTGCAAGGTGGCCCAAGGCCATGCCGCCAAGGTTATGCAAAATGACGGCAACGAGGATCACAAGGCCGTGGTCCAAAATGGTCCTTCCTGAAAGGGAGACGACGCAAAGAACCGTCACCATAATGACAAAGGAAGAGAACATGGGCATGAAGCGGGAAAAACGGGATACAGTGCGGGGAAAGAAATAGTTGCTCGCAAGGCCCAAAATGAGGGGGAGGAGCACCATCTTGACGATGGAAAGCATCATGGAAGAAAGGCTGATTTCAATCCACGTCCCAGCAATCAGGTAGATGAGAAGGGGCGTGATGAAAGGGGCCAGTATAGTGTTTACCATGGTCATGGATACAGAAAGGGCTACATCGGCATGAGCGATGAAGGAGATGACGTTCGACGCAGTCCCACCAGGGCAGCAGCCCACAAGGACGACACCAATGGCAATTTCAGGAGGCAGGGCCAAGAGCGTAACAAGGACATAGGCCAAAAGGGGCATGATGGTAAACTGCAGGATGGCCCCGACGGCAACAGAGCGTGGATCCCGAAAGACATTTCGAAAGTCTTCGGCCTTAAGGCTCATGCCCATGCCAAACATGATGATTCCCAAAAGGGTGGGGATAAAGCGGGCGTAGGGTTTCATGGCTGCTGGGAAGAGAATCCCTAAAAAACCTGCAATCATGACGCCGACGGCCATGTAGCGTGTGGACCAACGGATGAGCTTATCGAGCATCAGTCTGCCACCTCCCGTTCTTTTTCCGTCCCGCGGCTTTTTAGCGGCTGATTTCCTTCGCCGAGCATGACGACCTTGGGCGTAAAGGAGCGGGCTTCTTTTTCGTCCATTTGGGTATAGGCGATGATGATGACAATGTCTCCTATCTGGGCGTAACGGGCGGCTGCACCATTAAGGCAAACAACACCGCTGCCGCGTTTTCCCGCAATGGTATAGGTTTCAATGCGGGCGCCGTTATTATTGTTGCAGATCTGGACGCGTTCGCCGGGAAGGATGCCTGCGGCGTCAAGCAGGTCGGCATCGATGGTGATGCTTCCCATGTAGTTCAGGTTTGCTTCTGTAATGGTGGCGCGATGGAGCTTTCCGTGCATCATGGTGTAGATCATGCTTCCACCCCCAAAATGACGTTATCAATGAGGCGCGTTGTGCCAAAGCGGACGGCAACCGCAAGGAGGACGGGCGTATGGAGCGTTTCTTCCACTTCAAAGAGGCCGGGCATGCCATACATTTCAACGTAGTCGATGTCGCTCATGGGTTCTTCCTTGATTTCTTTCATCACAAGGTCAACGAGGGCTTTCTTGCTCCGCTCGCCTTTTCCGTAGGCTTCTTTTGCATGACGGAGGCTGCGGGAAAGGACAAGGGCGGCTTTATGTTCTTCTGGGCTCAAGTAGACGTTGCGGGAACTTTTGGCAAGGCCGTCTTTTTCGCGGACAATGGGCATGAGGCGCAAGGTGACGTTCATGAAGAGATCTTCAACCATGCGCTGCAGGACCTGGGTCTGCTGAGCGTCTTTGAGGCCGTAGTAGGCGCGGTCACATTGGGTGAGGTTAAAGAACTTGGCACAGACCGTAGCGACGCCGCGAAAATGAATAGGTCGTGTCCTTCCGCAAAGGACCTTCGTAATAGGACCCGTGACCTCAACCCAGGTCATATCCTCGTGGGGATACATTTCGCCCGGGGCTGGCGCAAAGACGAGGTCGGCGCCTTCGCGTTCCGCCATCTTGCAGTCACTTTCCAAAGTCCTGGGATATGCAGCGTAGTCTTCCGTCGGTCCAAACTGTGTAGGATTGACAAAGACGGTGACGATGACGAAATCGTTTTCTGCCCGGGCTGCCTTGATGAGGGAAGCGTGTCCTTCATGAAGAGCGCCCATGGTGGTCACAAGACCAATGGATTTTCTTTCTTTCTTGACGCGGCTGACCTCATTTCTAAGTTCCTTTGTTGTGTGACAGACGTACATAGATGAATCACATTCCTTTCTGATTGGTGGAGTGTGGGGACAGGTTTCAAAAGGAAATGAAATGATAAGCAAGATCCTGGCGGACAATGCGAAAAATAGGAAGCAGCATACAAAAAAGCCGTGTTCCCAAAGAAACACGGCAAAAAAATTCCACAACAAAATGGAAAAACAGGTTTCTTTGGGAAGCAGCTTTTCGGAAGGATCATTTCATCATTCCAATTTTCTGCCTTAAGGGAAGAATTTCTCCCCTTTGAGCCCTTCGGGAAACAAGGCCGCCCTGCGGCTTTGCGACTCGCGGCACACACCTTCTGAAACGTGTCTGCACTCTCCCTATAAGATTTACCCAAATCTTCCTATTTTTCTATCCGGGGAGTAATATACCACCGTGATGATAATTTGTCAAATCATTTGCAATATAGTTAACTCAAATTATTTTTTC
>OJOM01000034.1_pt1 | contig 104737 bp, 108 predicted proteins | sample 1598231 | NCBI WGS metagenome assembly OJOM01 (sample SAMN03922465, study PRJEB24848) | human gut metagenome | isolation source: stool sample | host: Homo sapiens | place: Germany | collected 2010-11 | reverse complement strand
CTTCTACCTTGCTTCTATCCCTGTTGAAGTTCATTGCTTTGCTTAGGAAGAATGTAATCCTATCAGTCAATTCAACTCCACATTTTTCAGCATCAGTCTTAACAATAAAGTCAATCCTGATTTGAGGTACTTTAACTCTGTCTCCTTCAGGACCTACTTCACCTTCACCTATATAGACAGGAGCATCATCAAGTGTTCTATTGAACAGTTTTTCATACTCTGCCTTGTTAGGATTGACACCAACAATGAATACCGGTGCTACACCAATATATAGTTTCTTTACTCTGTCTTTGCTTTCTGAACCAGAAGCAAATGCCATCATGGCTACACTTTTATTCTTCATTTCTTATTATGATTTAAATGATTTTACAAATAAGGAATAGGCTCATCACCTACAGGTGCAAGAGGAGACTCTACAGTAGGGTCAATAGTACCTGCTTCTTCAGCAGGTACTTCAACTTCTTCTACTACAGCGCCTTCATCAACAGTACCTTCAGGTGCAGCTTCTGTTGCTTCTGCCACAGCCATTGCTCCATTCAGAATTTCTTCTGATGTGAAGCCACCTGACATCTTGATGATAGGAGCTTCAAAGCTGTCAATTACCACGTTTACTGTATCAAGTTCTGCTTGAAGCTCGGCTATCTTGGTCTCAAGTTTAGCTTTCTTTCTCCTTTGCATACTAACATTCTGAGCAGTTCTTTTAACTGCTGCAAGTTCGAATTTACTAAGTTCTTTCATAATGTTTAAAATATTTGCAACAACCTTCTGCTACCTTGAGGTTCAAGCATATTTTGTGCTGCATATAATTTGTTTATCGAAAATTCTTTCTCTGCCATCTCTAATGCATCAAGATACAAGTTAAGTAAGAATCCCATTCGAGTTGCTGTCATGACTAACAACTTAGTTGAATCTGGATTCTTACCATTATGCAAGCACCAGTTGGCTATGAATGATTGTGCCAGTACAACATTAATTGAAGCACCCTGTGAATTTACTCTTATGGATTCTTGTAAAACTTCTTCTCGTGTCATTATATCTTATAATATTTTCTGACAGCATCATCTACAAGTTTCAAACTGTTAGGTATTTCAAACTTGTCAAACATACCAAGAGGAGTCTTTGCACTTGAGTGATTAGCTTTAGTCTGAAACCAATACTTGTTGTCACCATTATCACCAAATTCAACCCTAGTCATTATGACTATAGGATAGAATCCTTCAGGTGGAGTCTTGGTCAGTTTCTTACCAATTACAGAGAACACAATCTTCTCTGTTCCATCAGGTTGAGTCTGCAACATAGTATGACCCATGATATATACTATCTGGTCTTCCCTAAGCAATGTATTACAGAGCATATTCAGCTCAATAACATCATTTGCAGCATCTCTCCATTGGTCAAAGGTCATCTTCTTCCTGTCATTGAACTCCTTCATTGCAAGATAGATATTGATAGTATCAATACTGACAGACTTAATGTGTTGCTGCTCTGCAATCCACTTAAGTATCTCTCTTATCTCTGCAAATGAAGTAGGTTCAGCATAATTACCCTTCTCCAATTCCCACATACCTGCTGGTATTGGTAAATCCTTCCTGTCAAGATTCATAATGAAATGACTCTTTGGGTCCATACCTTGATAGTCCTCAAGGTTAAAGCTTCCATCAGGATTAATTACAGTTGAAGTGGTTTTACCATCACCACTTTGTCCTAAAATTGCTACTATTTTTGCCATTCTTAAATTATTTACCTGCAAAGGTAAGGAATTTCTTCCACCTGTGCAAACTTACTTTCACTTTTCTAATTCCTCGCTGTCTACCAAAGGCTAACATTGCTACACTTGGCTTTCTCCTGACTACAGTGTCAATATACTCCATCACCTGCTTTAGCTGGTCTTTCTGTTCAGGTAAAGGCAATTCAGCAAATGAACTGACTGCACCATCAAAGAATAATGGACATATTTGACCTGCTGAACCATTATCCCTGTCCTCAATAACATAAAGAAATCTTATATTATTTCTGAACTTGGTAATGTCATACTTCTCATGTTCTTGAAGACCATACTTGAATGGACTATATAGACCTAATACTAAGTTAGCATCCCTAGTAGTTGTCTTACAGTCAGCTAATCCATCTGATGAAGGATATAGCTTGTTCAACTTCTGGTTCTCAATACCTTCCTGTGCCTGAGCCTGATGCTGAATAGCTATGAAGTTAAGGTCAAATGTGTCCCTTAATTCTATTGCATATTTACTCATCTTTTCAATGGTTTGCATCTTATTCATCCCACTCTCTTGCATAAGATTGGAATAATTATCAAGCACACAAAGAATGTATTCATTCTCATCCTTATATTGAAAGTAATCAATTACCTTTCCCTGCTCCATTTCACCAGTAAACTCATTCCTCTTTAGTCCAATCTTATACTGAAATGCTCCTCTGGTCAACATGTGATTCCTGATATACTTATATATACCAGTAGGATTCCTTTCAGTATCAATATAGGACACCATTTCCTTGAACTTATTGATATACTCCTGATACTTATCAGATGCAATCAAGTCAAGGATTTCTTGAGGTACTGGCTTATCAGCTGAAGTACTCTTGAGGTCAGTAGGAGAGATTCTTATACCATCCAGCCTGAATAACAAGTGACAGAGAAACTCATAGAATTTCTCCTTTTTGCCCATTTCCAGAGTGAAATAAAGAACCTTTAACCTTAGTTGGTTAGGATGTTCTATGGTATAAAAGAAAGCCTCATACACAAATGTATAATCCACCAATTTGGATTTACCAACCTTCTGATTGGCTGTTACAATAGTGTATCTTCTCTTTTCTATGCCCGGGAGCCAGTTCCTAAGTCTGGGATAACATAATGGGATACAGTTAATTAACCCATGAAGTATCCTGTTCCTTCTAGTCACTAGTTCTTCTAGTGCCCTGTCAAAACTGTCTCCTGTATCAGTTGATGCTACTTGTCCAGTCATAACTATTTGGATTTACTTGGTCAGCATTCTCTATCCATTCAGCTAATTGAGAGACTTGAACTACTTCACCATCTCTATTTTCATCCTTCCAAATGAAGTACTTAAGTAACCTCAAGTACAGGTAACTACCATTGAATGATTCAACATATCTCTTGGTTGCATCCAAGATTTGTTCATCACTATAGTTATCACCATATCTTTTGAAGAATGATACCAGCTTCTTCTTGATGTCAGGGGTATTTCCCCTATAATAATAACTGGTTCCTTGCATCTTTCCTTCAGGATAAATCTCCCTTAGTTTGACTGCTAAATCAGCTATTCTATCCTGTGCAGACTGTGTAGGTCTGTCACTCTCAAGTACTACATCACTGAATAGACTAATACCTCTATGAGTAATGGTGTATTTCTTGTCAAGTTCAAACATGGAACCATTAGCTCTAGTAATGTATCCCTTGTTGATTAGACCTTGATAAACATCATCATTCCCATATTGTATAGCTCCTAATACTAGAACTTCCTCTTTGGTAACATTGTGCTTAGAACAGATTTCATCATCAATTCTCACAATCATGTATCAAAACCCCCATTTCTTGTGAAATAAAATATGGCTGCTAATACTACAGCAGCTACTATATACTGTGCAGTACTATGATGTGCTGCTAATAATATGATTGCCATCTTAAAATTCCGTTAGGTTATTTACTACTGTTATATACTCTGGGTCAATACCTTCAAGTGCCTTATTCAGATATTCTTCATCTCTTGTACCTTTATAGTACATGATGTATATCTCTGGTTCATCAGCTCTCATGGCTCTACCAGATTTCTGAACAAAGGCTCTCTCCTGACCATCAAGTTGAATGATAACACCTGCCTCAATATCAGTTAGATTCTGTCCTTCTTGAATCATTCCAACAGCATAAAGGCTATTTATTTCCTTATTGTTGAACTTATCAATTATAGCTAAGGACTCTTTCTTCTTCTCTGAATGAATGGCATTTTCTCCACCTAGTTCATTTGCTTGCTCTATACTGGAACAGAAGCACACATATCTTTTACCGGCTAATTTAGCGAGTAGATAAGCAGCCTGACCCTTCTTTAGTTCTCCAAGGTATCTTTTCCTTTGTGAACCATATTGAAGCCATTTGTTCTTGATTGCTGTGCTCCTGTTTCTCATGAACAGGTTTCTCCAGTAATCAATCTTGGCATCAAACCAGTCATATTTCTGCTGCTCGGTGCATTGAATCTCCAGTCTCAAATTAGGATAATGGAACTTATCTTTAAGATAATTCCACCTGTCCTTCATACTGCATTGAACTCTTCTCTTTAAGATGTCTTTGCCCCTCTCTTCAATGATTACCTGATTGGGGTAGGTGTTATCCAACTTCAAAGGAATGAGATAAATCTTTGGTTTAGGAAGTATGCCCCAGTCAATTGCTTGTTGCATACTGACTTTGAAGCTTACAAACTTGCCAAATATTCTGTTCAATTCAAGGATTGTATTAGTAGGTAATGTAGCTGAAAGTACAAGAACATTGTCACAGGTTATATCCTCAAGTATATCAAGCCTTAGGTCTGAATTTGAGTGATGACCTTCATCCAATATGATTAGGTCATAATGTTCATGCCTATGATTCTTAAGTGAAGCATAAGTGTCTACTGAAACCATTCTATCCCATATATAATCCTCAACTTTCCACTTAGTAAACTCATCCTTCCAGTTCTTCTTATGTGCTGTTTCAGCTACAATAAGGAGTACTTTGAATGGAGTTCCCTGTCTGGTTTCAAGACTAATATATTCAAGGAATAAGTGCTTCAATATATCAATTGCTGCCTTACTTTTACCTAAACCAGTTGCCCATTGTAGAATCACTCTACCATGTTCTTTCATCAACTCAACTGCCTCATTTTGAATTTCTTGCTTATTCATTTACAAATCTCCAAATAAATCCTTTAACTGTCTTATTCCTAATACCTCTACAACACCTAGAAATATCACTTACATCTCCATTTACTGATTTAGCAGCATCTGAAATTGATAAGTGTTTCTTAATAGGTATCATATCTAAACTATATTGCATAACTGGTAAACATGGATTGGTAGGAGTGTTAATGTTACATTGAGAGTTTTCAAAAGCATTAACCCATCTAAGATTACTAACTTTATTATTAGTAGTATTACCATCTATATGGTCAACATATGGATGATTATTAGTGTTAGGTATAAACTCTTGTGCTACCAGTCTATGTACATAAAGGTCCTCTTTTTTTCCATTTAGGGATAGATGTACAGTCTGATATCTGCCTGATGAGCCTATTCTTAACTTAAGTATTTTATTGCTACGACAGCTCAATACCCTACCCGAGGATGATACTGAATATATACCCTCATATCCCGTTATAGGTCTCCATTCCTCATTCATATCTATTTACCAATGTTTTAACTTTACTAATATAGTTTGGGTCCTCTGCATACCCTATCTCTTCAAGGAATTGATAGTAGTTATTCGGGGGCTTATATCTATATTGTATGCAGTTAAGATAAGCAACCACACTCTCTGTCCAATGATTGAACTTAAAGTAGTCCTTATTCTTACTGTCATATAAACCAAACAGGTTATTATATTCCTTGAACACTTTGGACCTAAAGTGCCCTGTTTCAAGAATAGCCTGTGCTCTCACTATGTCTGGGTACATGACACCATAATAATTAAGAACTTTAGGTAAATCCTTTTCAGGATTATCTGACATTAAGAACTCTGGTTGCTCTAACTTAATGCACTCCACTTTTGGTGGATGCTCCAGCTGTGCTATCTTCTTGTGAATCACCCATGAACAATAGACATTCACTGAAAGAAGAATAGCACAAGCCAGACATGTTATAATATGTTTCATCTCACTTGTTTTAAATTAGATTTCTTTATTTAACCATTTAAACCACATTAAGTAAGGTGCTCTTAGCACAATCCTAGTGTCTACTTTCTCCCAGCCATTGTTGCTACATTCTCCACTATATTGTATATGATAAGCTATAATTGCTATTATACTGACTACAATATTTATAACAGGAATAAAGCATATAATCATAGCTATAATGACTATCCATAAAGGTACTTTCACTCTCTCATTTCCATCATTAACCCAAGGATAGTGGTCCCAATGTTCAGTAACATTTTCTCTAACTCTTTTCTGTGGATATGAGAAGAACATCAGTGTGCCCAATATGAACACACTGATGATAAAAGAAATAAACCAAAACATAATTACTATCCTATATTCTTAAACAATGTAGGAACCTGACCATAAACAGGAAGCTTTCCATCCCATTTGTCAATCCACATCTGCTCAAGAATAGCAGGAGTAAGAGCTTTAGTCTTAAGCTCATTAGCTTTATATTCAGCTTCAGCAGCTACAATAAGCTTCTTGGCTTGTGCTTCTGCTACTCTGATCTCATTCTCTACTTTCATTGCATCCTGTACAGCCTTATTCTTGGCATTTACAGCATCTACAATAGTTTGAGGATATTTAAGTCCGGAAGTTAATTGTTCAAGCTGGAAGTTTTCCTTAAGTAATGCTGCTGATAAATGAGTTTCAATTGCTCTCTCTATACTATCCCTATTACTTACAATATAATCAGTGGTGAAGTTGTTCAATTGTATCCTAAAGGCATCCCTTACATAGTTGAATAGAGTTCCTTCAATAACTTCACTCAGTTCCTTTCTATATTTCTTGAATACCTCCGGGGACTTCCCATCAACTAATTTCAATGATATAGTAGGGTCTACAGTGAACTCTGAACCATCTTTGGCATTGATTGTAAACGGTGGATAATCTACAGTTTTCACATAAGTTTCATACTCATAGATAGCTGTAGTAACAGGATTGTAGAATACTCTACCTGTAACCAGTGCAACATCTCCGACACCTTTGTCATCACCATAAAGGTTCACTTTGATACCTTCACAACCAGCATCAATTCTCTCACAAGATGATAGCAACACTGTTGTCATCACCATAAAGGCTGTAAGCAAGCCTTTTACAAATTTACTCTTCATGTTTTCTTTTAAATTTAATTGTTGTTAAAAACCTTGTATTTATTGTCACAGCTATAGTATATACCATGATAATAAATCCAATAATATTCTCTATGGTATTAGCTGCATTCAACATGCTAAAACCAACTGAGCTTACTACTATAAATAGTATGAACCATACTGATACTTTAATAAAGTTACTCATGCTTTCTTAGTTATGAATAAATAGTTACTTCTTGAATCTTTTGAGGCATCTACACACCATGAATGATGAGGACTGTATGCAATAGCATTAGGCTTATTCAGCCTACTATATACACTTTTGATTACTGAATCTCCAATACCGGAAATAGTACATGGTTTGTATTTGAGTGAGACTCTATTACCAATATCAAACCAGTCTTCTTTCCTTATAAGATATACTAGCTTTGGTCCTCTACTATAATTATGGTATAATGTACCCACTAGTTGCTTCTTGTGTGTTTCATCAGCAAGTTCACATATAGGTTTCAATACAGGCATATTATTCCTGTTATATTCCTCTGTGTTGATGTATCCTGATAGTGGTTCACAAGACTTAGGTCTTGAGGTTCTCTTCTTGTAGTTGAGTATTCCATTTGTCACATAGAATCCACCATACCAAGTGATGTCTTCCTTCTCTTTTATGTGGTCATAGAATATCTTCTTCAAGTTATAAGACTTTGTTGATTTATCACATCTCTCAAGGAACTCTGAAAAAACTTTGTTTACAGGTCTGCCAATGTTGACCTTAAGGAATCTTTCAATACCATTAAATGCCCATTTAGCCCTGTCATCTTCCCAGTTGTTCTTGAACCAATTAGCCTCTTTGTATGCCACTCTGTCACCACCTAGTCTATTAATTCTAGCTCTAGGGGTTCTGTGATGCCATTTAGTGCCTCTACCTCTTTCTTTGAACTCTATCATATGCTGAATAATTTAATGTACACTCTTTCTTGGAATGTATTATCCCAATGGTACTTATTATACCATAACAATACTAAGTATCTATTGTATGATTTAACAATACTGATACTGGGGTGATACCTGATGTAGGTGATGATTAGCCATATAATGACTAACACACCTACTATAGCTCTAATATATAATGTACTTAGCATAACACAACTGATTTAGTTAGTCCTCTAATACATTATAAGTAAAGCCTTGACCACCAAGGTGTTCTGTGATTCTCCTTAAATGAGCTTCAAGTCTCATTTTGGCATTCATTGCCTTCCATTGACTGCCTCTAACCTTTACATCAACATTGCTTCTGTCATCTATCATCCATAGATAAGCATCCTTTGTAAGGTTAATAGACTGTTTGATGTTCTGCATTTGCCTGACACTCACAGTGATTACCTCTTTGTTTTTGCCTTTTGCATCAGATACCTCAACATTGAAGTTATCATATGCATTTTGAGCCTTGGCATCCTGCTCACTAAGCATTACTCTACCTTTGAGAATAATGCTTAGGTTCACCTTTATTTCACTCATAGTTATTCTTTACCACTTCCTGCCTTAAGAGCTATCATAGTCAGTTTGGCAATAGGATTATCACTCTTTGAAAGTTTATCAAGGGTGTACATTGTCATGAACTCCTTCTCCTGCTCAATGATTTGAGGAACTTCATCAACATGAAGACACTTGTGCATCAAGGCAATAAGGATTAATCCTTGTGCTTCTTGAGGTACTTTCATTATCTCAATCAGGACATTGGTATATGCTTCCTTAGTACCTTTGAATTTAGAGTCACTTTCTTCCATGATGTCAAGAGACTTTTCAAAGGCATCAATGACTTCATCTTCAAAGTGTTTACCAACTCCTAGTGCATCCTCCATCTCTCTAAAGATATCCAGACCATCATCTTTCTTTTCCATTACTATTTATATTAAGTTAAACAATGTGTACAAAAAAAAAAGGCTACCACTCATTGCTGAATGATAGCCTTATAGAAGTAGAACAGTTATAGTGGGTATTAACCTGTCAGTCAGTCTGTTAATCCGACAGGCACAAATTAAATATATAGGCATTTTCATTTTATGAAGTAACCACTATATACACTAACTTCCATTTGTGGGGGTGAAAGGACTCGAACCTTTATAAGATAGTTTTACAAGACTATTGTGTCAACCGAAGTAACTCTTACTAACCACTACTGTTTTACCAGAGAACATTTGTAAGAGTGTTGTGTTTATTGCACCACACCCCCTTGTTTTTTGCTGTCTTTCCAGCTGTCATTGTGGGGATAATAGGATTTGAACCTATGACCATGAGCTTAAAAGGCTGAAGTAACTCTATTTATCACTACTTGTGTATGACACAAGAGAACATTTAACAGAGTATAATACGTGCTCTACCTGACTGAGCTATATCCCCGAATAAGTACCATAGAACAGATAACAGAGTGTTATTACAAAACCCATATTGAAGTAACTCTGTTGCACACTAATGGTACTATATTTTAAAGGAACTTGGGAACATTTATCAGACTGATTTTGGTAAACTGATTCCACATATTAGTTTGAAGTAAGTCTGAAACTCACCACAAGCTCCTATATAATATGTATAAGCTTTTAGTATGTACTCTAGCTTTAGAGAGTCTCATTTCATCACTTTTGCTTATACTTTATTGTTCATCAAACTTATTCTCAATGCCCTCAAGAGCAGCAATATAAGTTAGGAAATGTTCCGAAAAACCACTGATTTCAGCTGTCCACTTACCCCTGTAGTTTACCCCCTTTGTGTTAGCACTTACATCACAAATGTAATTGTATGTACCATAAGGTTCAGGTATTCTAAGGTTAGGGAAATCACAATCCTGTGAGTCACTGAATACAATGATTCTATCAAACTCTTTGCCTACATGAAACTTACACCAATTAAGGCATTGTCTGGTGAATATACCACCACCACCAATTCTTTTATTAGTGTCTCTGATTTGCTTGATGATACCAAATCCCTTTTGAGGATATTTGATATGTTCATGTGCTCCTTCTCTTCTGCCATCATTACCAGCTGTAGCTACTATTTCATAGTCCTCACACTGATTGACTGTCAACATAGCCATTGCACAAGCAGCATCATATCTTGTAAAGTCTGATTTACTTGACATTGGTGCACCCATTGAGCCTGATACATCAACAATGAATAAAGTTTTGCCGGGTAACTTAGGCAAATTAGCATAAGATGCCAGCATACTATCTTCAATATCTCTCTCAAATTCAGGATTCATCCTTGCTGTCTTAAGGAAATCAAGAGGTAATAACATACTTGACTTGAGGTTCTGTAAGCCTTGTTGAATAATTCTTCTGTCAACATCAGCTCTCTTCATATTTGCTATGTTCCTCAACATTGCAAGTCCACCAATCTTTTGATTCTCAATCAGCATTTGCCAAGTCTGTTTCTTGTCTTTGCCTGTTGAAAGCAATACTTCCCATGTTTCAGGTGGTGTAAGAGTTCTTGTAGCTACCTTTTCAAATAGCTTGGTCTCATACTCATTTCTTGCTTTAGCATGAGTCAGGAATAACACATCTCTTAATTTAATGGCACTATCTCTGTCATATTTAGCCAGTTTGTACTCATTGAAATTATGAAATGCTTCTGCCAGACCCTTCTTAGCTTGATTACAGATTGGTTTCTTTCCTTCCTTCCAATATAATGCAAGGAAATCAGTCAACATATCTGCCCTAGTTATAATTCTAGGCAACAAGTCTTTGACAAACATCTTGTGTTCAGGATACTTACACATCTCAACTGCTATAAACAATGGAGTATGTCTTAGTTTGCTTACCAATCTTGCTTCAAGTGCTATGTTATACACATCTTGAGCATTACATAATGGTATCAATCTCTTGATTTCTTCTGCTACTCTGGCACCATCAACATATGCTACATCTTCCCATAAGAGATTAGCTAATACAGCTCTCCTAAGTAAAGCAATGTTTGACTGTCTTGCAGCAAATGAACCTGAACCACCAGCCAATCTTTCATCTACAACTTTAGGTGTAGGTTTAAGCGACGGATTTAATTTTGACATAAATTTTATGTTTTAAAAGTTTAACGATGCAAAGATAAGTTATTTATTTGACATATGCAAATGTGAAAATAACTTTAACTTCACTTAACTATACCACACTTCAGGTGGAAATTCATCAATTTCTTCTTTCTCTTTCATATTATATCTTTGACATTACAAAGGCTGTTAAACAAGTAACTACACATACTACAATTACAGCACATATAATCATACATACTGCTGTTCCAAGTAGAGTATCTTCTGGCTTTACTTTCATATTATAAATGGTCTGGATGATTATGTATAATCCATTTACATGAGCATACTATAATAAGATGCTGTATGCCTGTGGCTAATAATACACCTATTACTATAATCTGCCAATTAGGTAATGACTCCCAACTTGACAAGTATATAGCACATAAGAAGAATGTAATCCATGTAGTACTACAATAGATACAATAACCTAAAGGATATGCAATGAATGCTAAGAGGCTTCTACCAAATGATTTCTCAATGATGTAACCTTTCTCTTCCATATCCTCATAATATTTAGCCCAAGGTTTGAGTATTCCATAGTACAACCAGTTGAATATCATACCTCTAGGCTTAAGGCAATTCCTGTAGAATATACCTAATAGTCCACCTGCTATACCTAACAGGATAAACTCAATTAATACAGTTATCAGTTCCATTTATTTCCACATTTTAAGTTTGCTACCTTTGCATTCAGCTATCAGCATGAACACAACTCCTTTTCTTTTCTGTAATACTTTCATAATTATATGATTTCAATAGTTCTTCTTCCAAATGCCTTAGGTATTGCTCCTTCAATATCCATAGTTACTGTGGATGTATTAGGTACACCATTAACCAGCACCTTATCCTCATCAGTAAGTGGTGTGTATGATAGATTTCTAAATAGATAACCACATCTTACACACCAACATACTCCATATTTATTCTGTCTTACCTTATGGTGACCATAAGTACACAGTCTTATTGCTTTAAGGTATTCATCTTTTGTCATTAAATCTATTCTATATTGAATATGATTCTAATTATTCTCTTCCACTTAGATTCTTTATTAGGAATAGGATTAGTCTTAGTAGCTCTGGCTCCTCCTCTGGTTATTTTTCTGTTAATTAAATGAGAGTCAGACCCAATAGATACAAAACATACTCCTTTGAGATGTCTGTAATATCTCTTTTGAATAGATACAGCAGGATGTGTACCTAATTCTTCAGCTATTTCCTCAAATCTTGCTTTAAGATTATAAGGATTTCTTCTGATTCTGTCAACAATCAGATTATCTTCCTCTGATGTAAATTTGTTTCTAGTCATGATGATTAATGTATTAAAGGATTAATAATAGTATCCCCAACTGGACTCGAACCAGTGTCTAAGGTAGTAATTGTGGCTCAAATGAGGGTCCAACTCATAACCTTCTCCTTAGGACGGAGCTGCTCTATGCATTGAGCTATTGAGCCTTCAATCTACCAAAGTATTCACTTTTGCCTTGTGGAGCATTTTTATTTCTGCTACCAAAGTTATCAGTTAAGGAATGACAATTAGGACAAAGTAACTGCAAGTTGTCTTCTTTATTGTTAGTAGAATCTCCATCTATATGATGTATCTGTAGTGGTATTAATCCAGTATGAGGGTTAATCTCTGACCATCCACATACTTGACATTTATTATTATACTTCTCCATCATATATCTCCTTATGAATGAGCTGTATGTATATCCTGAAGTACCAGATATTTCTCCATTCTTCCACTTCATTATATTACTCTCATATTTGTGCCTTGATGCACATTCTATGCTGCAATAATCATGAGGTCTTGATGGTGCACATACAAATTCTCTTCCACAATAGACACAGATTGCTTTATTGGCTGTACCTCTGTTGAAGTTTTCATTAGGATTAATAATTCTCCTACTAACAATAGGTATGCCTAGCCTAATAGCAGCTTTCTTTACTCCAGCACCTGTACAGTTGTATATTCTACCTATTTGCTCATAACTTAACTTATCCTCAAGTATATACTTGGTTAAGTTCTCTTTTTCATTATTCCATCTCATATTCAAACTTGTTTTTAATTTGTATAAAGATACAAATAATAGTTTGAATATGCAATGGTCTAACTTAACTACTTACCTCCATTCTATCCCTTGACTTATGAGAGCATTTAGTAGTACTATCTTCACAGACTATACTACTTAAAACCATTAAAATACAAGTTCTTTATATTTAATTAACCGAAAAGAATCTCTTTATCAAGTTCTGTCAACATCTTGAATGCCTTGATAGCACTTTCTTCATCCTTGAAGTACACAATACCTGCATATATTACAGTCTCATGCACGCAGATGCCAAGACTGTTACCCATATCTCTACTTGTGGTAAATCCTTGTTTTGATTGACCAATGAAGTAGCCTTTGTTATATGGAGTTCTCTTCCAATTCCCATTGAAGTATTTAGCCATTAAACATAATTTGGCATTAACATCAAATTTATCATGTTCTTCATAAGGAACTGTAACACAAGTAGTAGTGAGATTATTATCACCTAACTGCAACTTAATAGACTCATAAGAGAGTGCTAACTCCTGCTCTGAATATACTGTCAATGCCAGTTCTTTCAGCGCTTTGTTATTACCATTGAACCAGCATCTTGCTTGCTCAATAGATACTTTGACTGTTCTTGTTTCCATTATATATTGTTATTAGTTAATTAATAAATATAAGGATAGACTATATTCACATACTGTCTATCCTATCCCCTTAATATTAACCACATAATTCAATCTTTATCACTTAATAATAGGACTGCTGTACCATTGTTGTTATAGATGATTGGTTCATAATTCTCCATCATCCTTAGAAGGTCAGCATTATATTGGTTAGCATAATGTGAATTGCATCTCATGGATGTCTTCCACATATCATGTATTATATGATATGTTTCTTCATCCATTGATACAACTTCATTGTCAAAGCCTGCATCAAGGTCATCATAAATGAGCCAGTAGCAAGATTCACCAAGACTGTTGTGTGATTCCTTCATAGTGATAATATAGTATGGGAAGAATGATGCACTCTCCCATACTAAACTATCTTGTTTGTCTTCTTGCTGTGATTGAACCTTGCATGATACTATTGTTGTCATCATGGCAACACCTATCAGTGATAACCATAACATTAATCTTATTGCTTTCATTTGTTATTGGGTTTAAAGAACTAACAGGAGCAATGATGTGCTGATTATCAATCAAGATTATACTTCAATTTTTGCCTATGATAAATGCTCCCGTTAGTATGTTATTTACTTAGTTTTCCTTTGAGTAATCCTTTGAGTTTAGCATACTCTTTGGTAAGATGTTCTTGCTTGAAGTCTTTCGTTGTCTTCATGCCTGTCTCCTTTCTCTAAAGGATTTAATCTCTTGCTGTATGTATGACTCAAACTGTTGTAAGTCATCAATTACTCTTGGTTTACTTGTAATAGCAAGTAATGCAACACTGTTATTGTTGTGTTGCTCTGTCAGGTAATTAATGTGTGCTCTTCTTGATGATGAGTAGTTGCTGCTACTAGCAACAGCTACTCTGTTTAATCTCTTTCTCATACTACATTTGTAATGTATCAGGGACTGCCACTATCACTACATTGTTGTAGTTTTCTTTGCATTTCTTTGCCACATCTTTGGCTTCTTCTTCTGTTGAACACAGATAGAAAGTCTTGTGCCCAAACCTCTTGTTGTCTGAGCATAATACTAGTCTTTTTCTCATGTGATTATGTATTAATGGGTTAATGTTTTGAGGCTAATAGGAGACTTGAACTCCTAACCTTCCTTTACTCTGCAAGGATGCTCTAACCAATTGAGCTAATTAGCCTATAGTTTATATAAAGACTTGTTGCAATGCTATATGTCACATCAGGTATCTTCTCAATCAAATTAGCTTGATGCTGCTTTCTACTTTTTGATGTATCAGACGGTTCACCTCACATACTAACTTTGATGTTTAACACACCATAAACTAATACACATTTTTCGGATAGCTTGATACTATTGTCAACCACTATTTGTACATATTTAGCTGGTCAAAAGCCTTTATTATCTTATTTTATTGGTATACTAGTTCTTGTTTAACACAATTTAATGGCTTGTGTTCAATGACAAATGACTACTATTGTTCATCAGTTGTCTACCTAAGTGGTACATTGGAGTAAATACTAAAGGGTAAATAATGTTATTATCTAGTGTATTCTTAGTGAGTGGTACTTCAACTGTGAGGAGTAAAAAAGGTAGGAAGGGACATAAGCCCCTTCCCTCATTACCCTAGAATGCAGCAATCACATTACTGTTAGTCCCTTGCTCATGCAATGTCAGCAAAGTCTTGCCCTCTTTGGTTCTCACTTCACTGACAACAACAGTCTCAAATGGCTGCTTGGCTACCATTTTAGCAGCCAACTTGTCAGCCACATAGCCAACAATGTTGCCACATGCAAAGAAGAACTTGCCCTGTTTATTAGGGGAAGGAATAACTCGCAAAGGTTGGTTACCTTGAGAAGCCTTAACTTCTTCTACAGTCACTGTGTTCAAGAAATTGGAATCACTGTTGCTAGTAGCAACATACTTTGAAAAATCAATCATGATAGTATGGTTTAATAATTGTGCCGGGGGAATATCCCAAGGCTAAGGTAAGGGGGAGGAGGAAGAGTGACTTATGCCCCACTCACGTAAATATCACAAATAAAAAATTAAAAAAAAAATTAAAAATAATATGGATACAACACTAATAAGTTAAACTTTCATAAAAGATTTGGATATGTTATTTATTTTACTTACCTTTGTACCATGGCGTAGGTCCTCATAGCCTACATCCCCTGTGATATATAACAAAAAGGAGTTAGCAGGGCAGACAGAGGATTGATAATCTCAAATAGAGATGAAGTTTTCTCCTCTAGCCATAATTAGGGTAAGAATATGAAGATGTCAGTGATGCACCAATATGAGTGAGAAAAGGTTGAGGGTAAAGCATCCTAGGGGTAAACCGCCTGACTATAAGTATCTTACTAAAACAGAATAGCCATATTAACAACTTAGGGTTTGGCTCCTAGGGATAACTATATAAAAGAAAAAACAATATGAAGAAGTTTATATTATGGTTGTGGCAATTACCACAGAATATATGTGGTGTAGTTTATAGAAAAATTATAAAGGATGATATAATAGCTCAAGTCAATACTGACTCAGGATATAACATATATCTGACTGAAACTAATAGAGGTGGAGTCACTCTTGGGGAGTACATATTTGTGTACCAGAAGTACACAAATATATCAGGAGTTATTCAACATGAGACAGGTCATGTAAAGCAATCAAGAATACTAGGACCATTGTACTTGTTAGTGATTGGATTACCCTCTATTGTACATGCAACACTACACAGAGTATTATGTAGAAATAATAACTATTATCACTTCTATACAGAGAAATGGGCTAATAAACTAGCAGGATTAGAATAATAATATGAGAAAAGACTTTATTACAGTTACCCCTGATGGGGGGGAGGTAGGCACTACTGATATTCAAGTAACTGCTGATGCCAATATAGGAACAGCTCCAAGAAGCACTATTTTAAATCTCACTACTTCAGGTCAAAGTTCAGAACAAGTAGAGATAAATCAGTTGGGAAATTCATTTCAATTGTTTGTTTTTCCCCATTTTACTTTAGCTACATCTTCTTCATCCATAACACCCTCTTTAACTATAATTTTAGATAGGCTGGATTATGATGAAGTAGAATTTAGAGGACAAACATTTAATACACCATTTTATGGTGTTCAAACAGTAAGGGGTACAGGTTTAACTATATATGACTTATACCTTGATTTTACACTATTATTCTCCATTGATGTTATTAATAAGTTGAAAATAACTAAGTTTTCAGGTCATGTTATCTCTGGTACTGGTAATGCTTTTGATGTAGATTTTCAACGACAACAGAGTGAAACTAATTTAGGAGTTAGAGAATTTAGTTTAAGAACAGGTGATATAAGTACATTAAATACTCTACATGAAGTGACCATTTATGCTCATATTCAAGGAGGAGAAGTAGTGCAGATATGTAGGATAGAAAATGCTTATTAAAACATTATTAACATAATAAATAAGATAAGATTTGCATATCTCAATTATTTTACTTACCTTTGCAGCATCATTCAATTGATGAGTTTATTGCCCCTTGGTGTAATTGGTTAGTCACATAGGATTTTGATTCCTATAGTATCAGTTCAAGTCTGGTAGGGGTAACATAATGCTCCCTTAGTTCAATGGATTAGAACATTGCTCTTCTAAGGCAAGTGTTAGGGGTTCGAGTCCCTTAGGGAGTACATGACTTTGGAATGGATATAAATTGTTTTTGTAATAAAATGAATAGACTAATTGGTCTGTGAAGATAAACTAATCAAAATGGTGGGTTGGACAAATTGGTTAAGTCACTGCCCTTTCAAGGCAGTCATTAGGGGTTCAAATCCCCTACCCATTACAAATTTAGTCTATGTAGCTTAATGGTTAAAGTGCTGCACTGTCAATGCAGAGAACAGGGTTCAATTCCCTCATAGACTGCGAGTTTCTACGCCATGAAACAAGTCCTATATTAAGCGTAATATAGGCAGGAATGGAAGAATAAGCCTAATGGTAAGGCAGTAGTCTTGAAAACTACTAGTAATCATGTAAAAGTGATGTGTCAGTTCGAGTCTGACTTCTTCCTCTATGATACAGATACTAAGAAAAGAAGGTTGGATATTAAATCCTAATGATAAGGTAGTAAATGCTATCCTTAAGAGATGTGAGATTAATGATGGTGAATGTCCTTGCCATAATGAAGGAGAAGACAAACACTGTCCATGTAGTGATTACAGAGAAAAGGATGAATGTCATTGTGGGTTATATGTCAAATTGGAGAGTTAACCTAAGAGGTCTTAGGGACTGCCTGCTAAGCAGATTGTACCAGTAATTGGTATATGTTTCAAGTACATAGCTCTCCGCATAATATAGGTGTAATTCAGTTGGTAGAATGCTGGCTTTGGGAGCCAGTTGCCCTAGGTTCGAGTCCTAGTACCTATACTTAATGGGTCATGTAGTGTAAATGGCTAACACACCATCCTTGCAAGATGGAATTGGGGTTCAAGTCCCACATGTATCCACTTTGTTTTCATGTTTTCATAATGTTTTAGATAGGTTGCCAGTAGCCTTAATACTGGCTAATTGCTTCTTAGTTCAGTGGTTAAGAACAGCTCTCTTACACAGAGAAGGTCATAGGTTCAATTCCTATAGAAGCAACATTTAGACACTACTACAGTTAGCAGTAAATCAGTACATACTGTAGATGTATTGGTTGAATGGTGTCTATCTAATGGGTTTGAAGCTTAAGTGGTATAAAGCAAAAGACTGTTAATCTTGAGACAGTAGGTTCGAGTCCTGTACTTCCCGCAGTTAAATTGGAAGAGTTATGATTGTACAAGTAGAAGATAGAAGTAAGATTAAGAAGGTACACTTTAAACATCCTTACCTCTTTGGTCCAGATGCTGAACAGCATGTTATCAATATGTACAAGGATATATTGGAGACAGATGACCAGTTGACCTTAGCAAGGCAATTAGTAAGAGACCTAGAGAAAGAGTTAAAGGAAAAGAAGGATAAATTCACTGAAATTGAAGCAATGTGTACTATGGAATTTGAGCAAAAGGAAGTGGAACATGTTGATGTAGTTAAGTCTAACATGGCAGTGATTAATCCAACAGATGCTAGTAATAGAAACTATACTGGGTAGTAGTTTAATGGTAAAACCTTAGTCTCCAAAACTAAATTTAGAGGTTCGATTCCTTTCTACTCAGCATTATGTGCATGTCTTCTAATTGGTTAGAAGAATATAGGGACTTATCCCCTCTGTCTGATAAGCAGTTGAAAGGGTAGTTGGTTACAGTTGAGTTCAATTCTCAAAGTCCCTACTATGATAGATGAAGAAATAAGAAATAACATATTGAACTTATATAGTTCAGGAAAAACTTTGCCTTATATATGCAAGGCTTTAAAAGTGTCCAAAGCTACAGTATCATATCAGATTAACAAGGCTGGAATCTCAAGATATAGAAACTCTGTGAAGATTACAGAAAAAATACTTGAGGATATGCAAAGTAGATATGACGAATGTAAAGACTTAAGGATAGTTAGTAAGGAGTTTGGAGTATCAATTAACAGACTAAAGCTTTTAAAGAGAAGACCTTCTCAAACCAATTATGAGATATTAAGAAATAGAAGATATAGAATTAAGCAAGAGCTTGTTGAATATAAGGGAGGAAAATGTCAAGTATGTGGATATGATAGATGTCTATCAGCTCTTGAGTTTCATCATTTAGACCCAGCAAGGAAAGATTTCACTATATCTTCTAATATGAAATATGCTAGTTTAGAGGACTTAAAAGATGAGACAAATAAGTGTATTTTGGTGTGTTCAAACTGTCATAGAGAAATACATGCAGGAATAGTAAATATAGAAGATATTTCTTACAAAGGTAAGCATGGTTTAGAATCATGAAAGATTGTGTAGTTAGCTTAAATGGAATAGAGCACTGGATTGTGACTCCAGAGGATAGGGTTCAACTCCCTGCTACACCCTTTATACTCACATAGCTCAGCAGGTTAGAGCAGGAATCTTATACATTCAAGGTCAGGGGTTCAAATCCCTTTGTGAGTACTATCTCCAGTTGTCTGAATGGTTTAGGTCCTAGTCTGCAAAACTATGGTATGTTGGTTCAAATCCAATACTGGAGTCTATGGAAGATAAATTAGATAAGATACTGAAGAATCAAGAGATAATTAATAGGAACCAAGTTACAATATACAGAGAGTTACTATTAGTTGAATCAAGACTCTTTAAGAGTGAAAGCAAAGAGTTCCTTAGAAACTATTTGGCAGATATAGCAGGTACTATTACTGCTGAGTTAGGTCTTGTGGACCTTCTTAATGCTATAAAGAAAGCATAAGTTCCTATAGCTGAATTGGTTAAAGCACCTGTCTCTTAAACAGGGGACTCAAGGTTCAAGTCCTTGTGGGAACACATTAACCTTGGCAGGTTTATTCCCCTATAGCAGACAGGTGTAGGCAATTGACTTTTAATCAATGAGGTGAGGTTCGATTCCTCATGGGGGAACACATTGAAGTATAACCGGTAATTGGTAGCCGCAAAGACTGTAAATCTTTTCCCTATGGGACTGGGGGTTCGATTCCCTCTACTTCAACATTTTAATGGGTACTTGGTGTAGGTGGTTATTGCACGTGGGTCTGAAAAACCCAAGGCTCTGATTCGATTTCAGAAGTTCCCACTTTAAAAATACTAAACATGAAAGAATGTAAGAGATGTCATGTAATAAAGGAAGATAGTGAATTTGCTTTCAGAAACAAAGCAAAGGGTACATTACAACCTTACTGCAAAGAATGCAAAAGAGAAATAGATAAGGAACTTTATGACTCAAATCACTCAGATAGAAGAAGAAAAATAAGAGATAGGCAGAATGAAGTTCAGACTAATCTAAAGGAGCTTTTGACTAATATTAAAAAGAACTCAAAGTGTGCTATATGTGGTGAAAGTAGATGGTGGGTTCTTGACTTTCATCATTTGAGAGATAAAAGATTTGAGGTATCTTCTTTAGCAAGAAGAGGATGCTCCTTAGAAACTTTCAAGGAAGAGATAAATAAGTGCATAGTAATTTGTGCTAATTGTCATAGAGATTTGCACTTCAAAGAGAGTGAGGAATACAATAAATGGGGTAATGAAAAGAGAGCTTAAGTTCAATTCTTAGAGTTCCCACATTATGCCCTCTTGGCGGAATGGTTAAGACGCACTGGATTTAGGCTCCAGATATTATAGGTTCGACTCCTATAGAGGGTACAATTAACATATTTTATTTGAATAAGTTTGCATAGTTCAGCTATTATACATACCTTTGCAAACATAATAATAATGACAACATGGAACCTTTTTTAAGAGGGGGTTTGCTGACACCATTAGATGATGTAAATGTAGTAGCCCCAGCAAGTAATGAGTTCAATATCTTCCTTCACTTTGTGAATGTACTTGAAGGTATTAAGACACAGATAAAGAATGTACATTGGGCATCACTCAAGTTACCTAATAGGGACAAGAGAGGAGCACACTTATACCTTGATGACTTTGTAGATATAGTAGGAGACTTTCAAGACACAGTAGCAGAAAGTGCCACTGGTATTACAGGTGTTTCCTTTGACTTTAATACAGTAAGTGCTATTCCTTTTAATGCTTCATCAACATCAGAATTGATGGAATATGTCAAGAATAAAACTACTGAGTTCTATAATAGTTTACCAACAAGTCCTATATATGCTGGTATTAAGTCTGAAACAGAGACTTTTATCAATAATATAGTGATTTATATCTATAGGTTTAGGCTAACTGAATAATGGCTCAGTGGTGCAACTGGTGAAGACACAACACTCTTAAACAGTGTAAAGTAAGGGTTCGAGTCCCTTCTGAGTCACCAGCTAATGGATTGGTAGTTTAATGGTAAAATATCTCTCTTGTAAAGAGCAGTTCACAGTTCGATTCTGTGCCTTTCCTCAACAAGTTAGTAACTGTCACTCTATTCAGTGAGGCTAACACTCCTTGGCTTATAGAGTCTATTTGGTGAGCTGCCACCCACTAGTCCTGCGGAGACTAAATGAAAAAGAGCTATATTAAGATAGAGGCATGAAGGAGAGTTCCAGCAAAGGGTAAACTGGAAAGGAGTGGTACTACAATCCAAATCCACTCAAATGTAGGTATGGTGTTAGTGGTCAGCATATGACATTGCCAATGTCAAGGGGTCAGTTCAAGTCTGATTATCTACTCAATGCAGTATTGGTGTAATGGTAACATGTCACCCTTCCAAGGTGAATTTGACAGTTCGAATCTGTTATACTGCTCATTATTGTGGGGAGATTAGGTAATCCAATTAGTCTCATAAGCTAATTAAGTGGGGTCGGTACCCACCCCCGCAACACTAATAGAAGAAAATATGAAGGGAGAAAACAAAATGATGCTACTAATCACTGGTGTAACCATGAGGAGTGTAGTCAATCAAGCAAATGAACTTGGAGTTCAAAAGGAAGATATAGTACAGTTGTTCCACATAGCAGGGCAAATATATCTGATTTATTACAAATAATTTGGCAATATGGAAGAGAAAATTATTAGAGCAACAGTAAAGGCAGAGCCTAAATACAATGTGGGCAGAACAATTAACCTTGCATCCTATGAAGCTGTTAAAGTATTCAAGAGTGTAAGGAGAGCACAAAGTAGGGGTCATGTAACCCCTTGGGGAACAATAGCACCTAAGAGACCTTTCAATAATAGAAAGAGAACAGCAGGTAGGGAAGAACAACTTCTAAGAGAAAGAATTTATGGACAAGTTAGAGCAAGATACTCAGCATAATGAGTATAACAATGAACCAGTAGTTTACTGTAAGAGATGCTTGTCACTTGCCATAAGGACAGAAGATGGTACTGAATATTGTGATAAGTGTGGTAGTACTGAAATAGAGAGTGCCAATATCTTTGATTGGGAGAAGATGTATGGACAGAAGTATGGTGGTAGTTATTTAAACAAATAAAGGCAATGGAAAAAGAAATGAAAGTTGATGCTAATGCACAACATACTGCATGTGATAGTAAAGGATGTAATCAAGAAATGGATTATGGTCAATTGAGAAATGTAGCTATTCAATTATCAGCTCAGAATCAAGAACTTAGGAAACAAGTTCAAGAGCTTGATATGGCTAACTTCTTTAAGAGACTGGATTACTTATGGGATATTATCCATAGTACTTCTCCTTATTTATCTGAGGAATTTAAAGTAAAATCGGGTAGAGAATATATGGAAATGATGGCTAAGCCTGAAGTTCCTGAAGAAACAACTGATAAAGAATAGAATTATGAGCAAAGGAATTAATAACGTAGTTAGAATTCCTTGCAAGCTAGATAGTAAATTCTTTAGGTATTGGTTTGAGTTCCTACAACCTTTTCATCATCTTACTGAAAGAGAGATGGATGTGATTACCTCTCTGGTAAAATATAGATATGAACTTAGCAAAGTTATATCTGATAATGAGATACTGGACAAAGTAACAATGGGAGATGATACTAAGAGAAAAGTAATGGAAGAGTGTGGTATAACTCTTCCTTACCTTCAGGTAATCTTAGGTAAGTTAAAGAAGAACAGGGTAATAATTGATGGAAAGATTAACCCTAGGTACATACCTAATATTATAGAAGAAAATAATTCATTCAAGTTAATGCTGTTATTTGATTTCTCATGACCTATCAAGATGCAATCAAACAAATATCTGCTGAATTGAATTTACCTCTTGAGGTAGTTAAGAGAGCCTATGAATCCTATTGGGAGTTTATTAGGACTACTATTCAAAGCTTGCCTTTGAAGGAAGACTTGACTGAAGAACAATTTAAGAAGTTAAGGACTAATTTTAATATTCCATCAATAGGAAAGATGAGCTGTACCTACGATAGATATGTAGGTATGAAGAAACATTATCATCACATACAGAAATTAAGAGCAAATGATAACAACAATAAAGAAAGTCAAACCTCTGTTTAATGGTGTAATTACCACCATGAACAAATATGGAACTGAGTATTTAAAAGGTACTACTATAATAGATACTAGTATTAGTGATACTGTAAAAGAATATCAGACAGTAGTAGCTGTAGGACCACAAGTGAAAGGTGTAGAAGTAGGAGATGTAGTATATATTAATCCTAAAAGATATGCTGTTATGAAGCATAAGGAAGGTACTCTACAAGATGGTACTATTAAGGATAATCCTGTAATAGGATACAAGTTTGATATAATTGAAATTGACAATGTTCCCCATCTATATATCTTTGATAACGACATTAAGTTTGTAGCAGAGATTGAGGAATTTGATGAAAATCCTACTCTGGTTATGCCAGAGTCACCAAAAATAGAGTTAAACTAAAATAGACCCTGCCTGCATTAAGCAGGTGGGGTTTTTCTTTTATGAACTATGAAACTTATAAAATATGAGAACTACCAGATAGTAATAGCAGATGAGCTATTACTTATAAGACAAGCAAGACAGCTTCTTAATGCTGATAGAACAGCTACTAAGGAAAACTTCCTTAGACAGATAAGCTATATGTACTTCATGTATGACCCTGAAAGTACTTACGGTTATCTAACTGATGAAGCTGAAAGAGCTAAAGCTGTTATAGAACAAGAAGGTTTAGGTAAAGACTTTAAACCTGATAAGAAGCTAAATGAGCTAATAGAGATATATAAGCAACATGTAATAACTACATCCTATCTTCTATTGCAGGATAATAGAGTTGCTATTGATAAGATTAGGGAGTTTCTTAGGAATGTAGACCTTACACAAGTTGATGATAAAGGTAAGCCTATTTATCCCATTAATCAGGTAACAGCTACTATTAAACTTGTACCTGATTTAGCTGCTGCCAATAGGAAAGCAGAAAGAGACCTTGCTAAGGAAATTGAGGAGAACTCAAGGGCTAGAGGTATACAGGAGAAGAAGTTATTTGAAGATGGATTAGATATAAATTAATTATGGAAGCAGTAGATATAGTAGAAGCATTAAATCAATTTCATGAGAAATTAGCAGGTAAAGTAGGTGGACAGTTTGTACTACAAAAGAGCCTGTTACCTGATGAAAGTTTCAAGGCTTATAAGAAGTTAAGTCTTATTGTATGGTATGTGAATGGTTCCAATAAGCTTAGAGCACTTCAGGTCAACAAAGTAGCTAGAATGATAAGTGACAAGGAGATTGCTATTGCTCACAAGGAAGCTTGTACTGAATTAACTAAGACAATGCTTGACTTTGTAGCAGGCAATGATTATGTAAGTTTGGTTTATGGAGCTAAATAAATACCAGTCCACTTTTGAGGATTTACAACTGGATAGTTATCCTCAAGAGGTACAGGATGAATTTATGGATGCTATCAATTCAGTTCCTTTAATTCAACATCTTATTAGTCCTAATAGACCTCTAGCTAAGGACTGTCCTAGGGATGAAAAGGGTAGAATTATAGTAGATTTAACTAATCCACCAATAATTGAGGATACTGATTACTTTAGACCTGTTGCTCTGTTCTATAAAGAACATGGTAAAATGACTAACTTAAGACCTAATGCTAACCCAAACAGTGAGTTTGGCAAATGGATTAGGGAAGAAATCAGAAGAATATGGTATGGTTATGTCAGGGAATCTGATGGAGCATGGGTAACTGGAGATATGTATTTCTATTTGAATTATTGTCCTATCATTCAATCTAAGATTAGAAAAGGTACTAAGATTGCAGATAGAATTGTTGATACTCCAGAGTTCTGGGAAGGAATATGGTGGAGGTCTAATTATATAGAACAAGCAAGAAATCTAGGACATCACTGTGCTGAAATTGCAAAAAGAGGGGCTTCGAAGTCGTACTTTGTAGCCTCAATTCTTGCTAAGTTATTCATACTTGGAGAGAATGAAGATACCAGTAAGTCAGTTAGGGCAATGGTTACTGCATACCAAAAGGAGTACTTAGTTAAAGATGGTACTTTGAATAAGTTTGTAGAGATGATAGACTATATAGCTCAAAACACAGAATTTCCTTCAAAGAGACTTAGGTCTTCCTTGCAGGATATGCAATGGAAAATGGGTTATGTAGACCTTGATACAGGTACACAGAGAGGTACACTTAATGAGATTATAGGTGTTTCATCTAAGGATGACCCTGATAAGTTAAGGGGTAAGAGGTCCTCAAGAATAATAATTGAAGAGTTTGGTAATTTCCCCAAGGTAACAGATACATATAGGGTTATTCTTCCTTCAGTACAGGAAGGTAATATTGTCTTTGGGCAGATGATTCTTATTGGTACAGGTGGTTCTGAAGGTGCAGACTTTGCTGGTGCTAATGAAATTATCTACAATCCTTTAGGCTTTAATATATATGCCATACCTAATGTGTATGACAGGTCAGCACAAGGTAAGAATAACACTATCTTCTTCTTTGGTGCCTATGTGAATAGGAAAGGATGCTATAACCATGATGGAGTATCTGATGTAACCAAGGCACTACTTGAACTGTGTTATGATAGGTATCTTGTCAAGTATAACACAACAGATTCAATGGCTTTAACAAGAACTAAGGCAGAGAATCCTATTACACTTCAAGAGGCTATCATGAGAAGAGATAGTACCTTATTCCCAGTAGCTACTATCATGGATAGAATACATCAGATAGATGGTAATCCTAATGAGTATGATGATGTATATGTTGGTGAACTTGAACTAAAGAAAGATGGTAAAGTAGAATTTAAGCCTACCAGTGCACAGCCCATAAGACATTTCCCACACAAAGATAATAAACTTGAAGGAGCTGTTGAGATATTCAAGATGCCTGAACTTGATAGGGATGGCAAACCATTCAATGGTAGATATATTGCATCTCAAGACCCTTATGATGATGATAGTGCAGAGACAATGTCTTTAGGCTCTACTTTCATACTTGACTTGTGGACTGACAAGATTGTTGCAGAATATACAGGCAGACCAATGTTTGCTGATGATTATTATGAAACATCCAGAAGAATGTGCTTATTCTATAATGCAAGGATGAATTATGAGAATAACAAGAAGGGATTATTTGCCTATTTCTCAAAGATGAATTGCCTGTATCTTCTTACAGATGTATTGGAGTTCCTTAAGGATAAAGATATGGTTAAAGGGCAATTATATGGCAATAAGGCTAAGGGTACTAACGCTACTACTCCTATTAATGCTTATGCAAGAACTCTTATAAGAAACTGGCTGCTTAAACCAGTAGTAACTGTACAGGTTGTTGATGGGGAAGAACAAGAAGTAACAGTACCTAATCTGATGTTCATCAAGTCTAAAGCTCTACTTCAAGAACTTGCTCAATGGAATCCTGATGGTAACTTTGATAGGGTTTCATCCTTAGGTATGTTGATGCTTTTAAGGGAAGATAAGATGATTACTTTAGGAGGTGATGTCTCAAAGGCTATTGAACACAATAATGAAAGTGACCTTAGTAACGATAAATTCTTCAAGAAGAACTATGATTTAAGATTCAAGAAAACAGTAAATTTAGTAAAATAGTATGAAAGTCTTAGTAAATTCATTATCCTATTGTATTAGTAACCTGTTTGATATACTTTTGTATCAAATTAATAATGGAGGACTATGGCAGATAACATAAACTTTCCCAGACAGATGCTTCCATTCTCTAAGAAAACAAAGCACTGGAGAAAGCAGTGTCTGTTATGGGCAAATAATAAAACCTTTTTTAACTATAGTCTGGTAAGGAAGTCAGTTATTCATAAGAAGATTAACTATGATTTACTTAATGGCAGGTTGCATATAAATGATATGCAATTAGTACTTAACCCAGATAATATAGAAGCAGGTTATATTCCTGATAACATACAACATTATCCTATAATTAATAGTAAGCTTAATGTTCTTAGAGGAGAAGAATCTAAAAGGGTATTCGATTTTAAGGTAGTAGTAACTAATCCTACTGCAATTTCAGAAATTGAGGATAACAAGAAGGCTGAACTCCTACAAAGAGTGCAGGAAATAATACAGGATAATTCAATTTCAGAAGAGGAATTTAACCAAAAACTAGAGAAGCTTAATGATTATTATACTTATGAATGGCAAGACCTTAAGGAAGTAAGAGCTAATCAGCTTTTAAATCATTATATAAAAGAGCTAAATATGCCTCTTATATTCAATAATGGATTTATGGATGCAATGACTTGTGGAGAGGAAATCTACCAATGTGATATTGTAGGTGGAGAACCAGTGATTGAGAGAATAAATCCATTGAAAATTAGGGTATTCAAGTCAGGATATAGTAATAAAATTGAAGATGCTGACATCATTATTCTTGAGGACTATTGGTCTCCGGGTAGGATAATAGATACATACTATGATGTTCTAACTAAGAAAGACATAGAGTATATAGAAAATATGCCTGATTTTGTTGGACAAGGTGCTACTGATAGTGCTGATAACATAGATGAGAGATATGGATTCATTAATGCTAGTATGGTTAGTGATGAAATAACTACATCAAATGGTAACTATTATTTTGACCCTGCTAATCTATTTGGTGGTGAAGGAATAGCAAACTCACTTATGCCTTATGATTTAGCAGGTAATATTAGGGTTCTTAGACTATTCTGGAAATCAAAGAAAGCTATCCTTAAGGTTAAATCTTATGACCCTGAAACTGGAGAAGAGATATATGACTTCTATCCAGAGAATTATATTATAGATGAGGATAATGGAGAAGAAGCACAAAGATTCTGGATTAATGAGGCTTGGGAAGGTACTCTTATAGGAGATGCAAAAGATGGCATCTTTGTTAATATGAGACCAAGACCTATTCAATATAACAGATTAAGTAATCCATCAAGATGCCACTTTGGTATTATAGGTTCTATATATAATCTTAATGATAGCAGACCATTCTCAATGGTAGATATGATGAAGTCATATAATTATTTATATGATGCTATTCATGATAGACTTAACAAGGCAATAGCTAACAATTGGGGTTCTATATTAGAACTTGACCTTGCTAAGGTTCCTAGAGACTGGGATATTGAAAAGTGGATTTACTTTGCTAAGGTTAATCATCTTGCTATTACAGATAGCTTTAAGGAAGGAACAATAGGGGCATCTACAGGAAAACTTGCTGGAGGACTTAATAATGCAAGCAGAGGTATGATAGAGACCAATGTTGGTAACTACATACAACAACTTATAAATCTGCTTGAGTTTATTAAGATGGAGATGTCTGAAGTAGTAGGTATCTCAAAACAGAGAGAAGGACAAATAAGTAATAGAGAAACTGTAGGTGGAGTAGAAAGAGCTACTTTACAATCAAGTCATATTACTGAATGGATGTTCACAATACATGATGATGTTAAAAAGAGAGCACTTGAATGCTTCTTGGAGACTTCAAAGATTGCACTTAAAGGCAGGAATAAGAAGTTTCAGTACATACTATCAGATACCTCAATGAGAGTTATGGATATTGATGGAGATGAATTTGCAGAAGCTGATTATGGTCTTGTAGTTGATAATAGTAATGGTACTCAAGAATTGCAATCAAAACTTGATACTCTTGCACAGGCAGCTCTTCAAACACAGACCCTTTCATTCTCTACTATTACTAAGCTCTATACCTCAAGTAGCCTAGCTGAAAAGCAAAGACTTATTGAGAGAGATGAGAAGGCTATTCAAGAAAGACAAGCTCAGGCTCAACAGCAACAGTTACAGGCTCAGCAACAACAAGCAGAAATGCAAATTGAACAGAAGAGAATGGAACTTGAACAGAAGGATGCACAGAATATCAGAGATAATCAGACCAAGATACAGGTAGCACTTATAGGTGCTCAAAGTAAAGCAACTGATATTGAAGGTGACGGTATTGCTCCTGATGAGTTTAGTGCTGAAGCTAAGGCTAATCTTGAAGAGAAGATTAGAGAATTTGATGATAAACTTAAACTTGAAAGGGATAAGTTGAACCATCAAAAGAAGAAAGATGAGGAAGATGCAGAAATCAAGAGAGCTGCTCTTAGAAAGAGAACTAATACAACAAGTAAATAACTATGAGACACTTTAATACGATTATAGAACAATCTACTCCCCCTGCAACCAATGCTATTTGGTTGTCAGGTGGTAGTATGAAATACTTCACTAACGGTAAATGGACTCCTGTAGGAGAAAGTGAGGAAGTATCATGGGATGATATTAAGGATAAACCTGATAATCTTGCTACTACTGACCTTGCTACTACAACAACTGCGGGACTTATGTCACAGAGTGACAAGTCTAAGTTGGATAGTATTGCTAATAATGCTAATGCTTATGTACTACCAGCTGCTACTACAAAGACCAGAGGTGGTATTAATGCAACAGCTCCTATAGCTGACCTAGCATCAGATGCTGATGCAGCAACAATTACAACTAAGTTAAATAGCCTATTAGCTGCTCTTAGAACAGCAGGCGTAATATCAGTATAAGAACATGAGAAGGTTTAACACAATAATAGAGTCCGCTAATCCTCCCGGTAGAAACCAGCTGTGGATAGACCATAAGAAGCTGAGATACTTCTCTGAAGACAGGTGGCAGTTACTTGGTGGAGGTGAAATTAATCCACCTGAAATCAGTGACCATGATACTTGGATTATAGAAGGGGTCGATACTGGTAAACCTTCAAGAGGAGAGAAAGGACAAACTGGTGAAGCAGGTCCAACACCTTTATTCAGAACTACAGATACAGCTGTTGAATACAGTTATGATGGTATTGAATGGGAACAACTTGTTCCATTAACTGACTTTCAGATACACAATAATCCTGATGAGGAGGATATTACAACTGTTGATGGTAAGCTGAAACTAAAGGATAAGGCTTATTTAACCTCACAATTTAGTGGCTTAGGTAGAGTGTACCTTAGAAAGAACATACAAGGTGGCAAGAACATTCTTACACAAGAGATGATTAATGCTGAGAATACCTTGTATTCTATTCAATATGACTATGACCTTAATGGTGCTACTATCACTATACCTAATAACTCTATGTTATATTTCTTTGGTGGTAGTTTAAAGAATGGTACTTTATCATTACCTTTTAGTCCTACTGTATTAGAAGGTAGGGTTAAGATGACTCAAGTAACAGTCAACTATACAGCAGGTAATTACTCATTGAATGATAATAATACCTTATGTCTTAACTGCCTTGATTTACCTAGCCATCTATCAAAGTATAACCTTCCTACTGATGGTGTTACAGACTGTGCACCTTATTTGAATGGTCTATTTGAGGAGCTGGCAAAGAATAACTATAATAACCAAAGGAGAAATATAATAGTCATTATCCCTGAAATTACTAAGGGGCTTGTTGCTAAGAGTACTATAGAATGTAGATGTAAATATATTGAGGTTAGACTGAGTTCTAATATAAGGTTTGACTTCTCTGATATAGTACTGACTGATAACTCTTCTGTAACAAGACATTGTTTCTACTTTAATGGGGGAGTTATTAAGTTTGTTGGTATGCCTAATGCAGGTGTATATCCAACAATAGATGGTGGTATTGATACAGTTCAGGGGATTAAAGAAGCTAATGCATCTGCTAACTTCCATAGTAACACTGTATATATTATAGGTCAGATAAGTGCTGAACTACAAGGTGTGAAAGTTACTAATGGATTTAATAATGTACAGGTAGCAAGTCCTAATAATGTTCAAGTTAACAATGTATATAGTACCTTAGCTAAATATGATAATGGTATTCATGTATCTGCTATAGAGTCCTCAAGTGGTAAGATTACAACAAGGGCTATAGTATCTAACTGTTTAGTTGAGGGAGCAAAGGATATTGGTATTGATGTATCAACTCCTAGTGCTATTGTACAGAACTGTGTGTGTAGGAACTGTGGTAATAATGATGGTTATAATGCTGGTGGTGGATTTGGAGTAGAATTTCTTCAAACAGTGCCAGAGGTTATCAATATTATGTTCCTTAACTGTACTGCTAAGGACTGTAATAACTATGGTTTCTATACAGCCTGTGGAGGTATCACTTATAATGGTTGTACAGTAGATGGTGTAATTGCTACTACATCAGCTTATCCTAATAATGTATATCAGCTAAGAACTGGTACAGCCTTCTTGAATGAAGGTAAGGAGAACCTCAATGCTGATACTCTTATTAGAGTTGATAACTGTAATATTAAAGGTGCACAGCATGTTGTTCATTTAAGGGAAAGTAAAGCTTCTGCCAATATATATAATAGTATATGTAACACTGTTAACTTTGCATTAGCAGAGAGTGATGCTAATAAAGTATATTTAAGTGAGGATAGTAGTGCTACATATCAGACATTATATCTTACTTCATTTAATAATAATGGTATAGCATATAAGAAGTGTATTCTATGGGTACCAAAAGGTATTAGCTTAGATAGGCCTTCCTCTCCTGAAGTTGGTATGCAATTCTTTGACACTACTATAGGTAAGCCTGTATGGTGGACTGGTACTCAATGGATGGAAGCATCATCAGGTTCTACTGGAGCCACTGGTAATAGTACTAAAGTTATGTATGCAAAGACCAGTAGTCCAAATGTTACTCCCGTAGTTATAAGTGATAATATTAATCCCGGTAGTATCTGGGGTACTGCTATACCAAGTAGAACAAGTACAGAGGCTATATGGGGCATACAAGCTAGTGTAACTGCTGATAATCAGTTAGCTAGTCCTTGGGAAGGACCTTACCTTATGACAGGTATCAATGGTGAAGATGGTAAAGACGGGACTAACGGTACAGATGGTAAGGATGCAGTTACTCCTAACTGGTACACTTATGTATTCAAGCTAAGTGATAGTAAGCCTTCAGGACCTACTAGTAATGACCCTAATAATCCGGGCAATGGGTGGCTTGACTATCCTAATGCTAATGGTAATTGGTGGCAATGTATTGGTACTGTTAATGGAGTTACAGGTAAAGTAACTGAATGGAGTGAAGTTATTCCTTTAAATGGTAGAGATGGACAAGACGGTCAAGATGGACAAGATGGTACTGCCCAAGATGGTAGATATACAGAGTTCAGATTTGCTAAGACTACAGGTTCTACTCCTTCTTTAAATAAGACATTAAGAGACCCTAGTGGATGGACTGTTGCTTTCCCTACTATAAGTGAGGGAGAAATCCTATGGATGATTAAAGCAGTCATCAATCCTGATGATACTCTATATACTAATTGGGATGGTCCTATTAGAATAAGTGGAGAAAGAGGTCCTCAAGGAAATACTGGTCCAGCAGGTAAGGATGGTGCAACAGGTAGTCAAGGTATTGCAGGTATTCCCGGTGTAGATATAGAATTAAGATATAGTTTAGGAACTTCTACTACTTATGATGCATCTTGGAACTCAAGGATACAATCTGATAGAAGTCTTCCTGCATCTAATGGATGGTCTCTTAATGTTCCTGATGTTACAGAAAGCAAACCTTATATATGGTTAATCCAAGCAAGAATAAGTCATATAGAAAATGGTGACCAAGGATATCTTGAAGGAGAATGGTCATCTCCTATAAGACTTAATGGTATTAATGGTCTTAATGGTACTCAGGGTAAAAAGGGACAAGTTGTATATCCAGCAGGTGTATATGGCACTGAAATAAGTTATACTACTACAGATACCAAAGCTCCTTATGTATATGACCCAAGTGATGGCAATTTCTATGTACTTAATGCCGTAATGACTTGGAAGGGAAGTGAACAGAATAATAAGACTCCATCACAGAGTTATGCAGAATCTCAAGGTTCATATTGGCTAAGGTTTGATGCCTATGAAGCTGTCTATGCTAAGATTGGTATTATAGCTAATGGTCTTATAGGTTCAGCAGTATTCAATGGTAACTATATGTTCAGTCAACAAGGAACAGATGCTAATGGCAATCCTTCAAGTAATTATGAAGATTTCACTGGGGATGATAATTCACCATTTAAGCCTAACTTACTTATTGATTTCAATACTGGAGATTTAACATATAAAGGGGTATCACAGATACTAGCTTATCATATGGAAGAGAATGAGAGGTTAGATATTAATAATGAGTTTCCATATAATAAGATTATAGCAGCTGAAGGTTGCACTATTGGATTTAAGAATAGTAATAGATATAACCCACGTAGAATAGAAGTAGAAGGAGCATGTACTTATAGCTATGCGTTAACAGGAACGTATGTTAATAATGTTAAACTTGATACCTCTCTAGAATATGTAAAAATAATGGAGAGTATAACTATTGAGTATCCAGAGGATGGTCAAATATATGCTTATAACACACCAGATTTATTTACTAAAACTGGTAGATTTGGTGAATTTAGTATAGTAGCTAACAACATGGTTGGTGTAATAACTGCCAATACTATATTTGGAAGTCAAAATGTTGCTCAGATAATGTTTTCAAATAATACAGCAGGTATAGTTGTTCTAAAGAATGATAAAAGAAGAGTGTTATATCCCTTTGATATCAGTACTGTTTTGCCTGTAAGATTATCAAGAGCTAGTTTAGATTATGCAAAAGGAAAATGGTGGGATGTTCAAGCTCAACTTCAGATAAGACGTAATACTTCTAATACTGCAAATGAAGTTTCATTTGTAGTACAATACCCAAGTGAAGTCAGAAATCTTGAAGACGATGTTATATCATGCTCTGGGCAACTATTAGTAGCAGGATAAATCATATGTTAACACAGGAAGAATTAAAAAGAATACAGTCATATCTTTTACAAAATGCTATAAAGGATACTCAACTTAAGGAGGCTGCATTGCCTCTGAAAGGTGATGAAATTTTAGCTATTGTACAAGATAATAAGAATGTTAAGATTACCATATCTGACCTAGGTTCAGTGTCAAATAGTGGTAATGCAGGTTCAAGACCTGATAATCCAATCATAGGTACTCAATACTTTGATACAACTCTACAGAAGCTGATTGTATTTAATGGGGAGATATGGATGGATACTATGGGTAATCCAGCAGATGCACCAAATATTGGAACAACAAATGACAAACCACAAGATGTACAGGTAGGATTCATATTCTACGATATAGAGGAAGAACACTTTGTAATTTGGAATGGTCAAGATTGGGTTCCTGTTTGTTGTGGAGGTGGAAGTATATTAATGGTTACTCCTCCAAATTTGGATTATCCTGATAAAGGGAGTACAAAAGAAATCACTATCAAGACAGACGATAAGTGGAGTATAACATAACAATTATTAGTAAAAGAAAATGGCAAAACCAGCATGGATAACAGCTAGTCCTACATCGGGTACAGGTAATGGTACATCAAGCATAACTGCACCAGCATATACAGGTAGGAATCAAAGAACAGGAACAATTACTGTTACTACAAATGGGGGACAAACAGCTACAGTAGCTGTCACTCAATCAGCTTTGGCTGCATTTGTTACAGCAGGAGGAAATCAAAGTATTTCAGCTACAGCTACAACAGCCACTGTCACATTTACATCAAATGTACAAGCATTTAAGGTTACACCAACAGGAGGAGCTTCTATTACTTCTGTTAAGGTAAATGGTACAACAGTTACTGCTTCAGGTGGTGTATATACACCATCAGGAGACCCCGGTGGAAGTGCTCAGTATATTGTTGCAATAGCAGTATCAGTACCAGCTAACACAACAATAACTGCAAAAACTTTCACAGTTAAACTTGAACATAGTACTACTGCAAGCATAAGTGGAACAGTTACTATTAACCAGTCAGCAGGAAGTTCTTCAATATCAGTAAACCCAACAAGGTTAACATTTGCAGCTGGAGGTGAAACTAAGACAATTAACATTACTTCTAATGATAGTTGGACTATTTCATAATTATTAGGGTAATTAAAAGTAAATGACTTTTGCTATTGCAGAAGTCATTTTTCTTATATACCTTTGCATAAATAACTAATACTTTATATCATGAAAGAGAATATTATAATTAACCAAGATATGAAGGTGCAATCCCTTCAAGTATCTAAGATAAAGAATATACCAGCAGGCAACTTTGCACCCGGATTAATGTTTCTATTAAAGAACATTACAGAGGATAATATCTCTATTGAGATAAGACCTGCTGGACAAGAGGAATTCATTACTACAGTTTTATATCCCGGATGGAATGTAGAACTAGTTAGTGCTGTTAACAATGTAACTGAAAACACATTACAATATGGTTTCTAGAACAGGTATAGGAGCAGGTATTGGTATTCCTTTTAAGAATAATGCCTTAAAGGGGGATAAACCTTATCTTCCTCCTGAAATTAAAGATAGTCTAAAAGCAGTAGTGATTGCTTATGGAAAGACTAATAATGATTCTGATAGAGCTATAGTTAAGAACTTGGTAGACCCCGACAACCCGTTCATCATTAGCAACGCAGTTTTCAAGCTCAACAGCGGATTTGGAGGTTTTGTAGAAGATTTTACTTCATGGGATAGAATAGATAGTAGTACTGTCGAAATTTCCAATGATGGTAGTAAGATAAAATGTATAAATACTACACTTAATGTTCAGTATCTTTTTAATTCTATTAATAGGGATATCCCATCTTTTAAAGTTAAGATTTCAAATTTTACAAAAGGCGATATTACTTATTACTATCGTAAAGAGGACGGAATAGAAGCATTTTTTAAAATTACCCCCCCTTAGTGTAGTTAATTCTGATAAAGTAATAGAATTACCTAAGTCATATAATACTGTTGAAAATGGAACAGGTGGTAGGGGAGGATTTTATTCTTCTAATATAAATATTGGAGTAACTATCGAGCAAATCCCCTCTTTTGAAGGAGCATTCGTCACCGACGGAGTTAACGACCTGATTACTTCCACCAAGACCGTACAGGAGATGGGTATTACTAATGAGGTTACAGTCGTTAGTATGATTCATCAAATTAATGCTAATAAAAATTTTACTACTACAAATAATCTTAGAAGTGAAAGTAGAGTTATAGGTAGAAATACAGTTACCAATATAGGTAAAACTGGAATATATGGATGGTACAAAGAAGACCTTAAAGGAACAACTGCAACTCTAATAAGTAATATATTAGGAGATAAGAATGACTATACAGGGCATTATATAGAAAGCACTAATCCAATCACTAATTCTAAGTTTTATGTAACGGGTTATGCTGTTGAAAATGGTTTTACTGAATTATCTTCCGTTGCTTGGTACTGGACAATCATCGCCAACAAGGTACTGACTTCCGACCAAATCAATCAGGTTATCGCCTACTTTAACTTGGATAGATGCGTTGAGCCTACTGTACTGTATGATGTTAAGAGACAGGGGTTATCTAACGATACTCCGGATTCTGATTGGTATCTGAAAGACTATTCCGGTAATGGGTATGATATGACATTATACAACTATGCCAAAACCCCAGAAAGCGGAATTAATGAAGATGGAGGATTGCAATCTGACGGAGTAGAGGACTATGGTAAAGTAACAGGGCTGCCGATTTACAAGGATTATACAGTGGTTGCTGACTACGAAAGATTTAATATAGAAAACATTGAAGGCATTGGTACTCCCCCTGTATTATCTAAATCTTATACTGCTGGACAAGGTTCTTTCATTATGAACTTTATTGCTAGTACTGAAAATAGCATTCGTTCATATTCTTTTGGAGCAGAAAATACTAGAAATTTTAGTGACTTAGCTAGACAGATTTTTTATCAATCTAAGTACAAGAGTCAAGGATTTGACATAACTGCTGGTACAGGTATTGATGGTGATTCTTTGTGGTTAGGCACAGTAAGAGATAACGATAGCCGTTTCTTTAACGGAGCTATCTACTCTCTCATGACTTTCCCCTATAGTATGTCTGAGTTCCTCATCGAACGTCAGCTAAAGAAGCACAAGCTGGGTACGCTGTATCCTAATATGGTTGAATTTAGACCTGTTATTAAGAGTAATGCTTCGTATGACAATATCGTATTTTATTATAAAAATGAGAAAGTAGAAAATGGGACTTATCTTACGGTTGGTTCTTCTATTGGTATGCACATACGTTTAAGTAGTAATTCTGTTAATGAAATAAAATCTATTACTATTAATGGAATTCCAGCTACTTTTAATTTTCATGATGTTAATAATAACATATATCAATATGATTTCAATCTAACTTCCAAGTCCCCTCAAAAGATAAACATCACAATTGACGAGTACATCAGATACGAGGACATTGTTCAGCCATATCCAGTTCTATTGAGATTCAAGGATGAGAATGGTAATGAAGTATCTTGGGGAGGTAAATTCAAAGTTGGTTCTACTATTACTAGAATAGGTAGTATTGCTGACCCTGAAAGCAATCTATTAAATGGTTTATATTCTATTTCAGGATTGTCTTTAAATGGTAAAGGTGTTACTAGTACTACTAGTATCGTTGAAAAGCAAATGGTATTTAAAACTATTGCAACTTATCTTCTTGACAATAATGAACCTAAATGTATTCTTTCTCCTAGACTATTGAGAATACCTAACCCTAGTTATAAGATATTAGGTTACATTCCCGATATATCCGGTCATGGTAATCATGGAGTTATTCATAACTCGGCTTATGCAGAAGGAAGTGGAGTAAATGAAGATGGTTCATACCAGTTGGATGGTGTAGATGACCATATTACTATTCCTACTTTGTCTAGTGGAGGTAAGCAGGTGTTAATGAAAGTGAATTTGCCAAGATTAAATGAGAGTATCTATGACCAAAGAAAAGAAACAAACACTTACACTTTTGCTATTCTAACAACACCGTCCCAATTTGCTTATGATCAAAGGAATAGTGAAAGAATTACGTATATTGATGGCATCTTAAACACAAATATTATAGCAGAACAACTAATGGGTGTAACTCACAATATTGTAGTTATAAACAGTAAAGCAAATCTGGATAATACTCGAAGCCCTATCTTGGGTCGTGATATAAATGGAAATAATTGGTCGCGTATGCGCATCTACGACTTCATGCTCTTCGAGAGCATCTCAACAGACGATAAGATTAAAGAGCTGAACGAGTATGTAGGTATTGAAGCTAAGGTAGAGTTACCTCCTTATTACTGGGATGCTTATGGCAAAACTAATCTTGATGCAGATAAAGCAACTATTCAACAAAGAGGTGTAGCCGTAGGTAATTATGATTTGACTAATTATAATCATGCTTACGATAAAATGTCAGGTTATGGAGGTTATAGTTTTAGTCCATTTAGTAATACTAATGATTGGAGGTTATCGTCTTCGGATAATACAATGGAATTATTATCAATAGATGGTTATTCTTTTACTGCAAGAAGATTAGAAGGTTCTACTTGGTGGAAATATAAAAATAAAGTAACAACTAATGTAAGTAAGAACTTAACTATAAAAATAAGAACTAATAAGTCTGTAAAAATCAACTGGGAATTGAAATATAGAACTAGTGAAATGCCTGATTTTGATCTCACATTATGTTTAGTTTCTACTCTTCTTAGTCCTAATGTTATAACTGATGTTGTCCTTCCTGTTAAAACAGAAGAAGAATTAAATACTTTAGGAGCAATTAGTCATTTTTATGTAATATTTTTTCCTATTATTGATGTACCAGTTGGAGAAGAATATACAGTTGAAATGCTTCCTTTATATCCCAATGGTTTACTTTATGATGCTGTAACTGATTATAGTGAGAATGTTAATATTCCTGTGTTTACTGATTTTACAGCAATAATGAAAAGGAAATGGCTAAAAAATCAGGGTTGTCCTTTAATAAAAGGAAGTAAAGTGTATGAAGGAGGCAATGGAAATGCTTTGTTATTTGAATGGGATAAAGCATATAATTTTGTTTTCTATAAAAGAACTGACATTATGGAAGGAGAAGTACCGGAAAATATATCTTTTATTACTCCTACAAATTATAACGGTAATGTTATAACTAGAGGAAGTGAACAAGATACAAATGGAATATGTATCGCTGGCGATGGTAATGCAGGATTTGCTAATATGGTATTCTACAAACTAATCCTCTATCCTAAAACCATTCCACTATTGCAGATTAACTTCCTAAAGAATCTAATGGAAAGAGACGAGATAATTGATTTAAATAACCCAATATTTATACAAGAATGAAATATATAGTAATTCCAATAAAGGTACTCAAGAAAGTACCACAAAGTACATTAGACGAAATGCACTTAGTACCTAGACTTAATGTCAAAGGTACTAAGGCAATATTAAAGTTGTCTCATTATGATGAACTCTTCCCATTAGCAGTAACTATACCATTGCTTGATGATGAACCTATTGAGAGAGTTTATGAATATCCTGTATATGAAGGTGATGAATTAGCTGCACTACTTAGTAGTACAGAGTGGACATCAGAAGATACGACTCTGGCAGACAAGTAATTAAAGCAATAACTAGGCTAAGTATAACAAAAATACTTAGCCTATTTGTTTAAATAACTACTATGCCTATATTTGTGCTAAATATAAATGACATGAAATGGACTATACTAACCATAGTTATACTACTTGTAATGGGAGGGCTTCTCCTTAGGAGTTACAAGGAGTTAGAGAGAAAGTACAATGTGTCTATAGAGAATGTGAAAGCATACGATATGGAACTTAGTGGCTTGAAAGATAATAATAGGGTATTCAAGTTGACAGTAGAGCAACTCAATTACTTTAATGATTCAATAACAAAGAAGCTGAATGAATCAAGAAAGCAACTAGGTATTAAAGATAAGTATCTCCAACAGTTACAGTATGAACTGTTGACAGTATCAAAGCCTGATACTATGAAACTAAAAGACACTATCTTTGTTAATAACTTTAAACTTGATACTATATTAGGTGATAAGTGGGTAAGGACAGATTTACATTTACAATACCCAAGCACCGTAGCCATTAAACCAGAAGTGATATTAGAAAGACATACCTTCATTAATGGTAAAAGGGAGACTGTGAACCCACCAAAGAAGTTCTTTCTGTTTAGGTGGTTTCAAAGGAAGCATACAGTAGTGGAAGTTAACATAAGGGAATTGAACCCCTATGTTGTAAACAAGGAACAGAGATACATTCAAATAATTGATTAATATGAAAGTACTTGATAATTTCATTAACAAAATAGGAAGTGATAAATTACTCCACTACTTAGTGGGTGCATGGCTAATAGCATTAGCTCAACCTTATGGACCTATAGTTATGAGCATAGTGTTTGCAGTATTCTTAATCCTTAGTCTATATAAGGAATACAAGTTAGATAATAAACCAGACCTTGTTGATGTTGCATACTATGTAGGTGGTAGTATAACTTCTGCTGTTAGTTATATTATCAGCTTAATCTTATAGATATGATAGATATAGGTGTTATAATTACAGGAGTAATAGGTTTAATCTCTACAATAGTAACCGGATGGACCTCATGGTTCTTTGCTAGAAAGAAGTATAATAGTGAGGTAGACCAGAATGTCATAAAGAATATGAGTGATTCTTTAGAGTTCTATAAAAGTCTTTCAGATGATAACAAGAGTAGACTTGATGAAATGATAAAGAGGAATGAATATCTTGAAGAAGAAATAAAGGAATTAAGGAAACAAGTACTTAACTTAATGACAATAATGTGTACAGACCTTAGTTGTCAACTAAGAAAAGGAGATTATAAAGAACTATTGAAAGATGGAACTCACTCTAAAGAGAATGTTTAAAGGACCTAAATATACTATAGGTCATTTGTATGTTAATGGGGTATATGAATGTGATACACTTGAAGATGTCGATAGAGGTCTCACAAGTAATATGACTATACAAGAGATAGCAGCTAAAAAGCTATATGGAGAGACAGCAATACCTATTGGTACTTACAAGATTGATATGAATACAGTCAGTCCTAAATTCAAAGATAAAAGTTGGGCTAAGTTCTGTGGTGGTAAATTACCAAGACTTCTTGAGGTTAAAGGCTATTCAGGAGTATTGATTCATGTAGGTAATAAACCAGAAGATACTTTAGGTTGTATTCTAGTTGGTGACAATAAGATTAAGGGACAAGTAATTAACTCTACATTTACCTTTCAGCAATTATATCATTTGATGCTTAAGGCTAGTGTAAGAGGTGAATCTATAACAATTAAAATAGAGTAACTGAATGGGAAGAGCTAAACCAAGAAATGGCACTGTTGGTGCTAAGAAGACTACTAAAAAGAAACGCTAACTAATGTACTATGGGAAGAACAAAACCAATGAATGGAACAACTTCTTATAGACCAAAAGCTAAAACAAAGTCTACTAGGAAGAAAAAATAAGTAGTATGAATAAGAGGATGTACAAGTTAGAACTTATATGTGTCAAGTATATACCAATACTAATTGCATTAATAACTTTGATAGATGTTATATTGTATTACTTTGACATAAACTTTGAGTTAATAAACTATGTTGCTGGTACGTCTTTTCTTACTATGATACCTATGTATATATCTAGTTATGTATATAAATTCTACGAATATCATAGAATGTTTCTGCATTATATTGTGGTAAACAAAGTAGTAATGATGATAGACTTATACATAGGTATTCCACTAGGAGATTTTATGCTGTTAGTGTTATATCTAATTGTAGCAGGTATTTTTGCTTTTCTTGCATTATATCTGCATCAGAAGTATGGGGGAAGGAAGAATGATTGAACTAATCAAGAAGTACTTATTGAAGTTAGTTGATGATATTGATGCTGGTAATTCTAATATCAGTGATAATGAAGCTGTTGAATTAGTAGATACATTAAAGAGGTTGACTGGCAAGGAGAAGAGGATGAGTAAATATGCAGCTTGTAGATACTTGAATGTAAGTAGAGCTACTTTCGATAATTATGTAAGAGCTGGCAAGTTGCCTAAAGGAAACCATGAGATAGGTTTCAAAGAATTAAGTTATAGTAAGAAGAACTTGGATAAGTTCATAAGGAAATATAAACAAGGTTGAAATGTAAGGTTGATATGATAACAAGAAAGAATATGATAATACCTATATTCGATTATAAGTTGACTATACTTATATTCGATAAATGGGAAGAATTAAGAGGTATAATACCTGATAATGAAATTGATGTTGAATCTAGAGCTATTACTCTAAGTAGACATGGTGCATCATTAGTAGCTGTGGATGCTAAATATGGTAGTAGTATAGTGCATGAAGCTGAACATATAAAGAATAACTTATGGATTCACATAGGATATAATCCACAGAATGATAATGATGAAGTGGATGCTTATGTAATAACCTATATCTATGATAAGATAGTCAATGTATATTACAAACACCTTGGTAGTAAAGGTGTACTTGCAAGGGATACTTTCTAGTATCCCTTTCTTTTTATCTATTAGTAACATAATGCTAATGTAAAGCCCTGTATATCAGATTGATATATGGGGCTTTAGTTTTGTTATGCCTCATATAATATTATACTTAATTTTGCACCTGTAAGCTTACAGAGATATATAAAATGTATTTAAGAACAATTAATTTCAACTAGTATGGAAATTATTGAAAAAGAAAAGATTGTTGAAAGACCTGAAGGTTATGATAACTATGGACCTACAAGGAGAGACATCAATGGTAAGGCTAATGCAGGTTTGACACTTGGTATAATTGGTACAGCACTTGGTGCATGGGCTCTATTTGGTAACAGGAGAGCAGGTTTACTTGGTGGAGTATCTGGTGGTGGAGTACCTTCTAACATCAACATTAATGGTCTTGAAACTGGTGTAGCAGGCATGGGAGGCTCTTGCAATAGAAACTGTCCATCTGCTTATGAAGTCCAGATAAAGGAATGTGAAGATGTTTTAGCTCTTCAAGGTGGTCTATACCAATGGGCTCTGACTCAACAAAATCAGAGATTCCAAGACAGACAAACTCTTAATAGTGAGTTGTTTGGTGTTTACAAGAGTCAAGTAGATGCTGACTTTGGTCTGTATAAGAGCACCAGAGATGGTTTTGATGTACTGACTGCACAGCATAACAGAGATGCTTTCAATTTGTATAAGTCTCAAAGAGATGCTGATGATAGTATCATGAAGGAACTGTCAGACCTTAAGGCTCAAGTAGCTATTAATGCTGCTGTTAGACCTTACCAAGACAAGTTAATCCAATGTGAAATTGACAAGGCATTCACTGCTGGAATTAATTACACAGATAGAAAGACTTGCAATGTTATCTATGGTCAAGTAGTTCTTCCTAATGAGCCTACTATTACTGGCTATGTTGGAGCTAACCAATGTGGTTGCCCAAGAATAGTAGCAGCTGCTGCTCCTACTGCATAAGTTAAAAGAGGAGGGTTATCCCTCCTCGCTTATTAAATACTAACTCTTATATTATGATACCAGTAAATCAAGTGATATTAGGTGGTGGTGACCCTTTATTAGGTACAACTACCATAGGTGCTACTATTGAAGACCAGCTACAATTCCTAGAAAAACAAAAGCAACTACTTGAGACAGCAAGGCAGAGACAGCTACAACAGCTTCCTCAACCTGCTCAACCTCAAGTGCAACAAAAGTTGATATGGGATGAAATAGATAATGAAATAGAGCCTATGACAGACGAACAAAAGAATATGCTATTTAAAGATGAAGATTATGTCGAAACTTATAATAAGCTACAAAGTATGGTTCAAGCAGAGATTCTATCCTTAGTAAAGGCTAGAATTGAGAATACTCAAGAAGGGAAGGAGCTATTATCAAATCAATTGAAGATAGTAAAGAAGCTTAAGGGAAAGATAATAGATACTACTAATAGGGAAATGGAAATGTTTAGGAGATTTAGGGAATTCAGTAAGAGTAACCCTAATGTAACCTATGAAGAATTTTTAAGGAACAATTTATAATATGCTAGATAAGATTGAATTAAAAGAGAGATTGCAAATATATCTGATGAAACAAGTTGATATATTAGGTAAAAGTAATCCTATGATAGCTTTCACTAAGCCTCTTATCACTAGAGCTGTGCATAAGAATTTCTCCAAGATTGATAAGATGTTAGACCTTATTTCTGATGAAAAAGGTAATATAGACATAGAGAATATACTTGATGAAATGATAGAATCAGTGGTAACAGGAACTCCTTTTAAGGTTAATACTTCATTTATTGGTGATGTTGAAATTGGTGGAGGTGTAATTAAAATGAATATGCCTTTAGTAAATAAGAGTTTAGTATTTAATGAGAGTGACTTGCAAGGTTTAAAGGAAATGTTAACTTCTAATAATAAGAACTATGGATGATATTTTGATGAGAGAATACCTTAAACATAAAAGTAGAGGTATGTCTGACTCTGAATTTATGAGAAAAATGAAAGAAAACTTTGACATTAGATATGCCAGAGGTAGAGGTAGAGGAATGAGAGACTCTAGCTATGGAGACTTCTATGATGATAGGGATTATACAGGAATGTATGATGACTTCTACATCAATAGACATAATGAACAAGGTGACTTCATGGATATGCCTATGGGTATGAACTATGGAGGTAGAAATGAATTCAGTAGAATGGAACAAGATGGTCATTTTAGTGAAGAAGCTGCAAGATTTAAAGTATCACAAATGTACCACACTGAAGGTGGAAGAAAGTATGTTGGTGAGAAATTTGATATGATGAAAGCTAAAGAAGTATGTGAAAGATACAGGGGTATTATACCTCAAAGTGCTACTCATGCTGATGTATTTGTTGCAATTAATGCACAATACCATGACTATTGTGAACTATTCAAAGCTTGGTTCGGTGATAATATAGATAATAAGATTATCGAATCTGCAATCAACTTCTGGTTTAAGGATGATGATTACAAGGGTGGAAGTAAAGTATGGAAATACTTTATGAACATGTAATGATTGATAGGGTATAGGGGGAATAACCTATACCCTTTCTTTTTTACAGTAAATAAAGATTTTAGTTGTTATACTATAAGTAATTTCATTAATACATTGTCCATTACTAAACTTCTGCTTATCTTTGCAGAAGGTAATAACTAATGGAGAAGTAATTATGGAATTGACAGATGAATTAATCATGACGGGTGATGAAATTGAGAACCTGTTCATTGATAATGATACACAGGAACCTCAACCTGAGAATAAAGAGGAAAAGACAGAAAACAAAGAATCAGATAAAACTACTGAGGACAGTGTAAATCCAGAGGAATTATTTGAAAGTCCAGAGAGCGTAAGTAGTGAAGAAGAAAATCAAGATAAGGATAAAGAGGGTACTATCGAAAACACAGGTAATACTTCTCCCAACTTCTACTCTTCCATTGCCAAAGCCTTGTTAGATGAAAGTATCCTCCCTGACCTTGATGAAGAAACAATCAATAACATCAAGACTCCTGAAGATTTCTCAGAAGCTATAGAGAAACAGATTCAGGCAAGATTAGATGAAAGACAGAGAAGGATCAGTGAAGCATTGAATGCAGATATTGAACCTGATGATATAAGGAAGTATGAAAGTACCCTTAACTATCTTGATTCTATTAAGGAGGAATCTATTAAAGATGAGTCAGATAAGGGAGAACAACTAAGGTCTCAACTTATATTTCAAGACTTTATTAATAGAGGATACAGCAAGGAAAGAGCACAAAGAGAAGTGAAGAAGTCCTTTGATGCAGGCACAGACCTTGAAGATGCTAAGGAAGCTCTTGAAAGTAATAAAGAGTACTTCAATAATCAATATCAAGACTTAATTAAGGAAGCTAAAGATGCTGCCAAAAGGGAGCAGGAGGCTTTCAAGAAGCAAGCTCAAGAGTTAAGGAAATCATTATTGGAAGATAAGGAGGTATTTAATGGAGTTACTTTGGATAAGGTAACTAGACAGAGAGCTTATGATGCTGTAACTAAGCCAATTGCTAAAACTGAAGAAGGTGAATATCTCACTGCTGTTCAAAAGTATGAGGAGGATAATCCTGTGGAATTCAGGAAAAAGCTAGGTGTTCTCTTTGTTATGACTGATGGTTTCAAAGATATTGATAAACTGGTTAAAGGAAAAGTAAGAAAAGAAGTCAAGAGCAGCCTGAAAGAATTAGAACATACTATAAGTAATACCTCAAGACCTTCTGGTAATCCTACACTTATGGGAGCAGCCAAGGAAGATAATGAGACTTATATTGGTCAAGGTTGGTTAGTTGACGATAAAACATATATTTAATAATAAATTTAAAGATTTATGGCTGGTAAATTAGGTAAATTTCAAATGTTGGGTTTCCAACATTGGAAGGGTTTAACAAGTGATAACCATTTAGGCTCTATCTTCCAGTTGCAACCTCAGAGGGCTACCAATATTATGGTGCAGCTATTGGCATTTGACAGAGGTAAGACTCTTGATACATTCTTAAGCCAATTCCCTGTAAGAGAATTTGAAGATGACAGTGAATACTTCTGGGATGTTATTGGTAGTGCTAGAAGGAATATTCCACTGGTAGAAGCTAGAGATGAGAATGGAACTATTGTAGGAGAAAACTATCCTACTAATGTTGGTATTGGTACATCTCCTTTCTACTTGGTATTCCCTGAAGATTGGTTTGCTGATGGTGAAGTAATTGTAGGTAACTTGAACCAAGTATATCCTTTCAGGATTCTTGGAGATGCTAAGATGGAGGGCACAAATGCAGTCTATAAGGTAGAACTTATGGGTGGTATTACTAGTGGATGTCCTGCTGAAAGACTTCAAGCAGGTGAGAGATTCTCTGTAGAATTTGCTCCTGTAGAAAAGGAAATGTCAAGAAAGGTAGGTGACATTAGATTCACTACTCCTGTTAGCATGAGAAATGAATGGTCTACTATTAGAATCCAACATAAGGTAGCAGGTAATAAGCTTGACAGAAAATTGGCTATAGGCATACCTATGGTAAGAAATGTCAATGGAAAACAAGTCAAGGATACTGCTAATATGTGGATGCACTATGTTGACTGGAAAGTTGAACAACAATTCTCTGAATACAAGAATAATGTTCTTGCTTTTGGTACTTCGAACAGGAATGCAAATGGTGAATACATGAACTTTGGCAAGTCAGGTTATGCTATTAAGACTGGTGCTGGTATCTTCGAACAAACTGAAGTGGCTAACACAATGTACTACAATACATTTAGCTTGAAGCTTCTTGAAGATGCTCTGTATGAATTGTCAGCTGCTAAACTGGGTATGGGTGATAGATTATTTATCATCAAGACTGGTGAAAGAGGTGCTATAGCATTCCATAAGGCAGTACTACAAACAGTAAGTGGTTGGACTACATTTGTTCTTGATAATAACTCTACTCATGTAGTAGAAAAGACTCAATCCAAGTTACACAGTAATGCATTGAGTGCAGGTTTCCAATTTGTAGAATACAAAGCTCCTAACAATGTTAGAGTAAGGTTAGATGTTGACCAATTCTATGATGACCCTGTAAGAAACAAGATTATGCATCCACTTGGTGGTCCTGCTATGTCATACAGATATGACATCTGGTACATTGGTACTATGGACCAACCTAACATCTTCAAATGTAGAATCAAAGGTGATACAGAGTACAGAGGTTACCAATGGGGATTAAGAAATCCATTCACTGGACAAAGAAATAACCCTCATATGTCATTTGATGAAGACTCTGCTATTATTCACAGAATGGCTACATTAGGTGCATGTGTTCTTGACCCAACTAGAACAATGGCACTTATCCCTTCAATTCTAAAGGGATAAATAATATAAGGGGGTGGGAGACACCCCATCCCCTATTTTAATAATTACTAAAGGAGAAGACAAATGGCTAAAGATAGAGTAGAAGAAGCTATATTTGATGATAATGAGATTTCATCAGATTTACCACTTGTGGAACTAGAGAAACCACAACCAAAAGAACCAAGACAAAGAGTAAGAAAGATTAAAGAAACTACTGAAGGTACTCTCATTAGTTGTCTTAGAAATGAGAGAGTAGTGGTTAAATTTGTACCAAAGCAGACTGGTATTGTGAATAACCCTAAACATATCCTGTATGGAGGAATGGCAGAAAACGCTGTAAGATGGTTTACAGTACCTAGGCTATCATCAGGTATGTATGTTAATGTTCTTACAGATAGTGAAAAAGAATATCTTGAAGAGGTAATGGGACTAGAGTATAATGCTCTAAGTATCTATAAGAAAGTAGACAACTACTGGGATAACTATCAAGTAAGGCTAACAAAACAAGATAATTATTTAAATCTGGCTGACCCAGATGATTATATAAGATATAAGGTACTTCTTGCAAATAAGGACCATATAGCACCTTCAATAGAAGTACTACAAAGCAAGCCTAAAGCTACTTATCAATTTGTTATAGTACAAGAAGGTGATGAGTCAAAACTTGCTAAGAAAGAAATGAGTGCTACAATGGAATCATATATGGAGTTTGGTAAGATTCAAGATGATGCTGATACATTGAGAATTATTATTGAAACTCTGGATGGTAGACCAATAGCTAAATCATCTAAGATTGATTTCTTACAAAATAAGATTAACAAGCTTATTCAAGCTAATGCTAAATTATTCCTTAATGTAATACAAGACCCTCTGTTACCTACTAAGGTATTAATAAAGAGAGCTATTGAGAATAATCTAATAGCAAATAGAGGAGGAATGCTGTATTTAAGAGATGGAGGTACTCCATTATGTGGAGATAATGAAGAGCCAACTTTAAATATTGCTGCCAAGTTCTTGAATCTTCCAAAGAATCAATCATTGAAGTTTAGCTTGGAAGCAAAACTAAAAGACTAATATGACTAATTCTGAATTCTCTTCTGAGTTTGATGTGATGTACAATAACATCATGAGTAATGCTGCTCCGGGTTTAGATGAATATGAGAAGTCAGTATTTCTCACAAAAGCACAGGAGCAGATAGTAATAGAATTATATGGAAACACTACTGGCACTTCATTTGAGAAAGATGAAGAAGCCAGAAGGTTTCTAGGTAATCTTGTAAAGACCTATACAACTGATGCTAAACTTGATAATCAGTTAGGTCTATCTAAAACTTCAGTATTCTTTCAGATACCAGAAGATGTATGGTTTATTACATATGAATCTGCTATATTGAAGGATGAAAGATTAGGATGTCTTGATGGAACAGAGGCTGTAATAGTTCCTGTATCTCAAGATTATTTCTATAGAATACAAAAGAATCCCTTTAGAGGTCCTGCTAAAGGTAGAGCACTAAGGCTTGATAATGCTGATAATATAGTTGAAATAGTATCTGACTATAATATCAGTAAGTATCTTCTCAGGTACTTAAAGAGACCAAGTCCTATAATACTTGTAGACTTGGATACAGTAGGCTCAGAATTAAGTATTAATGATGTTAATACATCAACAGAATGTGAATTAAATCCTGTTATCCATAGAACTATATTAGATAGAGCTGTGCTCCTTGCCAAGACTGCATGGTCTAGCGGAACAGGTGGAAATTGATAATGTTTAATTAAACTTTAAAAACAAAATGGCTGTTTATTCAATTAATCAAATCAGGCATCTATATGTTGCAAAAGAGTTGAAGGAAAATAGTGCTAGCATACTACCAACTGATGAGGCAGGAGCTATTCTTCCAAAAGGTGATACTGCAAAAACTACCTTTTACTTTCACTATATGAGCCCGGGAGGCTTAGTATCTAGTGATAAAATCACTGTTGAAAATGTACTCTATGCTAAAGCAACTTCTTCTTCTAAACTAGCTCATAAGCTAGGAAGAATAGAAGTAACTCTAGATAATGCAGTATCTGGAGTACCAGTAGCAGGTCAAGAATATATTCTGAAAATTATATTCAGACAGTATGTTGGTCTAGGTGAAGATAACCAACAAGCTAAGTTTGGTGTAGCAAAGGCTACTACAGGTATGACAACCTCAGAACTGTACAAGCAATTAGCTTTGTCTTTGGCTAAGAATCTGGCAGATGATACTACTCCTCTTGCTAATGTATATCTTAATAGTACAGTAGCTGATGGAACTGATGTTCTAGTAAGTGAAAGCACTAAAGAAGCAGACCTGAATAGGGCTAACTATGATAAGATTATCATCGAAGAAGTAGAACAAAATTGGATTCTTGGTAAGATGCCTCAAGCATTTATTCCATTTACAGTGCTTCCCGGTGTAATCACTGTTAATGGTGATGAAGCTATTTGGGGAAAAGCTGAAAAGGTAACACCAACTAAGGTTGTTGAAGATGGTAAGAATATTGCTGACCTTGAATACTTTACTCATGGATTTAGAGGAGATGAGTATAGAGGTATGGGATATCCTAACAATATAATCACTACTTACTTGGTGGATGCAAGCAAGAAGTACGATACTCTTGATATTCATTACTCATATATTGACTCTAATGAGTCAGTCCAAAAATCGGAAAAGACAATCACTATTGTATGTGAGAATGATGGAGCTCATACAGGCATGAAGGCATTGATAGCTGCGGTTAATGATGTATCTGGATTACAGATTGCTAACCCAGTAGATTAATCAATCTAGTATAAGGAGTATAGGGTACTATACTCCTTTTTTAATTTTAAAACGTTATAGATTATGATTAATTTTAATGAACTAAGGATAACTCCTGATGGCAAGAACCTTATTATAGATGTATCAGTATTGACAGGTGAATACTATGATAATGTATTCATTGATAGTATTATGATAGACACACAAGATACATATATCAGTAGTGGACCTAGTGCTAAAGCTGTCTATACTTATAATGTGAGTGCAGACAAGAACCTAAAGAATATAAGATTGGTACTTGAAGGCTCTGACATGAATGATATAGGTATATTTAGGGACAATATGTTCTTTGTGTATGTAAGTACTAAAGGTTCTCCCTCTCCTGATATTCCTTGTGGTTGGGATAATATGATGACTATGCAGTCTATTGTAGATTTATACTCATTCTACCAAAAGAGTATGGTATATATTAGAGAGTTATCAGATACATGTAATATTCCTAAGGGATTCATAGACTTTATTTTAAGAGTCAAAGCTCTTGAAATAAGTATTAAAACAGGTAATTATGTACAAGCAATAAAGTATTGGAATAAATACTTTAAAGGTAATGCCTTAGGTAATCCTACTATTAAATGTAACTGCTATGGATAATATAGATAAGGTTCTAAGTACATCACTGGACAGGTATTTTGTTACTCTATCTCAACTTGGATATAAAGAATATTGTAGTGTAACTAAATTATTAGTACTATCATATATAGAGGAAATGCTCTATAATGAAACTTGGAGTCCTATACCAGAGAAAGATTATAGGGATATAGACAAAGCTCTATATTGCCTATATGGTAATAGTTGTCTTATACCTTACCCTGAATACATTAATAATGATTCATTGTTTAAGAAGACTACTATTATTGGTACTTATCCAAGAAAGACAGAAGATTCTATTCTAAGGTCTGCACTACAGAATATACTAAGAGTAGCAACAGAATAATAAATACTATAAGTATATAAATACAAATACTATAAACTCTTTGCTTATATAGGATAAATTACTTATCTTTGCAAGCAAAGAGTTTTTTTTATTATATTAACAGCAATATATTATGAATACATACAAGGAGTTAGTGTATATGTGTTTGGATGAACTTAAGGGTTCAAGTGATGACTTTACTTACACTGAGGACCACATTGTCTTCCTGCTCACAAAATATAGAGTATTTCTATTGAAGCAAAGATATTCTGACATAAAGAAGCCTATACCTGAAAGTAATTATCAGACTATCTGCCTTGACCTAATAGAGGTTCCAGCTATATCAGGAGAACCATGTGAGGGAGGAAGCTATCTTAGAAGTAATAGTAAATTACCTATAACTATGAAAATAGGTAATCCTAAAGTATATCCTATTGACTATTATCAGGGAGAGATAACCTATATCAGCAGAGATAGAATGAGATATGTTGGATTTAATAAGTATCTACAAAATATAATCTATTGCTCAATAGCACCTGACAGTTACTTATATTTTAAGTCAAATAATCCACAGTTTCTATATCTTGAGAAGGTGAAGTTCTCTGCTGTATTTGAAGATGCAGACAAGGCATCAGACTTACAGTGTCAGGAAGATGAGAGCTCTACTTGTGAACTTCTTGACAGAGAGTTTCCTATTGAGGATGCTTTAGTACCTCCTCTAATTGAGTTAGTAGTTAAAGAACTTAGGCAATCTATATATGCACCAGCTGATGAACAGAATGATGCACAAGATAATCTTGATGAAGTAACAAACACTAGAAGAAGATGATAGAGGGACTAGAAGAATTTAAAAGAAGAGTGAGAGGTAAATCTAACCATCCTCCAAAACATAGAATTACTAATTCCTTAGGTATCTATGATGGCTTTAAATATTACAGAAAGAATAAGCCTAAAGGAAAGGAATATGTCTTGACTGAATCACAGTACTTCCATATTGTAAGAGCAATAAACAACTTACTTGCAGAAGAGATAGTAAGAGGAGAAGATGTAAAACTTCCTTGTAGAATGGGTACTATAGAATTAAGGAAGGTTGACAGAAAGGTATATATAGATAAAAATGGTAATGTACAGACTAACTTACCTATTGATTGGAATAAGACATTAGAATTATGGTATGAGGATGAGGAAGCCTATAAGAACAAGACACTTGTTAAAATGGATGAAAAAGAAATCTTTAAAATCTATTATAACAGAGAATTAGCTAACTATAATAATAAAACCTTCTATGAGTTCTCATTCAATAGAGATATTAAAGTAAGACTTAAACGTATGATAAAAGAAGGTTTAATAGATGCTCCATATAAGGAGAGAAAGGTAAAATTATGGTAAATAACGTAAACTTTGTCAATATTAGAACTATACTTGATAGATTAATGAGGCATCCTCTATTAACAGATTTGAGCCTTGAAGCAGTAATACAATACTGTATAGACTTTATAGGAGCTATGGGTTTGCCAAATATATATATAGAGAAGATAGAGGATATAGAGATAAGAGATTATAGAGGTATGTTGCCTTGTGATTTAATATCAATCAATCAGGTAAGAACCTCAAGAGATGGCATCTGTATGAGGTCTATGACTGATAATTTCAATGCAAATCCTATAAACAATGGTAGATTATCCAGAGGTGAAAATACATTCAAGACTCAAGGCAGAATAATATATACTTCATTCAAAGATGGAGACATACAGATTAGTTATAAAGCTATACCTGTTGATGAAGAAGGATTCCCTATGATACCAGATAATAGTATATTCCTGAAAGCATTGGAGCTATATATTAAGAAGGAATGGTTTACCATTCAATTTGATTTAGGTAAAATATCTTCTGCTGTATTGCAGAATACACAACAGTCTTATGCTTTTGTTGCTGGGCAATGTAATAGTGAATTTCTACTTCCTTCTGTTAGTGAAATGGAATCTATCACTAATATACTTAATCAGATGATACCTAGAAACAGTGAGTTTATTAGAGGGTTTAAGAACTTAGGCAATAAGGAATATATGAAGAAACACTAGGAGGACTAGATTATGCCAATGAAACAAGAGATGCATGTCATTAAAGGTATGCAAAGAGACTTGACTGTAAGCAGATTCAATCCTGAATTTGCTTATGAGAACATGAATATAAGAATAACTGCTAGGGACAATAATACCTTGATGGCAGTTACTAATGAAAGGGGTAATACTCCTATAAGTCTTTATTTGGACTCAGATAGAAATACAGAACTTAATCTTGATGGACTTCCTCTTGGTTACTGTGTCATAAAAGACTATATAACATTATTTACCAAAGGGAATGCTGATAATATATATAGAATACATAAAGAAGATACTAAATATATAACAAAGGTCTTATTTAGTGGAGACTTGAGCTTTGATGTATCTTATCCTATACAGACTCTTGGCTCATTTGAGAATGAGAATATACAAAAAGTATATTGGGTTGATGGTATCAATCAAGCAAGAGTAGTTAATATAGTATCTGATGAAGAATATACAGACCCATCCCAATTCAATTTTGCAAGATATGTTACATCTACAGAAGAAGTAACAGTAACCAAAGACCCTAGTGGTTCAGGAACATTTCATTCAGGTGTTATACAATATGCTGTATCATATTACACAAAGAATGCACAAGAAAGTACTATTATATATTCTTCTCCTCTATTATATATATCTCCTATAGGCAGAGGTGGAAGTCCTGAGGAAATGTGCAACTGTTCATTCAATATACAAATAACTAATGTAAATAAGACTTTTAGTGGTGTTAATATATACTCCATACATAGAACATCACTAGATGCTACACCATCAACTAAACTAGTAACTTCTCTTCCTATTAATGGGGATACAGACGTATTATCTTATACTGATAGTGGAAGTGGAGGCTCTACTATTGACCCTACAGAGTTATTATATAAAGGAGGAGAAGAGATAGTTCCATATACTATAGCACAAAAGGATAATACTTTATTCTTAGGTAACCTTACTATCAAGAGAAGTTCTATTCCTGAAATTGTAAGAGAACACATATCTGAATTAACTGTATTTAGTGATAATAAGACAGAACCAGTAATGGTAAATGATAATGCATCTTCATTCTATAACTATAAGGGATATCTTGATTACGATAGTGATAAAGCTACCACTTTCAAAAAAGGTGAAGAGTATAGATTAGGAATGATTGCATTGCACAAGACTGGAAAATGGTCAGAGGCAATACCTATTGGAGACCACTTAATGACGGAAAGAATAATAAATACTAATAATGAGAGGTATAATCTTACAGAATTCAGATGCATGGTGCATAGGTATCTTCTTAATGAGTTGAGAGATTTGGGTTATATAGCAATCAAACCAGTAGTAGTATTTCCTTCTTATAGTGATAGAAACATACTTGCACAGGGAATCCTGTGTCCTACAAACTATTTAAGGACCGACAGGGATAACAACTCTCCATATGCAATGTCTTCATGGTTTGTTAGACCTAAGGTGGTTAAGAAAGCTGGTCCTGTTGATATTGATGCTGCATGGGGTACTATAGCACATTTTACTCATAATTCTCAAATAGGAGGCAAAAATGCTGATGAACCAGCTAATGCTGCTGAATATAGAAACTGTGAAACACCAGCTATAAATGCAGGTGGAGTTGATGAGAATATAGTGACTTTCCACTCTCCTGAAATACTATTTGATAATAATATCAAGGAATATGTTACTAATAGTAAATTAAGGATAGTAGGATATGTAAGGATTGATGCAAATGCTATAGATTATTCCGTCACTGCTAATTCCACATACAAGGTACAGTCTACTGTAAATTGGAATTATGGTCTTATCCCTAATGTCTTTGGCTCATATTCAAAAGTTCTTGCTCATAGAAGACTTATAACTGCTGGCATATGGAGAGATGGTTTGGTAGTAGAAGAAAACATAGGACAAGGTGATTTATGGACAGAAGACCCATGGCACGCAGCATATGCTGTATATCCTTGGGGTAGAAGTGTATTGAATAATGACTGGAGAAATGAAACAGGCATACTCAATAGAAAGATTATGTCTACATTACTATACGCCAATACTGAATATTTTATAGGAGACTACTACAATTTTGAAGTAGAAGGTAATGAATATAGAAGGGGTATAACACCTGTAACAATATTTGATTCTGATGAAGTATCAATGGAAAGATTACCTGTACCTGAAAATAGTATTGATAATGAACAAAAGACATACAGAGGTAATTATTCAGGAGTTATACAATCAGCAGAAGATTACTTTGCTAAAGTAGCTCATTACTCTTATGAAGCCAATGACCCAGGATTTTGGGATGACTCTCAAATGTTTACGGCAACTCCTATTATTGCAATACCTACAGATTTAGGACCAGCTCCTCATTTCTTATTTGGCCCATATACAAGAAAATTTCAGGATGCTTGTGAGATAAAATACAAGTCATCACCTCATGCTGTGTTTACCTTGAATAATACTGGTTTTTACACCAAGAAGTTATTACCATCTGCTGGAGAAAATGATACTATACCAACAGAAATTATACCCAATGCTGAGATTCCAGCACCAAAACAGACTATTTCAGCATCTGTTACTATTAATGATACCTTTCCTAGTAATCCTAATATAGGAGACTATTTGTTTATGTTCAGTGATTTCGCTAAACTTAGAGGAAGTCTATGGAGGTATAATTCTACACCTTCAGGTAATACATGGGTTAAAGAGGAGAATCCTCCTACAGGTGCAGATACTGTATATAAGCTTAGCCCTCTTAGTGGAAGTTGGTATTTAAATAAGTCTACATCTAGTATTGGAAATGTGACATGGCAGCTAATTAAAAGTGATAATGTACCAAGATATAGCAAGGATGACTTAAGTGACAAGATAAATGAGGTAGACGAGATTGGTATATTATGGCTTGCAGAATTATATAGAGATGGTATATCTAATAAGTTTGGCGGTACTACTGATAATGCTTATAGTAATAATATATGGCTACCAGCTGGTAAGACAATATCATTAGAGGGAAAGCAGGCTGATGTAACTCTACATTTCACCCAAGGAGATACTTATTATCAAAGGTTTGATTGTTTGAAGACCTATTCATTTAGCGATGATGCTAAGAATAATATAGTAGAAATAATATCATTTATGTGTGAAACCAGAGTTAATATAGATGGAAGGTATGACAGGAATAGGGGACAAGAGAGCAACCTTAGTATGTCACCTGCAAACTTCAATCTATTTAATCCTGTATATAGTCAAAAGGATAATTTCTTTAAATATAATTATCTGGCATTGGATGTGGCATTAGTAAATAGATTTCCTAATACTGTAACATGGACTGGTGAAAAGACAAGTGGAGCATTGACTGATGCTTGGACTAATATAACTATGGCATCTACTCTAGACCTTGATGGAGATAAAGGAGAAGTAACTTCATTGAATACTTTCAAGAATGAAATATTCTGTTTCCAAGAACAAGGGCTTAGTAATATCATCTTTAATCCTAGAGTACAGATACCTACTAGTGATGAAGTTCCTATCGAAATTAGTAATAGTTACAAGGTACAGGGCAAGAGGTATATTAATAATATTATAGGATGCAAGAATAAATGGTCTATATGTGAGACCGTTAATGGTATTTACTTTATAGATAATCTTACTAATGCACTATATAAATTCGACGGTAGTTCATTATCTCCTATTAGTGATATGTTGGGATTCAGGCAGTTTATAGGAGAGAATAACTCATTAAGTATATGGAATCCTAAAGATTATAGTAACTTCAGGACATTCTATGATAAAACCAATGATGATGTGTACTTTATCAATGACAAGTACTGCTTATGTTATTCTGAGTTATTACAGCAATTTACTTCTTTCATGTCATATGAAAGAACTCCTTTAATGTTCAACTTTGAAGATAAGTTCTTCTCCATAAAGAACAGTAAGGTATGGGAACAAAATGCTGGTGATTATAACTACTTCTTTGGTGAGTTCAAGCCATATTATGTTACTATTATAGCTAATCAAGATGAACCTTCTGATAAGATATATAACACTATTGAATATAGGGCTAATGTATTTAATAATGGAGTACTAAAACCAGATTCTACTTTTAGTAATCTTGAAGTATGGAATGAATATCAACATGGTGCTTTGGACCTGACTAATAGAATAGGTCATCCTTCTCCTCTTAAGAGAAAGTTCAGGATATGGAGAGCTAATATTCCTAGGGATAATGGTAACAGAAATAGAATAAGAAACACTTGGGCTTATGTTAGATTAAGTAATAATATAGACAACAAGGACAGTATGCAATTATATGATATAGGAGTTACCTATTTCGTATAATAATTATGGTGGGTAAGGACATTCCTTATTCACCATTACTTTTTCTGTATGCTTTGTTGTATATTAGAAATGGTTTATGTACCTTTGCACAAAATGATTTAATTATGGCTAATAAGAAAAATAGAAATAGCAGAAAACATAGAGGACATGATATGCTAGTCCTTGGTAATGATGGCAATCTATATCCTTTAGGAGGTCTATTAAGTACTCTTCAATCAGGTTCTGGTGGTGGTGTACTTGGAGGAGCAGCCTCATTAGCATCTAATGCTATATCAGGTGGTATGTCAACTGGTGTAGGTAGTGCTATGCAAACTCTTGGAGGTATTGCTTCTAATATTCCCGGTATTGGTGGAGTTATTGGTGCTGGAGTTAATATACTTGGAGGTGTAGTTAATAAGGCATTTGGTAGTAAGATTAATGAGGAATTTGTTGCTGACACAAAACAAAATATAGCAGAGAATACTGCAAGACAATTTGACTCAAGTTCTATAGATTCAGTGCTGTCTCAACAGAGTGACTTTCAGGATATGAATCTGGTTAATAAAAATGATGTAGGTAAAGATGGATGGTTCAGTAATAAGGCTAAGAATCTTGCGAAAAGACTTAATAAGCAGATAAAATTCTCTAATGCTTATAATAGGGATAAATTAAGTACAGCATTTAGTAATGCTGGTGAAGCTGAGAACCTTGGACTACTAGCCAACTTTGCTGCTTATGGAGGACAGTTATTTAAAAATGGTGGTGGTATTCATATAAAGAAAGCAAACAGAGGTAAGTTTACAGAATATTGTGGTGGTAAAGTTACCTCAGAATGTATAGCAAGAGGTAAACATAGTAGTTCTCCAGCCGTAAGAAAGAGGGCCACCTTTGCTGATAATGCTAGAAAATGGCATGCTGATGGAGGTATATTAGATAGAAGTTTTATTGAAGGTATGAATGTTAAACTAGGAAGAACTCCTAGTGGGTACCCTAGTGAAAAGGGGCTAGAGATAGTTAGTCCAGAGTTTGATATATTATTAGGTGGTGGAAAACTATTACAAAGTACAGGAAAAGGCATTACAAAAGGAATATCTAAAATTATAGATAATAATACAATACCAACTAATACTTTTGATAAAGTAGTTGAGAAAATAGATAATGTTTCAAAATATGCAGACTCTAAACTCCATGCTCCAATTAGAAAAGTTCTAGATAAAGGTAGTAGATACCTTAGTGAAAAACTTACTCCTGAATCAGATGTAATAGGTAAAACTGTAAGGAGAGCTTGGAATGGGTATAGGAACATGGAAGAGAATGGACAACTTCCATCCATATTTCAAATAGGAGCACAACTTATGAATAATAAAGATAATAGAAAAGCTTTTGGAGGTTCTTTAAGTACACATGGAAGTGATTTTACTAATGGTATAACTATTGTAGGTAATGGTGGCACACATGAACAGAATCCTAATGAAGGAGTCCAAATGGGAGTTGACCAAGATGGAGTACCTAACTTAGTTGAAGAAGGAGAAGTAGTATTTAACAATTATGTATTCAGCAATAGACTTAAGGTACCTAAGAAGGATATGAAGAAGTTTAAATTGAAGGGGAAAACATTTGCAGATGCTGCCAAGAACCTTCAAAAAGAGAGTGAAGAAAGACCTAATGACCCTATAAGTAAAAGAGGATTAGAAGCAAGTATGGGAAGATTAGCTGGAATACAAGAAGGTATAAGAGTAAAGAGAAATAATAATAGATTTGATGATGGAGGTCCTATAGGTGTAGAAAGGGAAATTAATTTACCAGATTACACTAATCAGAATAGACTTGCAATGTCTTTCTTGAATAGGAATCCTATGGCATTTATGAGTAATGAGGGTAATATAATTACTCCTCAAACTGCTAGTCCACAAGAAGCTGTTAGTAAAGATTCCGCTAATAGTTCAGATGGTTTATCTCCAACATGGATGAGATATGCTCCTGTTGCAGGGTCAGCTTTTAGTGTACTTAGTGATATGTTTGTTAATACTAACAGACCTGACTATGGACCATCAGACTATATTAATGGAGCTATTAAGCCTATTAAGCCTATTGGTGCTAGAACTATTAACAACTATTTGACATATAAGCCACTTGATACTGACTATATGACTAATAAGCTTAATGCTAATAGGGCTGCACAGAGAAGAGGTATATTGAATACTTCAGGTGGTAATAGAGCTACTGCAATGGCAGGTCTTATTGCATCTGATTACAATTATGGTAATCAATTAGGAGACCTTACAAGACAAGCTGAAATGTACAATGAACAACAAAGACAACAGGTTCAAGCATTCAATAGAGGCACTAATCAATTTAATGCTGAAGCTTTAACTAAAGCTGATGCTGCTAATGTAAACATACAACAACAGCAGAATGAACTTAGATTGAAACAGAGACTAGCACAAGCTCAAATGAGAGATACTGCAAATGTTAGGAGTTCTCAAGCTAGGTCTGCTAATCTTACTAATCTTTTGGACAATCTTGGAGCTGTAGGTCAAGAAAACTTTGCAAGAAACATGATAGCATCAAATCCTGCTCTATATTATGATTTAAGTTCTAAAGGTGGAGTAGAATATAAAGGTAAGAACAAGAAGAAGAGAGGAGGAAGATTGACTTATGGCTGGTAATAATATAGTAGTAGGAAGTAAATTCAGACCATTCTCTTATGATGAGATGATTAAGCCTATTCAATTGGCACAAGAACAACACATGGCTATTGAAGAGGAGATGTCTAATCTGGCTACCAGAGCTGATGTGTTTGATAAATTAGCTAATGAACAGACTGACCCTGAAGCATATAATATGTACAAGAAGTATGCTGATGACTTAGCTACTCAAGTTGATACTTTAGCTACTCAAGGTCTTACTCCGGGTAGTAGGCAAGGTCTTCTTAACATGAAGAGAAGATATAGTTCAGAGATAACACCTATTGAACAAGCATATAAGAGAAGAGAAGAGCTCACTAAGGAACAAAGAGATGCAATGTTGAAAGACCCTACTCTTCTAATGAGTAGGGCAGCATCAACACTATCACTTGATGACCTTATCAGGAATCCTAATATGAGTTATCAGGCTTATAGTGGTAATATGCTGACTCAACAAGCTGCACAAGCTGCTAAGGAATTGGCTAAGTATCAACAACAGCAGCCGAGAGAGTGGAGAAAGATTCTAAATGGTCAATACTTTGAGACTATGATGAACAGAGGTTATACTCCGGAACAGGTAGTTATGGCTGCTCTTGATGACCCTAATGCTCCTAAGGAATTAAAGAAGATAGCAGATGATGTATATGCTTCATCAGGTATTGATACATGGGGTGATGACATAACTAAGCAAAGAGCTAAAGAGTTTATAGGTAGAGGATTATACAGTGCTATTGGTGATACACAATATCAACAGGTGCAGAATCAAGAATACCTTGACCCACTACAAAGGGCTAAACTAGCTGCTGCTCAAGGTGATAATAGTAATCCTAGATTAGGTTACAGACCAGTACCAAGAACTACAGTAAAGGATGCTGAAACTACTCAATTACAAGATGAAATCAACTTCCTTCAACAGGTAAAAGAGAACCCTGATATATTGAAAGAAGAGGCTGAAAGAGAAGTAAGAAATGAAGCAAGAGCTTATGGTGCTACTTGGGGTTCTTATGGTACTAAAGAGAAGTATCAACCTAATAGAGAGAAGTTAAAGAGAATCACTGATAAGTATGGTACAACTGACCCTGACTTTATTATACAAAAGGCAAAAGCTGAAATCAAAGGAGCAGCCATAAGAGACTTTACTTATTCAACTAATTTAGCTGATAATAGCTTGTTAAATGATGTGGTAACACAGAACTTAGCTACTATGGCTATTAAGGATAAGATACCAGCTTATGAGTTCAAAGATGGAAAGAAAGGCAAACAGCTTGAATCTGATGAACTGGCTGAAATTAAGCCTAACTCTGGTCACTTAGACTTTGACCCTCAAAGTGGTAACTTAGTCTATGTATATAGAGACAAGAAGGACAAACTTAAAAAGGCTGTACTTGACCCAGAAGTAGTAGATGATAAGAACAGAACCTTAAGGAACACTCAACAGTTGATAGAAGAAGCCAAAGAGAAGAAAGATTATGCAAGCATGAGCTTATTGATTGACTTCTATATGAGTGAACTTGATGGTAAGTTCAACACACTTGCTAAGACTCAAGGCAAGACAGACAGTAAATTGTTTATGGAATAATATGGCACAGGATAATTTTAACTATGGTACTCCATTAAAGGGAGTAAATAGAAGACAAGGGATACTTGATGAGTTAAAAAGGAATGGATATGATGTATCATTTGCAGACCCTACACCCGGCTATGCTGCAAGACAGCAGGAGATGAATATAAGCACTCCTGCTGTGCAGGAGATTGGTGTAGCAGGTCTTAATGATAGCATGTATGATAAGGACATTACTTCTGCAACTCAACTTGATGACCTTAATAACACAAGAGGAGAACTTCAACCTTGGTATGCACAATTAGGTGCAGGTCTTGGTAAAGGTGTAGTACTTGCTGGTACTACATTTCTTGATGGTACTCTTGGTGTAGTAGTAGGTGCAGCTAATGCTATAGACAAAGGTGAATGGTCAGGATTCTGGGATAATGACTTTGCTAAAGGAATGAAGCAAGTAAATGATTGGTCAGAGCAAATGATGCCTAACTATAGAACCAATGAAGAAATTCAGAATGACCAAAATGGTGAATGGTACAAGAATATATGGACAGCTAACTGGTGGGGTGACAAGTTCATCAAGAACTTAGGTTTTACTGCTGGTGCTATGGCTACTGGTAATCTTGTATCAGGTGCACTTAAAGGTGCTCCTGCTATGGTTAGGTCTATAGTTGGTTCTGCTGTATCTGCAATCAATGAAGGTAAGATAGAAGCATATAACAATGCTAATGAATGGTATGACTTTGAGAAAGCAAAGGTAGATGATGCTTATCAACAAAGACTTCAAGCTATAGACCAGAACTATAAGGGTACTGAAATGTATAATGCACTTATGCAAGATGCAAAACAGACTTATGACCAGTCCCTTGCCAAGTTAAATGAGGATAAAGCCAAAGTGGGTAATGTAGACTTGGCTCTTAATATACCTATTCTTACAGCATCAAACTGGTTTATGTGGGGTAAATTGTATTCTAAGGGTGCTAATACAGCAATCAGAGATACAAAGATAGCCATGAAGAATGGTAAATATGCTTCAACTAGAATGCCTGTCAAGGCTGCTGCTGGTTTCTTATCAGAAGGTGCTGAAGAAATGGAACAGAAGATTGCTGCTACTATTCCCGGGCTTAAGTATGGTTCAGAGGTAGAAAACTTCTACATGTCCAAGTGGGACCCAGAAGCTGCACAGCAATCACTTAATTGGTTACAGGCATCAGCTAAGGGTATTAGTGATACAGTAGGTGACCCAGCTTCATGGGAAGAATTTACTATTGGTGCTATGACTGGTGCTATGGGTATGCCTATGTTCAGAAGTGCTAAATCAAGTGAAGGTAAATGGAGAAGTCCTGTAACTATTGAAGGTGGTATAGTTGGTGAATTTAGAGATTATCAAGAGGGTAAAGCCAGAGATAATGAGATGATTAACTACTTGAATAGTAGGATTGAAGACCCTAACTTTCAGAACTATTATCAAGGATTAGTGAGACACAACTATTATCAGAATCAAATGGATGCTGCTGCTGCTGAAGGAGATGTTGCAGGATTCAAGGATGCAGAATCATCACAGTTTATATCTGATATTGTCATGTTTGACAATGCAGGTAAACTGAATGACCTTACTGAAATGATTAATCAGGCATATGATACTTCTGATGAGAACCTTGATAATATCATTAAGAACACTACTGATGAGAATGGTAATGGTCCTTTCTCTACCAATGGTAATGCTATGGATAGAGAAGAAATGATTCAAAGTCTTACAGAAGACAGAGATGATATTCTAAGAAAAATCAAGGATTACAGAACTACTAAGGACAAAATCATAAGAGTAGGAAGTCCTGACCTTACAAGTGAACAAGTGTCAGAGCTTACTTGGCTTAACATGAAGCATGGTGACTATATTGAGAGATTCAATGATGTTGCTGATGATGTAAGAGAAGCATTGAAGATGAACTTTGCAACCCTTGAAAAGGAAGGTAAAACTATGGATAGAACCATACTTGACCTTAATAACCAAGAGCTGCTTGCAGTACTTGCAGACCCTAAGAATGAAAGCTTTGTAGCAATGCAAAGTGCTGTCAGAAAGATTCTGAATGACAGTTATAATATTGACAAGGTTGATATTGAACAATCTGTTAAAGACCTTAAGAAGCTGGCAGAGAAAGCTGTAGAGTTCAGTAACAGGTTTACTGACTTGCTGACACATCCTGAAAAGATGCAGGAAGCAACAGCAGCAGCTGATGAACAAGTAGCTAATAGGGCACAAGAAGAGCAACTTGCACAAGTAAGAGGACAACTTACTAATGCTCAATCATTCAGTGATATAGCAGATATAGTAGGTGAAAACAATGTAGGTGATGAACTGTTGAGTGAGAACACTAACCCACTGGCTAAGGACTTCAAGAAAGCAATGTCATTTGGTGCTGAAATGGGTAAACTTATTAATGAATCTGAACTGTCAGATGCAGATAAAGAAGCTCTTAATGCATTACTTGACAAGAGGTTTAAGGAAGAAAAGTCACTTGCTGATTTAACCAGTCCTGAACTTATTACAGAACCAGAAGGTGAATTAAGTGAAGAAGCTGCCAATCTGTTTCAGAACATGATAGCAGAAGCTGCAACTAATGCACAGGAAAAGGATGATATTCCTGACCCAACTCCTACTCCACAAGGTAGAGATACTGACAGTGAAACTACTGGCAGTGATGCTACTGTAACAATACCTACAGAAGCAAAGAATCCTTATACAGAGCTTATAGGTGAGGTTAATAATACTGTTGACAAAGAATACCTTGATGATTTCAGTCTGGCTCCAAGGATTAGAACACTTGAAACTTTAGTAGCTAAGGCTGCTTCAACCAAAAGTGAGGAAGATATAAGAAAGGCATCATCAGAGTTGAACAGTCTTATAGATGATATAAGTGGTTTACCTGAAATGGCAAGTGAGGACAACTACAACAGAGTACAGAAACTAATAGGTACTATTGCAAGTAGAATACCTCAAATACCTTCTGCTTCTGTCACCAATGAACAGGAGTTAAATTACCTTGACAAGGATACAGAATCTCTTCCTGCTACAACAGAGAATAGATACTATAGACCTGCACTTAGTGAGTATAATACACAAAAGCTTGCACAAGGTGTATTTGAGCCACTGATTGTAAGCAACCCTAATTATCAAGGTCTATATAACTTCTTACAGTCTAAAGGTGCATTTGATTATGTCAATAATGGTAATGTCCATGAAGGAGATGTTCTCACACTTAAGGCAGAAAGAGTAGGTGATTATGCTGAAATAGTCATGTATAAAGGTGACCAAGTAGTTGGTACTTTACCTTCACTTGCTACTGCTAAGAGTAAGAACTATGTTGGACTTGCTAACTTGATTACCAGAGTTGGTAAAGGAGAACAGGCTACACTTACTGTTAATAAGGTAATGTTAGGTAGATTCAAGTATGATAGAAACCAGACTCAATCTGTTAAGGATGTAGTTAAAGGTGATGTCAGACTTGGTGTAATGAAGAACATGAACTTACAGACTAATGGTGATATAAATGCTGAACCTGTATATGATGAAGTTCACTCTGATGGTAAGGTATATCTATTACTTAAGAACAGTAGAGGTACATACTCTCCTAAGCTAGTAAGAGTCAAGCATTTTAATGCTGAAGAATTTAATCTTGGACAATTAAGTACATCAGGCAATAAGTCTGCACAAAAGATTCATGCTGCAATAGATAAATTGTCTAAGATAAGCAATCCTGACCAAGCATTAACTGCACTTAATGAGTTAGGTAAAGTACTTCATCTTGATAATACTTTCCATATAAGTCTTGACAACATGGGTAATAACAAAGTACTTACTGTTAGATGGCTTAAAGATGGAGAATATATTAGGAAGAATATACTTGTTGAAAGAGGCGGAAGTGGAGTAATGACTCTTGACCCTGTTCAGGGTATGCAATATGATGAAGCTATACATTCAACTCCTGAAGAGATATATGATGGCATACTTAATGCTCTATATGAGTATAATCCACCATTTAATATATCAGCAGGTAAAGTTAACACAGGTACTTATAACCAAGATATATTGAATGATGACTTACTTTATACACACTTAACTGATACTCAAATGACTGGTAGTTGGTTTACTACTAACTATTATGATGATGCAGGTACAGAACAGAAAGCAGTTAACCCAAAGGGTAGAAGCTTTAACCCTGCAAGTGGTAAAGAAGGTGTTAGTGTAACAGTAGGTGGAAGTAGATTCTATGTAGAGAATGGTAACATCTATGATATTAATGAGAACCTAGTTACTCCTTCTAATGCTGGTCTTATCAGAGACTTGGCTTATGCTGAATCATTATATGGCACTAAGACTAATGGTGCTACTATGGATAGAAACAGAATAGTATTACCTGATGGCAGAGTGCTTAACAGGTCTACTCAATCTTATTTATCTACTAGTGAAGCTGATGATGTCAAGAGAGCTATTGAGGGCAGACATAGTAAGGTAGCTATTATTAACTCAACTCTTCAAAAGTTACAGGAAGACCAGCAAAAGGTTAAGAGAAATGAAGATGGTACAGCTGATACTTCTTCAGGTTCTTATATGGTAATGGAAGAAGATGGACAATACCATGAATATAGTAGAGTTCATACTGTTATAGGTAGTAACTGGACAGGAGAATTTAGTGGAAACAATGCAGCTACAATGGGTAACCTTGTGGATGATATTGCAAGAAGATTCTTTGGTTCTAATGAGAAGATTGAGAAACCTTCAAACATGAGCCAGCCAGCATTTAATACATTGATGAAAGCTCTTAAGCAAATGAGAGTCAATCTTGAAAATGCAGGTGAGAAACTACTTACTAACAGGATAGTTGTATTCCATAAGTATGAAGATGGTACCAGAGTTGCAGGCGAACTTGATGCTCTTAGTGTTAATGAACTGACAGGTGAATTTAATATATATGACTTCAAGACTAGCAGATACAGCTTCCATCCTTTTAAGGATAAGTCAGGTGCTGTTATAGATTACTTTAGCTCTGTTGGTAGTAGACAAACTAGAAGTACAAGAGACCAATATACACTACAACTTAGTGCATATAAGAATCTATTTGACAGTAGTTATGATGGTACTATTAATGCCTTAGCACTTGTACCATTTGTATTGAACTATACAAAGGATGAATTACAAGGAGTTACAGCGGAGAAAGGAATTAAGTTAACTTATAATCCACTTGTACCAGTTAAAGCTGCACAAGGGGTTAAGATACCTGAAACTCCACCTGTAGTAGACAAGTCTAATGAGTTATTACAACCAGAAGTTAAACAGGCTCCAGCTCCTAAGAATGGATTACCTGATGCAGTTGAAGGTTATGTGATACTTAATGGACAAGTCACTAAGGGTAACATCAGACCTCTGACTGAAGTACAAGGATTGCCTGTATATTATTACAGAGAACCTGTTGTAACTAGAGGACTTAATCAGGGAGAAACTACATTATATAAGCATTATGCAGTGTTTAATAATGGTAAGATGATTCAGATTATACAAGGTTTGCATAGTGAAGATTCTATGTCAGAAGAGAAAGCATACAATATGATTAAGGATGCTATAAGTAAGAATCCTGCAAGAGTTGTAGCAGAATCTCAAGATGTAACAGAGCTTAGTGGCAAACCTATTGTGGTCCAAAAGAAGAATAAGTTACTAGAAGCTATGAAGGATTTGCAAGATGTTAATCAGAATAATCCTGAATATACAGAGGGGGGTATCCCCAAAGTAGCTGAATCTCCACAAGAGAATACAGTTAAACCTGAACCTTATGATTCATTGTTCAATGACAGTCATAGGAAGTTTGATGACTTGGATATTGAGACTCAAGAACTGCTTGAATTAGCAGGTTGGAGTAGTGATTCATGGAATGATGCTTCTGTTGAAGAAAGAGATAAAGGTCTTGAACAATTAGGTTGTTTCTAAGCAAGAAAAAATAAAGGGAGATAGAATTAACTATCTCCCTTTTCTTTTATCTAGTATCCATCTTAAACCACCTTGCAGGTTGGTCAGGGTCAAGTGCATTAAGTACTTGTTTCCTGAATGGCATTAAATCAAATATGTATTTTTCAGCTTTGGTATATCCCTTATATGGACCAGACTCAATGACTTCATCATAACTACTAGGATAGAACAACTTGATTACATTCCTTAATTTCTTCAATGTAGGAATAATAACAGTTGGGTCATCAAGTAGCTTAAGAGATTCATCAAGCATTGTAGGACTTGGAAGCATAACACCAATATCACTCTTTAGCCTTAGAGCTGAATATGCAGCCATTCTAAGTACCCAAGGTTTATCTTCATCATCACCACCTGCTTCTTCAAGCAGACCAAGTAACAATGTAAGACCAATATAGGTTCCTATCTCCATTAATCCCTTTCTAATGTTACCTTTCTCAAGAGGAGTAAGCTCCTTCCATTGACTGATAATATCAAACTCCGATTGCTTGATGTCCTTATACATTTGCTTCAAGAACCTGTAACCAGTTTGGTAATAACCCTCTGTATAGTCCTGTAAGTCAAAGTTATATTTACCTCTACCAAATCTGTTTAACCATAATGGTCTCATCCAGTCTCTATACATCATAGCCATTCTACCAACAGCTAGTTGTTTTGCAGCTATTCTGTCTTCACTGTTATATATACCATACAGGTTATTTTCAATACCTCTTACTCTATTTGAGAAAGCAAGTATATCATCTTGAGTAAACTGACTTCCATCAGCCTTTGTTACACCTTTCTTGAGCTGTAATTTAGCACCCATATTCTTGTTTTTCCCATCAATAGGAACTACTTCAAGTGCATTCCAAAGGCTAATGTCCTTACCATTTGCATCCTTCAATTTGAACCTGTCAGCAAGAGCAATAGCAATCCTGTTTTGTGTCCAATGGTCACCAGCTTGAGTAGTGAAGAATATGGCATTTTCTCCTATTAATCTTGTTGCCCAAGTCTTTTTGTTCCAATTCACATTTCTGACACTTTGCTTGTAGTTCTGTTGAACATTAAACAATTCATCAAATAGTGCAATCTTACTTGTCTTGATTCTGTTACCAATCTCTGCAAGATATGCTGGTAAATGTGTACCATATTCCTTATCAGCATAAGCTAATTCCAAGTGATTGAAGAACCTACCTGATGCAGCTTCAATGTTACTTGTTGCAAAGTTCTGTAACATGTTGGCTGTACCTGTGAGTAAGCTAAGAGCTGTAGTACTATAACTTGTCATCTTCATAAGCAAAGCTACTGCCTTATTGATATCAATCTTACTCTCACCAATAGTACCACTATCCTTCATGTATCTGCCATATACTTGCATCTCCATGAATGAATTGAGCTTATCCATAAAGAAGGAGTTACTACCTTTCTTAGTTAATAGGTTCTTCACTTCAGCCCCTAATACTTTGAATCCTTCAACTCTTCTCTTATCACCTTCAAGGTCTGCTACTTTTCTTTCAGCCAGTACAAGTCTACCTACTTCAAGTGTATCAAGTACTTCATTCATTCTATTAAAGTCATTGACCATAGAAGCATAAGCTATCATAGATGAAGTAGAATCAAGGGACAAGTCCCTCATATCCTCAAGTTGTCTTGTATAATATATAGGTAACTTATTAACTGGATTACCCTCAAAGTCCATTAGTACAGACTTGTCATCCTTATATTGTACATCAACATCATCTTCTCTTCTCACTAAGGTATCCTTCATAGTTTCCCAGAAGTATTTGGCTTTGTTACCACTTCCTAGCATCCTTTGTAAGAAGTCTCTTCTAATCTGTGGTGCCCTATTTACTTTGGTATATTCTTGTGGCAGGATATTATCTAACTTAGCCTTGAGGTTCATAATGAACTGGTAATACTCCTTTTGTGCAGAATTAAGGCTTGCAAATGCCTTGCTCTTGTATTTAGTCATGCTAGGGACAATATTGTTATGTTCATCCCTGCTACTGTTTTCTGCATACCATATAGCTATTTCCCTTGACCTTTCAAGTAAGTCCTCACCTTCTGGATTCTCTCCATACTTATTCTTAAGATAATCATTGAACTTTCTCTTTTCAGCTCTATATGTTGCCCAGTCTACAGGTTGTACAAAGTAACCTGTTGGTACACCATTGGCATCTCTTTCATACATCCAGTCAGTATTCTTGATACCAGCTTTCTCAAGTTTCATAGCAGCATACTCAATATCTTTTTGCATATTGATAGTATCCTGTCTAGCTTCAAACTTTTGCTTCTTGACTACTTGGTCATAAATTTGTAACATAGGGTCTGAACTGTCAGCCATACTGTCAAGCCATCTGTCAAAGAAAGTAATGTCTCTGTCCATTGAAGTAACAAGTTCTTCTGCTGTATAAGTCTTTTTGTACTTATCTCTAGCAATAGTGATACTTAATCCTTCACCAACAAATAGTTTGATGAAATCAGTAAACAATGTCTTACTTACATCATAGAAGTCAGCACTTAAATCCTGTATGATAACAGTATTCTGGTCAAGAAGATTCCTCAACTTATCCTTGAATCTATTATCACCTTCTGCTGATGCAGCATTCATATCCTTTCTGATTTCAAGTATGATACTACCATAAGATGACATATAGTTTCTGATGTTCCTTAATGCAGACATCTTCTCATTGAGAGGTGCATCCATATCCACTACTGTACTTAATCTGCCTTGTAGCTTCTCAAGCACACCAAGACTGGTTTGTATATACTTATATATACCTTCTAGTGCTTGATTCTCTGCAATAGATTGATTCAACTCTTCAATATAAGCCTGTTGAGCTGCATTGAAATCCTCCTTCTTACCATATATCTTCAACCTCTTAAGCTCTTGTTCTATGATTCTATTAAGTAGATTGACATCTCTGTCAACCTTAGAAGTAAGACTGTAGAACTGTCTGTTATATTGAGGACTGTTAATCCTTAGGTTGAACTTACCTGTAGTGATGTCCTGTGCAATCTGATTGGCTTCATTCTGTGCCTGTTGTACAATAGCATCAATATCAGAACCATTGAATTTTGAGAAGAAATTTTTTAGAGAGGTTAGGAACCTCTGGAACAAACTGGGACTTGGAGAGTAAATGTCATTGTTGACAAGGGCTTTAGCTACCATTTTACCTAGAGCTTCTTCAGCTAACATTCTCAAGTCTCCATTATACTTGGCTGAATAGTTATCATAGTCAGTACCTAGTACTCTTCTTAGTACTTCCTCATTAGTTAATGAGTTGATTGCTCTTGTCTTTATAGGATTCTCTCCCATAGCTTCAATAGCAAAGTGAGCAAACTCTTCAGGTAATGCTGCCTGTCCTTGTTCACCTTTAGCAAGTCTGATTACTTGCCTTAAACCAGTAGCAGTATCCATTGCTACACTTAAGTCCATAACACCATTAACACCTAATCTTTCTTCAAGACTAGTGAGTGCACCAATACCAATACCCCATGAATTAAGTAAGCCCTCAAGCTTCTTGTTCAGACTATAATTAACAGCAAGTCTTTGTGGCTCACTGTTTCTCTTTTCCCTATTAGGTTTAACAATAATAGTAGCACCACTATTCTTGCCATCATAGGCTTCCTCTACTGTAGCAAAGTACTTGTCTCTAAATGGACTGTTATTATTAAACCTTACAGCTTGTTCCTGCAATGCAGATACATGACCATAGTCTTTAGGCTGTAATACTACCTTGCCATTTTGTGTATGTCCTATCTCCCTATTAAGCATAGAAAGAGTCTCACTCTCATCTTTCAGCTTAGATATACCAATCTTGTTAAGCAAGTCATCAAATAATGGCTCACCATATTTATCCTGCCTTACACTAGGGAACTTCTTTTGAAAGTCCACACTTTTAGCTCTAGTGTACCAGAACATAGCATCTTTCCTGTTGCCAAAGAAATTCTCTAATTGAGAGTAGAGAGGGGATACTATCCCCTCAACTACCTCTGGTCTTAATTTACATTTTTTTGCCATAATATTATTATAAACAGAAACTTTCACCACTTGCAGGGTCAAAGTCATTAGGTGTTAAATTAGCAAGTTCATTTATCATATCTTCTGATACTTCATATCCAAGTACTCTAGCTACATCACTTGTAGGATGTGGAACATCTCTAATATCTCTTGTATCTTCTACTGGAGTATAATCATCATATATATCATTGAATGAAGTACTTGGTTCAGCACTTGAAACAACACTTTCCATAGCACTTGCATCCATTCCATATTGATACTCAACATACTGGTTCTTTAAACCTAAAGGCTTAATCCTGCTGTACTCTGCTGTACCAGCATCAACATTAATCAGTTGGAAATACATGTCCCTACCCTTAACATTGAAGTAAACATATTCATGATATGTGAACTCCTTGTCAGTACTTGGGTCAAATGGCTTAGCCAACTGCTTGTCATCAAATGAAGAGTACTTATCAAGTTTGATATTGAATCCTTCTGTATCAACATCAATCTGAATTGAACTCTTACTTACATCAGGTACAAGACTTCTGTTATCCATGTGATTCCTTACATACTGTCTCCAGAAGTTATTGACATCAATTGGATTGGTCATTACTTCTCTAAGACTTCTGATATAGTCTCTACTGTTTAACTTAACCTGTGTACTTGTCAGATGTCCAAAACCTGAAGGACTGAATCCAAAACCTTTGAAATAATTATATGTGAACAAGTCTTTAGCCATTTGAGAGGTTTCCTCATTCATATATAACAATGTAGTCCAGTCTCTGATATATTGTTCCTTTTGCATAGGAGTTATCTTACCTACATTTGTGAACACTATAGAGGGAACAGGCTTATATTTAGTCCTACCAATAACCTTAAGTCTATTGATGAATGATAACTTACTTAGTTCAGGATGAGCTTCTTTAAACTTAGCAAATTCCTGTGGGAATTGATTGATAAAGTAATCTCTTTTCTCTTGAGCTGTTCTTGTATCATCTGCACCAAATTGACTGTATTGACTCATATAATAAGTCAGAATGTCATTGTAGATACTATTTCTAGTCTTTTCATCAAGTCTGCCAAACTTAGTTACATCCTTAAGCATTGCAATTGCCTTGTTGTAATTGTCATTATAGTAAGGTACATAGGGCTTAAACATATCCTCTGTTCCTTCAATACCATAAGTGAACATTGCTTGAAGAATAGGAGTAGGACTATTAATGATTGCATTTTCATCCATTCCAAATCCAATGAAGTCTATGCCAGTTAAAGGATAACCTTCTTGCTGTGACTTCTCAAGTAAATCATCCACTCTTTCAATCTTAACAACATTAGCTGCAATAGATGGACCAGCTGCACCATTCTGTGTATCTGCTCTAGTTGCTTGAGTTAAGTCTCCTAGGGCAGTTGATAACTTGCTTAACTTGCTGAACATGTATCCAACCATAAGCTGATTACCAAAGAACTGTGCTTCTTCGATGTTTGATGAATTACCTGAAGGATTATTGGCTGCTGCAATATTACTTGCAAGTTCACTATCAGTAAAGTTATGAGAGTTAATCTTGTCTCTGGTATTGATATTCTCTCCACCAGCTAACTTCTTATACTTCTCAAGTACTTCATTGATAACATCAGTCATTCCTCTTCTGGTATTCTCAATCATTTCAGTTATTTCCCTTACAATAGGTTGACTGATAATCAAACCTGTTGTCATAGGAGAATGACCCATTCTTAACAGAGTAAATGCTATATCAGCAGTTACCATGTTGAAGTTCATATCACCTGCAATAGGGTCTTTAGCATTATCCACAAATGCAGCAAGGAAACCTGATACATTTCTAGTAATGAACTTACCCTCTGCATTCTTTATGTCATGGAATGAGTTATACTGGTGTCCATTGATTGTCAGTACATACTCTGGTGCTATACCCAATTGGGTACTCTGCATTAGAGCATGTGAAGCATTATGATTAGCGGCAATACCAATCAATGATGCTCCAGACATATTCCTTTGATGTAGATTAACCCATGTATCTGGTGTAAGAGGATTCAATACCTGCTTACTTTCTTTAACAATATTATCCAGTTCATCAAGGCTATAGTTAAGCAGTTTATCTACTCCACCATACTTGCTTTTAAGCTGGTCTAATGTGTTATTTTGTAAGATAGTAGCAAGTCTTGCTGTTCTCTTTTGTTCATCAAATCCACCTGGGTTAAGGAACTTACCAGTAGTATCACTGTTAGTAAGTACTGACCACATAAGGTCTATCATCTGACTGTCTCTCTGTGGCTTGTTGTTAGCCTTTGCATTGTTATAAATATCCATCTTGGAGTCACCACTTACCTTATTATAATTATACTTATAAGGTACAACCTTAGGTGTGTCATGTCTATACATTTCCTGATTCTCTTTGAACCATTCCTTATATACATCATTCTCCTCAATGTCTTCTTCAAGACCAAGCATTTGGTTAATCAAGTTAGCAGTACCAGCATTAGCTTTCTCAAAGTCTTTCCTAGCTCTTGCTCTGTCAAAGTCTTCAAGATAGAAATCATGGAACATAACATACATCTTGTCCACATCAAAGTCAGAACCTGCAATAGTTGTAATATCTTCTGGTAGGATGATTACTGAACCAACTTGTCTTGGTAAGAATCCAATTACTCTTAATGGAGCCATGGAATATTTATCCTCTGTTGGAACCCTGTAACCTATTACTTCTCTTAACTTCTCTGGTACAATGAATTTACCACTCTCATCCTTCTTGTTAATATCAAGCTCATGTGTATTTGGGTCTAGCAGCAAGTCATACAGCTTCTCTGATGGACAAGGTAGATAACATTCCATGTATTTCAATCTCTTGTTCTCTCCTTCACCCTCAAATACCATCTGTGGTTTTCTTGCTAAACCATAAGCACTTGCCTGAATAAGAGCACCACCTTTGATTTTCTGCTTAGTAATCCTGCTCTTAATGACACTGTTCAGCAATGATTGTATTCTCAAAGCCTGTGAAGGGTCATCAAGTGGTATTGTAAATTCTCCTTGTTCATTAAGTGATAGTGCTTCAAGTAGGTCTGTACCATATCTTGGATTATTTCTTACTTCACTTTGAAGAATCTTCTCAACTTCTTTTGGACTACCAAATATCTTCTGTACTTCTTCAAACTTCTCTCTGATATTGGCAACATTGACTGCATTGAAGTAATCAAACCATTGGGCTTTAGTCATTGATTTCTTACCATAAGTAAGAACTGCATCATCTGCAATATCAGCACCTATTAACCTTCTAATCTGAGTACCTACTAACTGTTCTTTGTCAATACCATGTTCAGGAGTTGCAGTCTGAATACCATAGTCATTATAGTCAAACTCATGTACATAATTAGGATTAGCCATACCTGATGCTACACCAGTACTTTGTTCAAGTACTCCCATAACTTCTTCATAGCTTTCAACACCATTTATGTCAATTACACCTTGTTTACCATCCTTGACTGTGCTCTCAAACTGTATGACATCTATCTCATACTTCTTCATGAAGTCTGACATAGCTTTCATTTTGGGAGAAGCAAGTATTTCACCAAAGATAGCCTGTGTCAAAAGAATCATCTCCGAGTTCTTATTTTGTGTAGGAACCCTTATCTGACCTTCATCAACCTGATTACTTTGGTTACTTTGAGTATATAAGTAAGGCTTTCTGGTATTCCACAGTACAGTGAAATCTCTTGCTGACCACTTATTATCCTTGAAGTTATTATATGCATCCTCTTCTTCTTGTGACCACATATCAGCCATGATTTGAGTAGCTCTAAAGCTATCAAGACTTCTATATGCTTGAGCATCAGCAACATTCACCTTTTCATACTTACCTAAGATGACAGCTCTATCATAATCAGTAAGTTCTCCTTTGGCTACCTTTGCATCAACTACTTCCTTAATGTCATCAAAAGATAAGGATTTGTGCTCATCATCCTTCAAGTATATAGTCCTTTCCTTTCTAGGTTCACCATTAGAATCTCTAGCCAGTACAGGATTACCATTCCAAGTAGCAAGTGTATTCAGTCTCTCTGATGGAGCATGAACTTGCTTGTTTCTCTTCTGAAAGTCCTCAAGGTCTTTATAATAAGCTAAGTCAGTAGTAAGCATTTGTATCATCTGACTTTGGGCATAAGTACTATTCCAATACCATTCCTTTAAGTCTGATATTACACCATCTTCACTGTATCTATTGAAGTTTACAAACTTGGCATCTTTGGCATCACTTACTCTGTCAAATACACCAATCTTTCTCCAATTCTCAATTGCAAGATTGAATCTGTCATTCATAATACCTGTTACAGTATCCTTAATGAACTGATTTACTTCTTCCAATGTAGCATTGTTCTTGATATTAGTCAGTGTTTCTTCAAAGCTTAAACCATCAAACATCATTGTATTGAGTTCAGGGAAGAACTTAAATTCAGCACCACCTTTTGACTTCTTGGTAATATCAAAGTTTCCTATCTCATCAACACCAGATTCAGCCCTTTTCTTGACTAAAGCTATTCTGTCTAGCTCCTGTTTAACAAGTGTAATCATCTTATCACTTATAACATTCTCATAGTCAGCAATATATCTCTTCTGTCTAATGAACTCTGCACTCTGGCTATCTGACAACATAGGTACTTGATACCAAGCAAAACCTGTATCTTCCTTACTAGGTTCAGCAAAATATTGGTTAAACAAAGCTAATGTAGCATCAAGTGCACTCCACCTGCTATATTCCTTTCTGTTGAACTCAAGAAGAACCATGTGGTCAAGTTTATCTCTTACCCTTTGGTCATTCCTTATATCCTCAATCCATTGATTTCTCCATACTCCATTCTTGTTGAACCAATCTACAGCACCATATTCTGCATCAATAAATTCCTCAAAACCTTCTCTCCTTAGCTTCTTAAGTAAGGTAGTCAAGTATGAAGGATTTACATGAGCATATCTGGTTTTATCACCTTGTCTTACACTACTTTCAACAGTATCTTCATCAACAAAGTTGAATACTTCTGCAATACTATTGAACTGACTACCATAGATGTTTACCAAGTCTGCTGGTTGTCCATCAGTTACCTTATCATTGCCTTTATTAAGGTCATAATATATGGTTCTTAATGCCTCAAGTACTTGTCTGATTGCTACTGGATAGGAAGTATTATCTATTGCATAATTCAGAGACTCTTGCAATGTTTGTTTTCCAATGGAAATACCTAACATATTAAGTGCTTTCATAAGGTCATCGTTGACCTTAGTGTCATTAGACAATCTAATCTCATCTTCTCTATCAACTCTTGAGAACTGGCTAAGGATATTGTTAACAATTTCAAGACCTGTTTTAGCTTTAGACAGGTGAATGTCACCATTCTTATCATATAAGCTGTCACTATCCAATATGTTACCAAATTCATAGTTGTCTCTCCATTCATCAAAGTAATGAGCTGTACCTTCTGCCTTATTGATAGACATAGTTTCAGTCTTGAATGAACCATCACCTATTGCTTTTCTTTTCTGAATCCAATAGCTTAAATAATCCTTTCTATATGCTCTGTAGAAGGCAGTGAATACTTGATTGTCAGACTCAACTTTCTGCAATATCTGTTTAGCCCAAGGTTTCCTTGATGCAAGTTTATTAAGCATAGGTATCATGTCTCTAGCATCTACCATATCCCTAAGACCTTGTATCAATTCTGAATGAACATAAGAAGGTTCAAGATACTGTTCATAGCCTAAATCATCATAGTCATAAGTACCTCTTCTGTTAAGTCTTGGTATCTGTCTTATGATATTTCTTACTCTATTACTAAGACTACTGTATGAAGCAACTTCTCTTACATTAGTCATCCATCCATCCTTATAGTTCTCTTCCTTGTTCTCTGCATTGTCATCAATAGAATTACCCTCTTCATCAACTGCATCAGTATTAGTATCTTCATCAAGATTGTAGTCATTCCTTATATCCATAACTACTCCTTCTGTAAGACTAAAATTAGCACTTGCTTCTTCTGCTAATACTTGAAAGTTATCAAGTATCTTCATGAATGACTTATACTGTCTGTCTGCCTTCATTTGAGCAGCTTTCAGCTTCTGTTCATCACTGAGTCTTGCAGCTTTTGGGTCAGCATTAATATTAGCAAGTTCTAATTCAACTCTTTCCTCTTGAGTAGCTTCTGTATATACACTGAATGTCTGTCTTACTTTCTTGAAGATGTTTGAAGGTCCTAATCTTCTTATCACTTGAGGTCTGGTGAGCTTTGTCATATCATCAATAAGCTCCCTCTGTTGTTCATAACTAGTAGCTGCCTCAATTCTTTTATTGAGGTTACTCTTCATTATTTCCAAAGCAGATGTTACCTTATTGCTGAACAATCTAGTGATTAAGTTAACTCTGTTCTTCCTTTCGATAGGAGTGAAAGTCTGACTAACCTTAGCTAAATCTTCTCTGAATGATTTGGTTGATTCATCATTGATTGATTCTTCTGATTGAGTCATAAACCTACTCATAAAAGCATCTTTATCTGATATATCTTTACCTGATTTATCTCTAAATACAAATCCCTTAGGTGCTACTATTGTAGCTTTTATTCCTAAACTTACAGCAGCTTTAATTCCTGCTTCATCTATACCAGTTTGTCCTCCACTTCTAACTTCACTAAAAGTTACTCCTTTCTTCTGAAGTTCAGATAATATATCTGTTAGTAAAGAATCATAATATTCTTGACTCTCTCTGAGAGAATAAATACCATTACCTGCAACATTAAGCTTGATATCTGTTAGTTTCCCTTTAGATTGTAATTGCTTATATATGTCATCTGCAATAGTATCTGCATTTCCAGATGCTTCATTATATGATGGAAGAGTAGTGTTTACGTACTTATTTCCAGCAGCTTTCTTAGTTAGTTTTTCCCCAGCTGTGTTAAAATTCTCTGCTAAGGCAAGTGTGATATCAGACCATTCAGCATTAGCTCTGGTTCTAGCTGGATACCCAGAATTAGGAAACTCTTGTACTTCTATATTTAATGTAGAAGAAGTTAAACCTCTCTGCTTAGCCCTGAAATCATTCAGTTCTTTAGCTGTGGGAAAAGTATCTATATCCTTGTTGTTCTTCTCCTGCCATAGTGCAATTAAAGCCTTGACAGAAGCAACAGTTTCACCTTGAAGTTTTCTAGCTAGTTCTTCTACCTCTTTGGTAGTGGGAATACATCTTATAGCCATATTATTTCTTTAATTAAAATTATGTGCAAATATAAGGGTTACTTTGTTAATATGCAAGTTATTAAGGATAAAAGTTCTATTTGGCATATCAATATACTTAAGGGTTAATAAACAAAGGGCATGATATTATACCATGCCCTTGCTTTATAGATTAATTAACAATCTCAATCAATTCAGGTGGAATTCCAACTCCTTTACCTTCTGAAATGTCTTTTAGAGTCAGTTTAACCTTTTTAGGTTTAACCTTATGCACTCTTAACTCATCAATAGTATGACTGCTCATACCACTAGTAGTTACTTCCAAAGCCATTAATTTTTCAAGAAGACTATCAGTAACACAGATATATATCTTTTCACCATTACCTTTTTCAATAATAGATATAACATTCTTGTATCTCACTTCTAACCTTTTTCTTGCTCTGTTACCTCTATTAGAGAAATCTGCTATTACCTTACTGCCTACTTTGATTTCGTCAGATTGCTCTTGTTGCTCTACTGGTTTCTCAATAGTTTTTCTTGCCACTTCTTTGGTTACTTCAATCTTTGGTTTAGGGATAGCAATATCAAACTTGTGACCATTATGAATACTACTCCAGAACATAGGTCCTTTTACAGACTTGCCCCAAGTAAAGCCACCTTCAAAGTATCCAGCATCAGCCTTCTTTTGAAATACTGCCACATTTCTGGGATTACCTTGTCTTTCTTGTTCATCAAGCATAAGCTCAACAACATGAGGTGGGTAACCCTCAATAGCTTCAATACAATCTTTTTCTGTTACCATCACTCAACAATATATTTAGTTCCACCAATCTGTAACCACTTTAATGTGTTGATATTAACAGGTCTGATGTTATCTTCACCATCAATGTCCATATCAATACAGTTGTATCTTCCATCTCTTGATTCAAATTGAATCTTGAAACCTCTCAATATCCTATCTTCACCTTCTTCATAAGGAAGAATAGGCTCCTTAATGAGCTCTGTAATCAAAGTCTTAGCCCTATCAGCTACGCTTTTCTTACTGGATTTAACCTTGTCAATATCAGTACAGAACTGATTCACCAAGTAATCAATCTCTGCCTGTAAAGCCTTCTTAGTCTTGGGTTTATCTTGCTTCTTGAAACATACTGTGAATACTTGAGGAGTGTGAATACCTTCAAAGATAGACCTAATACCTTTAGTACCATCTCTTTTATCTTCTTTGGTAACTTTGACTTCCTCAACTACTTCATCAGCACTCTCAATATAGTTGCTGACATACTCCTTTCCAAGCCTTACCATATCACCACTTTCAAGGTGTTTGGCTTGTACTACACTTCCAGTTATGGAGTTTACTACATAATGTGATGTTTCACTAAGCACATCACCTACTTTTAATTGTTTGATTTCTTTCATAATGTTATTCTATTGGTTTGAATTTATAACCATACTGTATGCCAGTCCTATCTGACTCCATTTCTGCCATATCAGGTAGAGCATACTGTTTACACCATTCTTCAGCCCTGAATACTTGCGCCCTTAAGTCAGGTAACCAGAATGAGCTACCATCAGGATTATTTTGAAGAGACCAGTAGTCAGCAACTCCGACTAAAATAGTGAAGCATATATGCAAGTCATTTACACCTCTAGGATGTAGCATTATTCCATAACAATCCCCTAGAATATAAGCTCTAGGGAAATTGCTTTGTGTATGACTTACAATATTATTATGTACTACTTCACCTTGAGGATGTCTATTCAAATCAGTTCCAATAAAATCCTCAAGATGCTTCTGTAAGTTAAAGACTTCCATTAAATGAACTCTTTAAGTTTACTCATGTAAGTCTCTGTATTCTTCACAAGCTCACTGGTTTCAGCTATCCTAGTCTCAATAGTTTTGATAGTCTCTCTATCCTTTTCAATATCTTCCAACATTTCTTTTGATAAAGACTCTACCTCATTATATGCAGAAACAAACATTGATTTTACCTTACCCAATCTGTCAGCAAATGACAGTTTAGGCTCTACTGCTTTTGTTTTCTTACTTCCAATCATGTTATTTTAAATTAAATAGTTTAATCACTACAAATATGAGGAACATAATAGTTCCTACTATACCAAGTACTGCACCTAAACTAAATAGCAACATATCCTCTTTTAATGAACTCTTCATGTAAAGGATGAGCTAATGTATAAGCATCAGGATGAGCATGTTGTTTATCATCTCTTAATACAAAGAAATGCTCCCAATCACTGATAAATGCAGTATGTACTAACTCTGAATTAGTATCCAAAGGCAATATAGTCCTAGCTTGCTGAGGTATCCAACCTAAGCCTATCATCTTATGATAAGCCACTTCACAACATTGATTAGCCCATACCCACCAGTCAATAGCATTCCAATTATAAGTCTCTCTTTCATAAAGAGTTCCCCATTTATCATCAGCTATGATGTCTCTACCTACTAAACTATCTTCCACTTGTTGAACAGTAATCCAATCAGGGAGATTAATACCTACACCTTCAAACTTCTTACCATCAGTATAGTCACAATATCTTGTGGACTGCTCAGCCATAGAGTTTACCCTATGCCTGTTATACTCTCTGGTAATAGCTATCTGAGTAGTAAAGTGTACTGTGACTCTCTTAGCATGATGCTCTGTAAGTTCACATAGATACTGTAAATCATCAAGCCAATTCTTATCATAGTTATTAGCTTGAGCTTCATCCCATGTTTCATAATCACCTTGAAGTAATACCCTGTAATTAGTAGTGATATTATAAGTAGTATATGGAATACCTCTATTACTCAAGTCACTCTTATTCTCATAAACAACTACAGCAGAATAACCATTCTTTTCATACTTATAAGTAGTTGGGAATGTATTACTCATAGTATTGTTTAGTTGCAAATAAACAGTACCATGTTCTAACACAGCACCATGACCTAACTTAATCATTCTATCTACAAAGGTTTTAGCCTTTCCTTCAATAGGGTCACTAGCATAACAGATTCTACCTGCTTTCTCAATCTGTTTATAGATACCTTCAAGACCTTCCTCTTGATTCCATATCTCAAATGATGGTTTACACAATCTCATATTATTCCTCTATTACTTCGAACTCATCCTCTACCCATTGCATATGCTTAGCTAATTCAGGGAGGGATAATTGCTTTCTAGTCTCTCTTACTAAGTCCTCTTGGGTATACCCTTTAGGCATATTGACCTTAAGACTTATACTAACAGTAAGACTAGCAAGTACTTCAACCTCTTGATTGAGCTCCTGATTCCACGGAGCATCAGGAGTATCACTTCCAACTGGGTAATCATAATTATTCATAATTCCATATAAATCCACCAGCAGTAGCTCGAACCCCTTTGCAACATCTACTAATATTAGAAGTTGGAATATTAAGTTCTTTTGAAGCTTCTGCTATACTGTTAAACACTCTTATTAACTGCCCATTCTTAGAGAATTGCATGACTCTTTTCCCCAATGAATAGGTTAAATTATAACTATTTGTACACCATTCAAGATTACTAACATTATTATTTCGTTTGTTTTCATCTATATGATTAATGTACCTCAATTCATTAGGATTAGGTATGAAGGTCTCTGCTACTAATCTGTGAATACTCTTATCTTTTGCCTTACCATTCAAGTATAAGCCCACGTGCTCATAACCAGAAGTATCAATCATAGGAGATAGAATACCTCTTTTACAAGTATTATAAGTTCCTATACTTTTGACTCTCCCAAAAGTACTAACTTCATATTTTCCCTCAAAACCATTAATAGGTTTCCATATCTCTTCCATAATATTATTGTACAATAACCTCTGGGTCATCTTTAGCCCCTGCTGGTAAATTATCCATCTTCTTTAACTTCTTTATGTCTAATTCCAAGTCATTTTCCTTGATTAGCCTTTTAGCAATAACACTTTCAAGTTTAGCTGGTATACTTATATGCCTCCCTCTGTTATTAGTATAGATAGCATGGTCCCCACTATGTCTATTATAGTGGAAACCATTAGCTCTTACTATTCTAACAAACTCTTTATGTTTATACTGCTTCATTTGCTGTATCAATTTCAACTACTTGTTCTGCCAATAATCCAGCACATGGAGGTTCTATGATTTCTTCAATCCTTGTAACCTTATATAGGTGCTGCATTCCATTAAATACTCCTTGAGCTTTAAGTATTCCCTCTGCTTGTTTAGGATTTCCAGCTTTAACAACTGCGCATCCTTTACCAACTCCATGAACAATAAACTCAAGTACCCACAACCTCATAGGTACATTGCTAACAGGACAGACTTCTCTGTCTCTATTAGGTGATGTGTCTATTGGTCCACAATATATTCCTGTCTGACTCATAATGAATTATCACATTTCTTTTGATTGTCCATCCACATTACAGTCATTACACAATAGTTAGCCATATCAAGTAATGTATCTCTAATAGATTCATCTTTAACTAAAGCTTCATCACCTTTGGACAACTTCTTGAATCTTAACCACTTATCACCTAACCTAATTCTTGCAGCAGCAAGACCTTCTTCATTACAAGAACTTTCAAAGGAATTACCATAGTCATGGTTCTTCCTTGCAAAGGTTTCAATCATGCCTTTGACTATTTCCTTAAAGTCATGTACTGGACTAGCTAATGCTACAATGTTTGCTTCCTCTGCTGCCTTTATCATTTCTTCCATTCCTCTTCCATTGTTTATATGTTTCAAACTTGACCATAAAGTCATTTTCCTCTCTCGCAAATAGCTGACCTGACTTGAAGCTCATGTACATAATACCATCAACCCACATCTTACTTGTAGGGTCTTTGATTAAGCATTTACCTTTGTATAAATACCTATTACCTTTATATACATAAGTTTGATTCTTCTCAATCCTGTCAGCTACAAACCACATAAGAATAAGCCCTACTATTAATAAGGTTATTACCATACCTGCTAATATAATCATATTAATGAATCCAATTTCTTATTCAAATTTCTAACCAGCAATCTTAATTCTTCTAAGGTTGCATCATTCTTTAGCCTATTTGCTCTATTACTAATAACCCAAACATTTCCTCTAACATATCCAAGTTCTGGTATGATTTTATCAATAGAAGGAGAATTGTCAGTTCCTGCTAGTTTGTTACCAACATGCTTAACTAATTTAATATTTAAAAGAGGACAATACTCCGGAATATTTATATCAGATAGAGTTATATCAAAAGGAACTTCTTGTCTTAGTGCCCTTTGCTTAGCACCTCTTAACAGGTACTTTTTGTAGGATTCCTCATTTGAAGTAATCCTTCTTAAATTAGCACTTTTTTCTCTCTCAATATATCCATCTTCGAACTTCCTTCTTTGTTCTCTTCTCAGTCTTCTTCTCTCCCTCTGTTCATCAGTATTATGTAATTCATGGTCACACTCCTTACAAATACTTCTTTTTCCATACATACCATTACCCTTACAATAAGATTCTAGAGGTAACTCTCTTCCACATCTTGGACATGTTTTCGTCTGATTTGGTCCTGCTACTTTTTTTATTCTCATATCTTATAAATTTTATACAAAAATATAAAATATAATTATAAATAGCAAGACCCAAATCAAAATATTATGGATTCACTAATAATTTTTTAATGCACCCAGTACTTGTTTATCTCTGCTTCAGCAGGAATAGGAAGTTTAGTACAAAATACACTTGCTGACTCTTCCATAAAGAACTTAAGTTTATCTGCTATTTCAGGCATGGTTTCAGGATACTCAATACAAGCTTCATCATGTACTAAATTGACTATCTTTACTACTCCAAACAGGTTGTTTTCAACAATCCATTTAAAGAAGTTAGTCATAGCATACTTTAATATACATATTCCTGTTCCCTGCGTCGGGGAATTGAGGCCTAATCTACCCCATTTACTAACAGCTTTGAAATGAAGAGATACTCTTCTCTTCATCCAAGTCTTATGAAATTCATCACCAAGTTCCTCCTTCTTTCTTCTATATTCATCCCAGAAGTCACTGTCAAATTTAGCACCTTCAATTAACCAATATGAATGGTCACTCCAGTACACCTTATGTCCAGTTAAAGGATTAATAAGAATATATCCATTCTTCTTTACAGACTCTAAAGCCCTCTTACCAAAGGCAGTTACCCCCGGAAAACCCTTATCATAAGCATCACCAATCTTGTCAGCTTCTTCTATTGGGATACCCAAAGAATCTGCTATTGAAGAAGAGCCACCACCAAACTGTTTAGCAAACTCTGGTGCTTTGGCTTTCTTTCTTAAATCAGGTCTTTTCTTCTTGATGTCCTTAACTTCAATACCCTTAAGTTCTTCAGGAAAACATGCCTTGGCTACTAGTGAGTGCATATCACCTGAACCATGAACAAACTCATGAATCATTGACTTCTCATTATAAATGTCAGCCCCTAATCTTGATTCAAGTGCACTATAGTCACAACTACAGAACATGTTACCTTCTTCACATATAAAACAACTTCTTGTTCTATTGTTACCCGGCAAATTCTGTATTTGAGGATATGCACACTTTAGTTTATTGTTCTTGGTATTAAGTGGCAGCTTCTTTAACTTAGCCAAGTCAGTGTTAATCTGTTGAGAACCACATGCCATTCTACCTGATGATGCTCCAAGCTGCTTGAATACAGTATGTATCCTTCCTGTCTTAGGATTAATAGCATTAAGGTATGATTGTCCATAAGTAGAACATACCTTATCAGCTTCCTTATAGTCAAAGTAGACCTTAAGGAAAGCATCATTAATGCCCTTTTGCTTGGATAATACCTTTTCAAGTGCTGAATCAGCTTCCTCTCCTGTGCTCTTACTAATGACTGTAGTGTTGAACCCCAGTGTCTTAAGAATAGGCACAACTTGTCTTGAACTATCCCAGTTAATCACACATATTGGCTCAGTATTAAAGCCTGAAAACAAGTCACCTTGCCTGTTTATCATAACATATTTACTAGGGAGTCTCTTCTTAATCTTACATTTGTAAGCCTCAAATTGTGCTCCACATTCATCTGTTATATCAAGCTCTGGTGCTCTAAGTTCATTCTTAAATGACTTTCTTTCATCTTCTATATCATCTTCCTCTTTGTCAGACAATGATATATAGGCTGTGAAATACTCCTTGCCAGTACATGAGCTAACTATGAAGTCATTAAGTGAACTAAGAAATACCTTCTGAAGCACTTCATCAAATACCATCTTCTTCTTCCACTTAGCTTCATCAAGTTTAATACCACACCATTCAAGATAGGATATAACAGGAACAAATTCACATTCAAGTCTAGCTCCATTAAGTAAGCCTTTAGCTCTAAGGACCTCAACCTGTTTGTTCATTATAGCCCCAAGATACATGACATCTCCTGCTGCATACTTGATGACAGAAGTATCAATGCCTCTCCATATAATCTCCCCTCTGACTGTCTTGTCAATATCTATTCCTAGATACCTGTAAGCAATAGCCTTTAAGGATGCTCCTGAATGGTTGTATATAAACTCTGCTACATCAGGTACATTGTTATACAGTAATGCTTTCTTTGTATCAGGGTCAAGCTTGTCATATCCTTCATAGTTATAGGCAAAGTCACAATATTGGTTTATTGTTTCATTGTCCATACCTACTAGAAAGAATGGATAACCAAGATAGATTAACTGTTCTACAATCATGGTATCATAACACTGGGTTACAATTATGCCATAATTAAATAGGAACTGTAAGTCAAACTTTAGATTCTGACCTATCATAAAGTGAGTCTCAATGTACTCCTTGTAGACCAAAGGAGAAATAGCGGTAACATCTACCACTATTTGATTCTCCCCTTCAATATCTCCAAATTGCATCATCAAAACATCATTAATATGTGCATCCCTGCCATTAGTTTCAGTATCAAACTGAAACATATTCCAAGTAGACAGCATCCTTAATGATTCCTCTACACTTATCTTGGTATAGGCATCATCAGTGAATAGTTCAGATTGACCACTTACAAAATAAATCATTTATTCAAATGTTACACTATAACCCTTCCCCATGATATGAACAATAGACTTGACAACTGCATCAGCTTCTTCAAGTCTTTCACCTTCAACTATCATTGGTCCACCTGATGGGTCTATGAATTTCCTGCCACCTGTCATGCCAGACCTTATCATTTGGTCACTAGTCTTTAACAAGTAAGTCTTTGATTCTTCTCCATTAGGTTTCTTCAATAGTTTAAGGGTATTATTCTCACCATACCTTGAGTTAAGTTTGATTAATTCTTTCATACTTCCAAATATATCCTCCACAGGTCTTATTATACCCATTTAAACAAGCTTTTAAAGCAAAGTAGCTAGCTATAGTAGAAGGTATAGAAGGAGTATTATCCCATCTTCTGATAAAATTACCATGTAAGTCATATTGGATTACTGCCTTAAGGTTCTTTCTTCTACCTTCAGCTAACTTATTAATCTCATCCTTACTAAGATTTCTTTTACCTTTCATAGATTTACTCCTTTTCTCCCTAGTTTCTTTAGACTGCTTAATGCCTAGATGGGAATTTCTCATCTTAAGCTTTGATTCTTCTGTAAATTGTTTACCTTTCATATTTCCTCCACCTTCTCCTCCTGAACTTATATTGTATAAAGGATGATTTGATTTTAGAAACTTCTTTATGAAGAACCTCTCCAAGCTACATAATACAGTATCAATTCTGCTACTACTGATACCTCTAATAGTAAACAAGATAGAATAGTTAAAGGAATCAAGACCATATTTTCTTATAGCCCTATGAAAAGGAATATTACTTCCTTTTATAGCATCAAATAAGTGTCTTTGTTTTCTTTTTCTTTCATGTAATGTTTTACCTATATAGCATCTTCCACTTGGAGATTCATAACAATATATAATTCCTGTGAACATTTTTTAATCTATTACAGAATAAGCAACTAACTCTTGGAAGTCAATCACATATTTGTACTTCTGAAAGAAGCTATTACCAATAACTCCATGCAGATTTACACCATGTTCTTCCTTAAGCATACCAAAGGTTGGGCTTAAATCCATAGACTGAAATCTATCTGAATACTCAACCCCCTTATACTTCAACATAATATTAACATAACTGACTTCTGACACAGTGCCACCAACTCCATATAATGAACCTGCTCCTTCAAGAGGTTCATGTTGAATACTATCAACAATGGAACTGTCAATAATACATTGGTCAGCACCAGTATCAAGTAAGAAATTAAGTTTCCTGTCTCCTACTTGAAAGGTAATAATTGGCAGGTCTACTAAGTCCATAGTCTCTCTGAAAGAAATCTTTCCTGCTGGGTCAATATTCTTTCTATGTCTAGCTTTATCAACAATGTATGCAATAGATGCAATTACTACAACCAGCAACAGTGTCAACAACAGTTTATAAATAAACTCCATGTTTTCAAATTCTTGTTTTTATGGTCTAATTAGTACTACCAATGCCACCTCTTGCCTTATTGCCAAGATTGTCCACCTGTACTAACTCTACCTTATTACTAAATACCCATTTAAGCTTCTGCCATGCAGTTGCAAATTGGGAAGGAACAATCTCAAATTGACAAATCCTAGTACCTTTAGGTATAGTAGTTGCTTTGATAGCAAGTAATGGTGCCTTCCATTCATCTTCATCACCATTATAGGTGTTATCAATGATGCCAATACTATTGGCAATTTGCACACCACATTTACTAGGTGTACTGCTTCTGCTATACACTTTAGCAATCATACCTTTAGGTAACTCCATTGCTACACCTAGTTTAGCTACATAGAGTTCACCTTTCTTCAAGGTTACATCTTCTGCTAATACTAGGTCAAAGCAATCAGATTTGTCTCCTTCTACTCGTATGGGCATACAGCCCAATGTTATCTCTTTAACTTTTACTTTCATTTTTATATTTCCATTTATATCCAGCATAAGAGTGTACTGGGACTCTTATACCATTTTTAACCCTATATCCATTCAAACAGTGTGATAAACTTCCCAAGTCTAAATCTAACTCCCTTGCCGCTTCTGTCTGGCTGCTCCATTCTTTTACAATAGTGCCATCTAAATTAAGTTGCACAATGGGTATGCTCCTTGAAGCAATGAATCTGTCAGTTCTACCACCGTAATCTAGATTATATATTCTATCACACCATTCTAAATTAGAAACTTTGTTATTAGTTCCATCCTCATCTATGTGATTTATCTCTGGCAGATTACTAGGATTTGGTATAAATGCCTGAGCTACAAGTCTGTGAACATTTCTTCTAATTACCTTATCCCTGACTTGCATACTGATGGATTTATATGTTCTATTTTTACCAGATAATGTAGGTTTTAAGTTCTGTATATTTCCAGTCCCATTATAATTGAGACTTCTTATATTACCTAAATTACTTACCTGATATCCATCAAATCCATCAATATCTCTCCATACTTCAATTTCAGAGTTTTTCCAAAATAGATAAGTAAAGTCATACATCTCACCATCAATAATTCTATAAAACCTTTGGTTGGTAGTAGGACAGTTTAGAGGACCTAATTTCTCATCATATCTTCCTAACTTTACTATATCAAAATTACTAATGTAAATGTGTTCACTTAACTCATCTCTTCCACTATACCATGCAACCTTTAATGATGGAAAACACTTTCTAACAAATTCTGCTAACCCATCTACCCTAACAGTATCATTATCTCCACCCATAAAAGAAACACAAGTAATGCCTTGATTCTTCTTAATGAGGTATTCCAGAACATCAAGTGTTAGGACTTTTCCAACATCCTCTGCCAAGTAAGAGCTATGACAGCCCTTACAATGACATGGACAATTAGATAAATTGATTGCAAGAGAAACCTCATCAGGAACTTCCTGAAAGACTATCTTTGTATCAACATACTTTATCATACATTATCTCCTTTAGAATAAACCCTTTGTGTTGCATCCCAATGTCTACCTTGGTCATAACCATCAATAGGTCTTAAGAATCCCACTACTCTAGTCCAAATTCTCATAGGATGTCCACACTTAGGGCAGGTATCCATAGGATATTTGGCTATAAAGTGACATTCCTCATTAGTACACTCACTGTTAGGGATATTATAGGTGAAATATGAAGTACCTTTCTTAGCAGCATAGTCCATCAAACTAAGATATTGAGCCTTACTTAGATGTTCTTCAAGATTACAGTGAAGCCCTACACCACCATCTAATAACTCTGTGAACTCTTTACCATGTAGCTTGAACCTGTCAAGTACACTAGTATTAGGGTCCCAAGCATTATAGAAATAACTGTTATAAATCTTAGTGTCTTCTGGTACCCAGTATCCATCTTCTTTATCCCAGTTATAGTTCTTGGAGCTTAAGCCTTCAGCAGGAACCAGTTCAGTATTAAACTTGAACTTCTTACTATTATGCAACTTGTTCTGTTCACTGATAGTACCTGTAATAAGTCTACAGAACTCCTTATATTCTTCATTATAACTTACCTTTATTCCAAGGTATCTTGCTGCCTCATTGATACCATTAATACCAATAGTACAGAACAAGTCTCTCATACCAATATAACCAGCAGTTGAAGCATTGAACATACCTCTTTCCTCCCATTCATATAGAATAGTCTTATAAGCTGTATGATACTTATATACTCTTTCGAGAATCTTCACAAGATATTCTGATAATTCTGGATATATCTTAGTTGACAGGTGCATACCAGCGGTAGCGTCCTCGCCATACCTTTCCCTTATGAAATCTTGTACAATCCTGTTTAAATTGAGAGTAATTACATTGCAACTACCTGTCTTGACACCAGTAAGACCATTAGTAAAACTGAATACATTCTCTTCAATCTCATTCCTTAATCTGCAACATGATGCAAGACCATTGGGGTTATCACTTATATAGACAAAGAATGAGTGCCCTTCACTATGCATTTCCGCTGTAAAGTCCTTATATTCTTCATCAAGATAATTACCTTCCTTATCAGTAAGAAGAGCCATAGTTTCAACAGGGAAAGTAAGCATAGCTTTAGTTCTTTCTCTATTAAACCACTTCATGAACTTCTTCTGTAGATAAGATACTCTCTCCCATGAAGGCTGTGTACCATCAGGGAAGTAGAAGTCCTTGAACAGTGCTTCCCAGTACTTACTGTCATAATAAGAAATGTTGGTAAATGGTGATTGCCACCCTCTGTTTTGTGCAGGTTGATTGATGTAATATACAATTGTTTGAAAGGCAGCTTCAATCTTCTGACCTATTGTTTTTCTGTCTCTTACATGGTCTGAATCTGCATATACTTGTTCCTTCAGATGATAGTCCTCACCATAATCCTTGACACAATAATAGTCAAAGTAATTGAAGAACTCACCAAAAGCTACTGCACCCTTACATTGTGCTGATAAAAGGAAAACAAGATTGTTGAACTGACCACAGAAACTTGACAGATGATTAGCTATCTTGGGAGTTACTCCATCCATATCCTTGATACCATTACTTACTAATGGATATAATGAAACAGCCTCACAGTAATTCTTAGGTACAGCTGAACTGGCTTCATCATGAATATAAATGATATGATGCTCTATATCCTTCTCATATTGTTTGGCTACTTCCGGGAACATAATATTGAGTTTCTCCTTCATTCTGGCTCTCTGTATGATTCTATTCTTAACCTTAGGTACTTCAGATTCAAGAGTTACTACATTCTTCATGGATATATTGGCATTGGCATCTGTCTCTGATGATGATGCTGCATTTTCAGTAGACTTGCTGTATTTCTCCATATAATCCAACCTGTCTTTAATCTCTCTTGCTTCCTTGTGTCTTTCCCTATAGATGATATAAGATTTAGCTGCCTCAAAATGATTGTCATTCATAAGAATCTGCTCAATCTTATCCTGTATCTCTTCAACATTGATATTATCTTTGTCTGTAAGACCCAAGATGTTAGGTATCATCAGGTTAAGATATTCAGGCATTAATTGCCCAACAGAGTTGAATCCCTTAGTTACTGCAATGAGTATCTTGTCAAGGTTAAACTCTTCAATTGTTCCATCTCTTTTTGTTACTAACATGTCTCTAGTTTAATTTTCATTATACAACCATTTGCAAGTGCTTCCTTACTGTACCTAGTGGAATTGTTCTGATAATATACCAAGTCTGTGAGTATCTTTCTCCAATCCCTTAGAACATTACCATTTTCATCCTTGAGGTCAACTTCACCAAAGTTTCCATCAAATTCCCATATCAATGGAGCCACAGTCCTTCTATTGATGACTATGAATTGATAGTAGGTTATCTTGAAGTCCTTGAAGTATTCATCCTGTGCTATACACTGTGCTAATATATAACTATATAACTTAGCCTGTATGTCATATCTCCATTGACTGAATGAACCATTAAACTCCTCTTCAGGATGTCCTGTAGTCTTTAGGTCTATAGGGTATATAACCTTATTCCTATGGTCTACAATGAGTTCATCAAACATACATCTTACAGGTATGCCATTATAAGTAGCCTTAAACTTCAACTGAAAGACTTTCTCAATATCTTTTACAAAGGGATTCATGGTAAAGAATGAACTTGTGGCAACATTGTTCCTTAATTCTTCAACACACCTGATAATATCTTGATAGTCATCAGTTGAGAGTACAGTCTTACCTTCTGCCAATGTAAGTAAGTTGTAATACTCATTACAGCTTTCCTTGACATTCTTGACCCTGTATGCTGCATACTTTGGATTAGCATAGTAATTATTAGCCAGAGCCACCATGTCTATATCTGAATCAGGTATTGTATCTACCTTCCTATGTGTCTCTTTAAACTTCCTATGCAGTTCCTTTGTAATAGCAATAAGACTATCAGACAAGCTTGGAAACTCACATACTACATAATTCTCATAGAAGGCATCTTCACCATCAGTTAACATGGTGTCAACTGCTGACCCAAACTGCAATGATGGAGTATCTATCTTATCATAAAGACTTGATAACTTTCTAAAACCCTCTCTTTCAAATCTGCTTAATGTAGAGTAACTTATTGCGGGGTCAGCTCTATATTCAGGTTCTGAAACATTCCATGCTATTTCTTTAATACTCTTCATATTCTTCCTCACTTGGCAGTTGTAGTTGTTCAACATAAACATCAACTTCTGCCTTTAATCTCTTCAACTCCCACAGGTCAACCTTAAGGTATTCTTCCTTTGGATTATCCCCTCTGACATTCTTGTTTACTCTAAAGATTGCAGAGTCTACTAGTTCTTGCAAAGACTCAAATTGTCTTTCATTAATAAATCTCTCACCTAAAGGTATGTCACTCTTTGGTAATTGATTTATTAACTTTCTCATTCTCTCTACTGCTGCCATAACTTTTAATTACTTTAATTGCTTCCAACAACTGCCTTTTACCAAATATTTCAAATATGAGATACTTGTCATGGTCAGGAAAGCTTTCAATAAGCTGTCTGAACATCTTGAATTTAACAGGAAAGACATCATTGACTTGTCCTTTAGCTTCAATAAATACCTTCATACCTTCATATTCAAGGTAAAAGTCTGGAGTGTAAGTAATATCACGTAACTTAGTAAGGTCTAGCTTTAGTAGTTCTTTCTTAGACTTTGTATAAAAAGGTACAGTAGGTTTACCTCCACTCCATAACACATACTTATGTGACTCATATTGTGGTTCAAGTCCATTATCAACTAAGGTCCTATAAACCATAGCCTCAATCTTGGACTTGAACTCAATATTAGCATATTGCGTTGGAGTAGCATTTTTAATCCTTCTGTTTTCCACTCTTTTTAGGTCTGGCAAATAATTCTTTCATTGGAGTTTTCAGAATATGCTTAGCTGCCATGACATCATCCAATGTTCTGAAGGCAGCAAAGTTTCTGAAGTTCTTGATGAGATGTCTATTACTTTCGGGCATCTTGTGAATTTCGCCTGTTACAAGGCTGATACACCAGATTTCCTTACTTCTTTCAATATGGTCAGGATACTTCTGGTCAAGTACAATTGCAACCTCTCTCAACAGAATTTGGAATACTGCTGTAGGATAAATCTTATACAGGTTATCCAGATACTTCAACAGATTTTCATATTTCCAGCCAATTCTGTCAGCAAGATGCTTAACATAGAAGTCAATATCAAGATGAGTACCATCTTCTTTAACTGCTATAAGTACACCATCTTTGACTGCTTTCTCTAAGACTTCTTCTGTGGCAATCATAATTTCATGACTTCTTTCTCCTGTTTCAGAATTAAGCAGTGTACATACAAGAACTGCACCTACCTTAATCTCATTGCCACGTTTGTCTAAATACTTTTTCATGTTACTTTTATTTATAAATTAATGCTCTTGATACCACTTGATAGTAGTACCATACTTACTTTTTAATTCCCTGTTAATATCAGTAAACAGTTCAGGGTTCATCTTAGTTTCTGTCCTTGCATTATATGCAGGATGAGGTACTTTAATCACTGTTCCTGTTTTAATATAAGGCTGAAATGTACCAGCCTGACTTCCAAATAATACATATATCAGACCGGGATTAGTTTCTGATATGTTCTTCAACAAACTGCTGATAAATGGTCTCCATAACATAGTATGACTACCAACCTTATTCATCTCTACAGTCAATGCTGAATTAATCATCAATATCCCTTGTCTTGCCCAACTTTCTAAGGTCTGGTCAAAGATAATGCTATTATGTGGAACCTCAAAGTTAACTGCTGCTTCTTTAACAACTTTTAAAGAAGGAGACAACTCATCCTCTGGTACATCAGCTTTGTTACCAAATAGTATTCCTGTAGCCACATCTCTTTGTGGATATGGGTCTTGTCCTATAAATACTACTTTCAACTCATTATAAGGACATAAATCAAAGGCTCTGAATACATTTTCAGCTGCTGGACAGACTTTCTTTGAGCCATAAAGCCTGTTCATTGCATCAATAACTATATTCAGTTCCTTTTGATTTATAACTCTTATCCAATCACCAAAGTATTCCTCTAGGCTCATATCTTCATGTATTCTCTCATAAGTCCAATGTTATCCTTTAGGAAACTATTGACTTCTTCATCATTGAAGTGAGATAAATCAGGCATATCAGGTTTATGAATGAACCTATCACTTACATCAGCTATGATGATTTCAGGCATCTTCTTTGTATATACTCTATTTCTATTTTCATCAGAAAAATTGAACTTATTATGTACCATAGAAGTAGAAGTATTAAGAGATGCTCCTTCTGCTATCACAGTAGGAATAAGCTTCTTAAGGATATTCTTCTCAACTGGTCCATCACCTGTAAACACCTTAGGACTGATATACATTATTGGCTTTAGAAGTTCAATGAATGGATTAGTCAAGTTGTACTTGACTACATTCAACATCAATAACTCCATTCTGCTGTTAAATATGACACCAGCACCACCATAATACACAAGACCTGTATTAGTTGTTACCTTACTCAACTTGTAATGAGTAGAAGTTTCAAGCATGGTTCTTATCATAGAATCTGATGTTCTCTTGGTCTCTTCTTTGCCAACAGAGAGAGAAGTAATATAACATTCAATTATGTTATCCTTATACTCCTCAATGTTCCCAAAGTTCTTGTTATCAATAAGGATTGATTGAACTTCTCTCCTACAGAATATAGGAACCTCAACTTCAGGACCTCTTAGGTCTATTTCAAAGAACCTTTGAAACACATTGTTACTATTGAAGTTAACCAAATTAGTATCAATGTTCCTTGTGAATGAGTTACTTCTTGGAAAGTCAAGACTTCCTAATACTGTTCTTCCATATATTCCTGCCATTACATTTCAACTTTAAAATACATTGTATCAGCTGCAAAGGAAGTATAGAATGGTACATCTCTTGGCATAATAGGATTACACTCATTTGCAACAAAGTTTACAAAGATGTTGACCATAAGTGATGCAATCATGTTAGCCATGAATGTAGTCTGTTTATAACTACATACAGTAGCATCAGCAATTTCATCACTAAATAACCAGTCTCTTTGATATTGTTCTATTGCCCTTGTGTCATTACCTTGAATAGCCAGAACTTGTAGCTCTTCTGCTGCAAGTCTACCATCAATAAGCAAGCATTTACCTCTCTCTTCTTCTGGTTTAGACATTACATGAGCATACCATTTTTTGAATACAAGCTTCCTTGCAGCCATGTTATCAAATCCACAAATCATGATGTCCTCAACAGCACTGTTCTCATTATACAGTCCATTCATAGCAACAGTACTATGATAGTCAGCATAATTAGCTACCATATCTGCAAGAGCATCAACTTTTGGATGACTAATATCACTTCTGCCATACAACTGACCTGACATATTGACAGCTTCAACAATATCATTGTCAAATATGACAAGTCTTGCTGGTTTCATCCTTGCAAGAAGGAATCCAATATAACTACCAATACCTCCAACACCAGCTAAGATAATGTTCTTAGTCTGTAGTTGTTCATACCATATTGCACCACTGAACCTTGTAGTGGTTTCATCAACTGCCAAAGACCCTGAGTTAAGAGGAATCTCAATATGATTAGCTAATGCAAAGGCTCTACCTTTAGCATCTGCTTCATCAAATCTTCCAGCCCAGTAGTTATTAACCCAAAACTCTTTCATGTTGTTACCTGCACCAGCGTTGTTCTCTTTAAGAACAATTCTCCATACACCATTATTAGGTGCACTTGCATCACTTCTTTCACGACGATGGAGTGCTCTGTTTGCTTTTTGGATTATGTACCAAGTACCTGCTTCAATTCTCTTGATATATGTTTCAAGTTCTGTAGGTCTACCTTGTGGACTATAGCCACAACATACATAATCATTCTCATAACCTACAGGTGGTTCTGGCTCTGGTGGAACTGACAAAGGTTGTTCAGGCACAGCTACAGGTACAGGCTCAAGTTCAATTTCTCCATTAGCAGTCACTTCTTCCATAGCTGCTTGAAGTTGTTGCATTAACTCTATTGATTCAGGAGTTAATTCCATTTCAATATTAGTAGGAACACTAAGACTCTGTGCTATGGAAGACTCTGTGGATACTACTCCTTCAGTAATTTCACGAGTTATCGTTCTTCTTAGCTGTTCAACAGCAGCATCTCTTACTTCTTCATTCATGTTTAAATCTCCTATAAGATATAATCATCCAAACAACTAATATAAGACTTCATCCATACATTTGATGGAAGTTCTTCAAGTGCAAGTCTTACTTCATAAGCAAGTATTGCAATCATCTCTGTGTCATCAAGTATATCAACCAATGTATCATCAGTTGTATAATTGACTAAGAAATCAATGAAACCAACAGCAAAGTTTTCAAACTCCTTAACAGAATCAAATCTGTCTGAATACACCTTATCCATTGAGTTCATCCACTTGTTGATGTCCACCTTGCTTTCAACTGGAAGAATAATACTACCAGTGATAATTTGTCTTACAAGCCAGTCAACAACCTTAGCATTTGCTCTTACTGTACCATAAGGGATAGCATAATCATCATCAGGTTTTTCAAATGGAAGGTCTTTTTGAGTTGGTGCAGTATATGATGAACCCTGTGCAGGAAAGGAAGACTTATGTTCTTCAAACTCCTTCTTTGGCTGTCCATATTGACCTATGGGTACATAGTTACCACCTGCTGGTTTACCAGTGGCAGCACCTACCTGTAAGCCGGGGTATCTACTTTGATAACCAGTGGTTCCATAGTTATTCCCATAACCATTGTAACCACCATAAGTAGCACCGGGTTTATATGCTTTCTTAGCTTTCTCTGCATCAATTTCTTTCATGCGAGCAAGCATTTCCTTCTCAACTTCATCAACAGGAACAGTCTCTTTCTGAATCTCAAGAGGGAACCATTCAAGATATTCTTCTTCAGCTTCAAATTCATCAGTACCTGTGACTTCTCCTTCCTTCCAAGTAGGATAAGTGAACTCTTCTTTCACCTGTTGTTTGGCTTTATATCTCCTTGTAACTGCTGCACTATAAGTACCAGCATTGTTTACAATCAAAGACACAAAGTGTGCCATATCTTCACCCTCTTGACTTAATGTTCCTGTATCAGTTCCACTAAAGAAAGTAGCCATATTGTTATGACTATGAATAAGACCTTGAAACACATCTTCACTAAGCAATTCAGGATGGTCAATCATATAACTTACTATGTCAGGAGACACATTAAATTCTGTATAACCACCAGTTCCTTTATCCATCTGAAAGATGTCCACACACTTGATAGTCAAAGGATTGTCTTTATCATTAAAAGCACCTTCAACTTGATAGAACAGTACTCCTGACCATTCTACTTGGCTAATGTGAGTACACAATAACCTGATTTTCTTTTCTACCTCTACAGGTATGATTATTTTATAGGGTAAATCTGGTTTTCTTTTTATCAATTCCAGACTTGGCTTTTTTGCTGTTTCCATATTCATAATTTAATAATTCTAATATTGCACAAACATACTCTCTTACTATATCTGTATTGAGTATTGTAGATACATTCCTTGCACCATTTGCTAATCCATTGATTACAAGATTAACATCCTTGCCTTTAAAGGTTAATACCTTCCTTCCTACATATTGACTGTAGTCCCTACTTGCATTTGAATTAGGGTCAAATATAGCACCATTAGCTATAATAGCCTGTTTAAGTACACCATCACCTTGAAGGTCATATAAAGCTGGCATATTTGGTGCTTTTCTATACTCATCATTATACCAGTCAATGAAAGCATTACTTATGGTCAACACAGTATCAGTGAATGTATGAGCCAATCCATAGGAACCTTTTCTATAGTTGAACTTGAGTATGTTGTTGGTAAACAGGTAATCAAGGAACTTACTTGATAATTCCTTTGTGAAATATTCATTCGAGATGTAATTATTCTGTTCTATAGGAAAGTTATCCCTCTTATTGCTGCCATTAGCACCAATATTCTCCATTCTTCTATAAGGACCACCACTAAGTGATTCTGTACCCATATACCTTTCAAGTTCAAGACAGAATAACTGCCATATAGGTTCATCAAATCCTACTGTAAGACTACTCATAGTATTATTGATAGGACCACTACCAGTACACACACTTCTGAACTTAAAGTCAAAGTCAATACCACTTACATGACTCATTTTGTTATCTCTTAGGCTCTTTATCCTAAGAATCTTACTCTTCAGTTTTAAGTATTTTAATAAAGTTATTGTATCTCTCATGTATTTATCTTATATTTGCAGTCTAAATGCAAATATTATGAGTAAATATTTAAGAAATAAAAATTACTTTGATGTAATTGATACATATGCAAAAGCATATATTGTTGGATTTATTGCAGCTGATGGCTCTATAGTTAAATCATCAAGAGGCAATTCATATTACCTTACTATAACTATCAGATATGAAGATAAAGATATATTAAACTTTATCAAACAGGAACTAGGTTCCTCACATAAACTAACAGAAATAAACAAGATAGGAGGTTTTGGCAAACCAATACATCATATTAGGTTAAGCATAGGTAGTACTAACTTAATAAGAGGATTAAACCAAGTAGGTCTATACTCTAATAAGAGTCTAACCATGGGTAATATAATAGAAAATATCCCTCAACAATATAGAGGAGCTTTCATCATAGGTTATATAGATGGTGATGGTTCTATAACCAGAGTATCTAATTCTCCAAATAATAAAAGCCTCAATATACAAATAAGAGGGACAAGAGAATTTCTAAAAGGGATTACCTCAACCTTAGAAATGCCTGATACATATATATCACAATATGACTCCATTCCTCAATTATCAATTACACACAAAAAATACCAAAGGACTCTATTTTCATATTATGAAAATCTTCCTTTCTACTACACTAGAAAATATAATAAATTTCTAGGATACTTATAAGTAAGTTCAGACTATATCATCACCTATAAATTATAGGGCTGGGCACTCGTGTCTCTATTATATTCTGCAATTAGCAGTTTCAAGAGTTAGTCGTTGAACCTTCAAAGAGCTTTTAAACTCTAAGCTTGGCTGCTGATTGTCCTGTACAAGGAGTTTCCAGCAATTCACCCAGTTTTTTATGCACTGTCTTTTAATGCATATAATCAGACTGCATATGTACAACATCATACTCTGATCTGTTCATTTTGAACCAGCCTTTGCCTTTACCTTCCCATGTTACAGGAACCTTTGCCCACAGATTATCAACTTCTACAGTTCTATCATATTCATTCCTGATAGTTACATGAGGAAAATGTACTATAATAGGTATGTCTATGAACCATCTATTCCCTATGAACTCTTTTATATAGTTAACATACCTGTCAAATATACTTTCATTAGTAACTAAGGACATACTTCCTGCTGCTACTCTGAAATTATTTAATAGGTTAGAATCAGCATGTCCTCTATAATATTGAGTGTTAGCAAAGTCACTTGTATTACCAACTATCTCATACAAGTTGTTAGTTTCAAGTAAGTTAATAAAGTCTTCCAAGCTAATAGGCTGTAAATCCACTCTTTCCTCACCATAGAAGTCATTGAATATATCTGTGACTGCTCTTGGAAGTTCAAGCAACTCTCGATAAAGAGCTTCTATCTTTTGTTTCAATTCTTCATTCATAACAATTTAGTTACAAGAAAAAAAGAAGGAGAAAGTCATTGGACTCTCCCCTTCATCTCATTCAGCCTTATTTTGCAAAGGCAAACATTTCATCAATATCTCTCTTGGACATCTTTTCAGATGCAGGAGCTTCTGATGCACCACCATTCAGAAGACCCATAACTTTGTCATAAGTATCTTCTTCAATGGTATCATTACCATACAAGTCTTCAACAAGAGCTTTCAAAGCTTCTTCACAGTTGCCTGATGCTGGTGCTGCCGGAGCCACAGGAGCTGTTTCCTCTTTCTTAGCTTCTGCAACATGTTTCTTTGCAGCTTTCTTTGCTACAGGAGCAGGAGCCGGAGCTTCAACTTTTGCTTCTTTTTTACCCTGTGATTCAATTAAGTCAATCAAGTCTTGAGTCTTACACATGGTGAAGTTCTTACCAAACTTTACTACACAAGCAGCTTGCAAGCCATTAGCCTTGATTGCATCATAGGCTTCACTTCTTGTCATAGCACCTGACTTGATTTTCTTTTCAGGAGCAGTCAACAGGAATGTCAAATCATTGACAATCTGACCTTTGTAAGGGATATTGGTAGGCAGTGGAGCTGCATCATCTTTCAATTCAGCTCTCATGTGACCTTCAAAGAAAGTCATACCTTCATAGTTGATACCAAGTTCTCTCATTTCAGCCTTTAATTCACCAAGGTTTGTAGCACTGGATGCCTGAATAACTGATTGTTTCTGAGTCTTGTTATTGATAATTGTTACTTTACGAGTTTCCATAATGTTTTCTGTTTTAAAATGTTACTTGAATAGACCTAAAATTATTTCTTTGAACAACTCTTTGTTCTGGAGCTGCTTGTAGAGGTCTGCTACATCTTTTGCCCCATTTATATTAGGTAAGATTAAGTTAGTGAATCCAGTAGACTCTGATAGTTTCTCTCCATCTTTGAGACCAGCTTCATCATTATCCAGTAGTATATAGACCTCTCTATATCTCCTTCTTAATTCACTAACTGCTGTTTCACTCATGCCATAGCCCTCACCTTGTATAGCTATAGCTGGAATGCCTGTATTAGCCCACAGGCAGAGGGCATCCTTCATACTTGAACAAATACAGATTCTTGCACCAAACTCTGGTACTTTAGTCCATAAACTTATAACAGACCTGTCATGTCTGTTACTCCATTTATATCCCTTAGTATTGAATGGTTGGTATATCTTAAGTGTGATATTGCCTTCTTTTCTTTCAACATAGGCATAGGCATATTTGTCTGCTCCGAACACATACTCTTGACCATTCTTTATCACTATCTTATGACTTATAGGATATATATCAGCATAATCTAGCCATTCTAAGGTTATCCCAAAGGATTCCCAGAACTCTATGTCATGCTTAGCCCAAGGTCTTACCTTGCACTTCAAGTCTATTGACTTTGGTTGTTTATGAAGTACCTTATCTGAATACTCTGTAGTTTTAACATTGAACACTGGATTGGTACTGGAGAAATTAGGTAAGTCCTCCCATACTCTGGTTAATACCTGTATGTAACTCACCCCCCAATATAAGCCAAGTAGGTCCCATAGACCCCCTCTATCTCTTGTTGCATAGTCTACAAAGTGAACTCTTTTTCCATCAGATGAATATAGACCAAAAGAAGGTTTTCTATCTTGCCTTAATGGAGAGTTTATTATCACAGGTAGTTCACTAACACCAAAATAGTGATTGAGTACATCAAATTCACTTACTTTATTGAGCAATTCTTCCAAGGTTACACTTGCACTTGTTCTTCCAATCATAGCTTGTATCTCCAAATAAATCCGTATGCAGTTTTAGTTCTACCCTTACAACAAGTTGTAATATTAGAGTGATTAAACCCTAATACATCTTCTACTTCTTTTGCAGAAGACCACTCATTGACAAGTATATTATCCAAATCATATTGCAGAATGGGTCTAACAATTCTTATTGAATCACATACATTTTTCAATTTAATCCTTGTTATAGGATTATTTTGATTCTGTGTATGTGTAACCCATCTCAAATTATTAGAATTATTATTTTCCACAATAGTATCTATATGGTCAACCTCTGTATAACCATTAGGATTTGATATAAAGTTAACAGCAACAAGCTTATGGACTTTCAATACCTTACTAATAGGATTATTATGTAGATGTACTTGTAAATATCCACTTTTATCTCTCCCATATTTCAGTATTCTTCCTGTCTTATTTCTTTTAACTCTTCCAAAATTACTTACAGAGTAGTTAGGGAACTGCTCTATGATTTTCCAAACTTCATCCATACCAGTTCAGTGTTCAATGTTGTTTTACTTATTCCAAGCAGCCCAAGGTGCATTAGCAGGAGCTGATTTAGCACCAAGAGGGTCATTTGCAGGTGATGAAAAGTCTGTACTTTCAACTGTGTATTCCTTGATTGGTTCAGCAAGGAATTCTACAGAAGGATATGCACCAGCATTCTTTCTTGCCTGCAAATCTTCATCAAGTTTTGAGTAATCATTGACCATGTTCTTCAAGAACTTCTTAGTATAAACTGCTTGATACTGATTATTATCATCAGTAGTTCTTACACCAAACATAACCTTTACTCTGTTGTTTGGTTGTAGACCAATTACACTCTTAAGTTCACTGACATCACCTCTGAAATAAGACTCAATTTTGTCAAGTTTTGCTTCTGCATCAGCCAGATTCTTGATAAAGACTACTTCATTTCCTTTCCTATATGACTTACTAGGAATGTTAAGGAATGCTTTAATGAAGGCAGTCAGGTCAGCTTCACCAATATAAGTTGGTCTCATACCTGATGTATCATACCATTTCATGTTATCAGGAATTGGTTCTGTACCTTCAACACATGCAATAGGCAAATAGGTTGATTCACCATATTTATTGATTACTTCTACCTTGCTTCTATCCCTGTTGAAGTTCATTGCTTTGCTTAGGAAGAATGT